>JACLAC010000708.1_pt1 | contig 25327 bp, 26 predicted proteins | sample 8027881 | NCBI WGS metagenome assembly JACLAC01 (sample SAMN15725517, study PRJNA655200) | protist metagenome | isolation source: fluorescence activated cell sorting (FACS) single amplified genomes of... | place: Spain: Blaines Bay Microbial Observatory, Mediterranean Sea | collected 2016-01-19 | reverse complement strand
GCGTTAGATTACAATAAACCTATTTCTAGTATATAGACAGAACTGGGTCAGCTGTTCTCGTTACAGTTGGTCAAGCTTCTTCCTTAGCTCAATAAATAGGCAAATCTCATTCATCCACATTACAATACAAGTGCTTAGTAGATATATTTACAGCCAAATCCCTACAATTTAGGAGCCAACATGTTCGACTCAATTCAAGAGCAAGGTCTCGATTTTTACAACATTGATGCCCAATTAACTGAAGATGAAAGAATGGTAAGAGATTCTGTTCGTGAATGGGTACAAGATAGATTCCTATCTCAAGATCCTCACACAGGTCTTTCTGTGATTGAGAGTCACTGCGCTTCGGGAACTTTCCCAATGGATTCAGTAAGAGAATTTGGAGATATGGGCGTCCTCGGTATTAATCTTAAAGGATATGACTGTCCTGGATTATCAAATATCGCGTACGGAATCGCCTGCCAAGAGCTAGAACGAGGAGATTCAGGTCTTCGGTCATTCGCATCAGTTCAAGGTTCTCTGTGTATGTTTCCGATTTGGAAATTTGGAACCGAAGAACAAAAACGAAAATATCTTCCTAAAATGGCAAAAGCAGAGTTGATTGGATGCTTTGGCCTAACAGAACCTGATCATGGCTCTAATCCGGGTGGCATGCTAACCACAGCAGTTGATGATGGCGATTCCTATGTTCTCAATGGTGCAAAGATGTGGATCACCAACGGTACGATTGCCGATCTTGCCATTGTCTGGGCTAAAATGGGAGGAGATCGCTCTAGAGATATTCGGGGATTTATCGTTGAAAAAGACGATATTGGCTTCTCTGCTCCAGAGATGAAAGGGAAACACTCTTTACGAGCATCTATTACTTCTGAGCTTGTATTCCAAGACTGTCGTATTCCAAAAGATCGTATTCTTCCGGAAGCTGTTGGGCTCAACGGACCATTCTCATGCCTTAACAATGCTCGTTATGGTATTTCTTGGGGAGCAATGGGGGCTGCCATGGCTTGTTTCCATTCAGCAAGAGATTATGCCATTTCCAGAACACAGTTTAAAAAGCCTATCGCTGGCTATCAGCTCGTCCAAAATAAATTAGCGTGGATGGTTCGAGAAATCACAAAAGGACAACTCTTAGCTCTTCATCTCGGGCGAATGAAAGATGATGGCACCTTGTTTCCAGAGCAAATCTCACTGGCAAAAATGAACAATGTTGATGTCGCTCTTCAAATTGCGAGAATGGCTCGTGATATTCATGGAGCAAATGGTATTCTTGCCGAATATCCCATCATGCGTCACATGGCTAATCTTGAATCTGTTTATACCTACGAAGGTACTCATGATATCCACAACCTAATCATAGGGCGCTGGGTTACTGGGATGCAAGCTTTCACCTAATCAGTTTCTCTCAAGCCTATATTGATACCGACTGAAGGGAAGCATCGTTTCCAATCAATTATTCCGGGCGATTGTTTCTGGTGTATATCATCCATGGAGAGCTCCTTCTAGAGCAGTGACTCCAACGATCACTATATAACTATTTTTTATCAGGTACGTATACGCTGATTCCTCTTCCTCAGGATTAGAATTGGTTTGCCGCGAGACAATAAAATAATCATCTTCTCGCCTCATAATTATATATTAGCAGCTGAATATCTTAACAAATCCTAGGGCTCGATTCGAATATTTACTGTGCGTGCTTGTATTCCAGCAACGACCCCTCCATCAAATGCAGAATCGATAGTGCCAGACATCTTTCGCTCAACCGTGATCGTTGCTGTACAACTAGATGTCGAATCTAATTCATAATCAGAAAAATACGACACTGGTACAGAATGTGAGCCAGCATCAATGCTTTCTGTTTCAGAATAGGCAGAAAAGCAATCCCCATCAATTGAGATATCTATTGGTTCATTTGATGTAACATCCCACGTAATCAATAGTTCCTCATCTATCTGCTCTGTACGAGAAATGACGACATCATTTATGGGAGCTGTTAATGAAAATGGTTCTGGTAATACTGCAATTGAAGATGGAGCATCCGTTAAACTTTCTCTATCAAAATTAAGCTCAAAAGCGGATCCCGCCGTATCCGTAGAGAATGTGGCACCATAGCTATGTATCATAAAAAGAGATGACATATCTAATATACTGGTTTCAGCATTTGCCTCCTCTCCTGTTGTAACGATGAGCTGATCACCACCTTCTAGCTCAACATAAGAACCAAAGGCGCCACCAACGTTAAGCATCACATTGGCAGTACTCCCAAGCCCCTCGCCTTCTGTCAGCACTGAGTAATTTAGGTAGATCCCTTGCGTGTTAATTTCTGATGATTTTACATCTGAACAGGCTACTGCAAATCCTGAAAGCCATAAAAAATATCTCATATTGTTCTCTTCCTCCAAATATAAACACGGAATATCATGCAATATAAGTACCAATGACAAATTCTCTCCCAAAAGAGATCCTGTCTATTTGTCTTCAAATTGTAGAAACTAAAATATTAAGAGGCGTGCTTTTTCATCAATGCTGACAAACGAGGCATCGCTTGTCCAATATAGTCAACGGCTTTCGGTCTCAAAGAAGAGTAAGCCTTTTTAAGTCCTCGATTGGGAGATCGCTGCATTCGCACATCTGTAATCCCCAACAATGAATTCGCAACATCACTTTTTTTTCGCTGAAAGAATGAGCTTGCGTCTACGCCAGACTCCTGACACTCCTTCCAAAATGGATCAACTTTCTCAGCAAACTCATCAATCATATCATCTAACGTCAGACGAACCATTCCGGGTTTAAACTTTTTAACTATCTTAAAAGCTCCTTTTACACCCATACCAGATAAGCCTTTTTTATCTGCGACCTCGGCTTCTAATAACTGTTCGCAATCCGCAATTACTGCTGCTCTTTTTCCTGAATCTTTTAATACTTCAACGAGTGAACCCATATCTTTATCCTTTTTTCTTTCCAAATGTATCCTAAATACTTGTAATTAACCAAAGAAGATCTTGAAATTTTACGGTTTATCTACCCATTATTGTCCGTATTCAGGATCACCAGGACAAGCGGGAACATATAAATCTTCTTGTGCAGAGACTTGCTTATAAAACCAAGAGATATATTTGGTCGCATGACAGGTTAGCCCTTTACGCTGTGAATAGGCTTTGGCAAAACATTTCTCCGAGTTTTTGTAATCCATATCATTTTGCATTTTCACAATATCTGTTTCTGGATCTTCCTCTGGTAGCTTGTCTGTTACATAATTGCGCAACCAGAAGGGAATGGCATCACACAACACTATATATGCTGGTTTTTCAGCTGGTCCTTCAGCCATTTTTTAAAGAATCTAAAATGGCAGCTCTCACCTCACGATCCTCTTCCAGCTTCAGTGCTTTCTCTCTCAAACAACGAATCGCTGATACTGATTTTGTTTTTCGAAACCCTTTCACCGCTGCCGCGCGAACTTTTGGTGACTCATCTTCCATCATTGCTTTACAGAGAGTTTCCTCTGATGATTTTTTAGCCAGAATAGCGTAAGAAGTCATTGCCGCAGCCCTAACCTCTGGAGAAGAGTGCGTAAGTGCTTCTTTAATTAGTACCTTGGCTGATTTCTGTGTTCGATGTCTAGAAAGTGTCTCGACAACAGCTGCTTTAATTTGAGGGTCTGTTTCATCAAATAAAGATGCTAGCTCATCATAATTATCATCATACCCCCCCAACTGCTCGAATAGCTGAAGCACGCGTTGCTTTGTCATCTGCAACATTCATAGCCAATTCCATAAGAGATTTGTTGATAATGGGAGCAGGAATATCTGCCATTAAAGAAATGGCTATTTCTCGATTCGGTGTTTCTGATTTCTTTACAACATCAGCAACACATCCAGCCACTGCGTTTCTTTTTTCGCCCTTCATTCCTCGAATAATACCATCTCGTAAACCATTACTTGTATCAGCCAATGCGGTACAGACACATTCTTTGATATTATCTGGTTCAAATATTCGAATATTTTCGGCTGCGACTTGCTGAATCTCTGGATCCAGAGCCTTCAAACCAGAACAAAGTTTTGAGAGATTTTTCTGAGGAACAGCATTTTCTAAATCAGAAACAGTCAACTGATTTGGATCAGGCTCTCCAAAACAAGCAAATAATAATAATAAGAGCATATTTTTCTCCAAATTAAATCAAGCCTTCTTATCCTATTTGACCCAAGTCTTCCAATGTCCAATTGGATTTAGAGATCCCGAACCAAACGAAATCCAATATGCTCAGCGCCAAATTTTCGTGGAAAATCAATTTTATTGTTTAATAGTGCAATCTCTGCTCGAGAAGAATATCCCCCACCGCGAACCCTCATCAAGGTTGGATTTCTTTCCGAAGCATCAAAGCACCACTCCCACACATTTCCTGTGAGATCACAAAGTCCCAATGCATTTTCTTTTAGTTGACAAACAGGATGACGCTTCATCTTAGAATTGGTTCTAATCCATCCGACCTCTGTCGGATTATCTGTTCCAGCATATTTGTGTCCCTTCTTCATTTGAGAGATCAAATCCCACTCTGCATCCGTTGGTAGCCTCCAGCCATCACATTCTTCTTCCGAGAGAATTGTTTCGCCTTCACTCACCTGATAACACTGTTCTAATCCTTCCATCATGCTAAGCTTATTGGCAAATAACAGTGCCTTTTCCCAGGAGATTCCCGCCTTGGGACAGTCCAGACCACAGGGATCTTCTGTATCTCCACCAAATATCTTTTGCCAAAATTGAGAGGTTACTTCTGTTTTTCCAACAACTAATTTTTCGTTTGCTAAAGTAACTGTTTCATATCCCATCAATCCTGGACAATCCCAATCAGTCTTAACTTGAAGCTCTGAAAGTCCCCTTTCAATATTAATATCAGGCTTTGTCAGCTGACATTTCTTCTCTCCGTAGAAAAATTCTAGGGATTCGCTTGAAGGTACTTCCACATCAGAAAATTTCCACACATTATTTCCGACTGATTTTCCCTTCACTCCGTTCAAATGAAGCTCAAATTGTGAATCGTTTGGTAGGTTTTCTACGCCCACAACAACATCTCTCGAACAAGCCAAAAAAAGCCAAAACATATACATCCCTAGTTCTGAATCTATATCTAATATAATTAAAAAAGGAGACCTTCCCAACAGAGAAAGTCTCCTTTTTTATCTATGCGGGCTTCTTTTTACCACTCAGCGGAATCTAATTGCAAGGTTAGCTCTTCTGCTTCTGGTACTTCTCCAAAATAAAAAGAACCACCATCATGATATAAATCAAGTGATACATTATCTAGGTGATATCCATATACATACATATCACCAGATAAGGAGAGATCTTCTTGTATCACTTCTTGCGTTTCAACATCAATAATAGAGACAACACCCTCTACCGACATATCTGTGTTTGTTATACAGGCTTCCGCTTCGGCAACAAAAGATCTAGATTCACAGGCATGCGCTGAAGCCAAAAATTCTCCAATATTGAGAGATGCAGTCTCTGCGCCCTCCTGTTCTAAGGTAAATCTCATCTCGACGTCTTTTCCATCTACCTCATAAATCCAAGTCTTTTCATTGATTTCATCTAATAAAGCAAGCATATCGGAGTGCTCAAAAGTGAACTCATATTTCTCGCCAAAACAACCTGTAAAATAGATTGGATTGGCTAACCATAAAAATCCCAGAACGCCCCATTTTGTATATGTACTCATACTCTCTCCAATTAATTTTTATAATGTTATACTTTTGCCCAGTATAACTTAAATATTTATCTTTTCGTCAATCATCCCCGAAAATTACTATGTTTAAAATCTCTATCCCCTATCTATACGATATCATCTATCGCTATAAAAATTATGAGGGACAAGCACAAACAATCCGCAATACGCTCCAAAGCCTAAGCGCTTCTGAAGCTAATATTCTAGAGATGGCCTGCGGCACTGGTCGTTATCTTGAATATTTTGATAACAGTACTCGATTTGGAATTGATCTATGTGATGAATCGTTGATGTATGCTTCTCTTCGCAATCCTACAGCTCAATTTAAGACGTATAATATCATGGATATCAACAAAGACGATTGTCCATTTGATACCAATCAATTCGATGCTGTTCTTGCACTTTTTGGTGCAATTGGCTACATCTCGCCTCAGAATTTATTCAGTTGTCTTAAGAACTGGTTTTCTCTGCTCAAACCAAATGGAGTACTTGTGCTTGAACCTTGGCATTTTGAGCCAGAGGAAGGAGAATACAAGCAGTTTTATTCCTCCTCTCAGCTATTAGTTCGTAGAAAAGCAAGCGTAACGGTCAGTCAAGGCTGGACCAATATGGATTTCACCTTTCAAGTCGAGCATTCCAATAATCAGAAAGAAGAGTTACATAGCACTGAGCGATTATATTCTCATTCGGCTGAAGAGCTAAGGACTATTTTACATGCTCTAGATGCTCGAGTTATTCATACAAACCCCTCTGATTTCCAGGAGAATGGTCAGTGGTATATCCAGAGAGCCGAAGCCCATGAATAAGACCTCCTCTAATACCCTATTTCAGAAAGAAGGTATTCATGCTTCTAAGAATGGTATCGACACCATTTTTACAATTCTCAACGAGAAAAATCATCAAACCCCAATAATCCCAATTCAGCTTGAATTTTCCAAAATTCCCACTATTGAAGCGAAATATCTTTTTGTGAATCCTTGGGTAAAACTGACAATCTTTGCACGAACCTCTACCCAGATATCGTGGTTAGAAGAAGGCCTACCTTTGCCGATATCCTCTGGCTATTTTACGAATGGTTCTGGTGGCCTGCTCAGGAAGAATATTGTAACCTGGAAAGCCAATTGCCATCTTCATACTCAGCTGATTTCCATGATGGAAACAATATTTGATCCTAGACTTGGTTTGATGATGAAAGTAGATTGGGGCGCGACGATCATAGACGTATCAAAGCTTGAAAATACATTCTCAAGAAGCTGGGATTGTAGATTCCGAATCACTCCGAGTAAATGGGAGGATTTTTCTTCTTTATGGAAGTAAAACAGTATTATTTTGACTCTCCTCCCGTTATACTACCAAGAAATTGTCAAAATTAGAGTGCTCCATGTTGTGGTTATTATTTGCGTGTACAGCTGAAAAAACACCCCCTGCTCCTCCTCAGATTGAATTGGGAGATCCCATTAATCTTATCGACTATGTTGATCCGATGATTGCCACCGGTGGAATCGGATATGCTGTGAATTGTGGATTTCCAGGCGCTGGTCGTCCTTTTGGAATGGTAAAGATATCTCCGGATTCAGCAATGGCAGGTGGTTTGGCTGCTGGTTTTTATCGCGGTGGTGGCTATCATTATGATGATGTTCAGATTCAAGGTTTTTCACACACACATCTCTATGCGACCGGAATTACTGGTCACGGAGCACTTGCAACAATGCCAACCGATGGAATGATGCCCGAAAAGACCTCCCGAATCGGATATGGAGAATTTTTCTCTCATGAAAAGGAGTGGGCGGTCCCTGGCAGATACGGAGTAGAGCTAGAATCTGCTAATGTTGAGCTCTCAGCAACCGATCATACAGCTCTTCATGAATATAGTTTCACCGATGCCTCCAACCCGACAGTGCTCATCGATGTCGCGCATGCAATGGGTACAGGAACGGTTTCCAATGGTTCCATTACGCTCGCTGAAGATGGACGTTCATTTGAGGGAGAGCTGGTTATGGATGGGGAGATGGGTGCTCCCTATCCTCTCTACTTCTATGGAGAGCTTGATCAACCAGCATTGTCTTGGGGAGTATGGAGCGGAAACGAATTATTGGAGAACGAGCGAGAGGTCACACAGATTGACAGTGATCCCGTGGGGGCGTGGCTTGAATTTGCTCCAAATTCAACTGTGAATATGAGAATCTCAATCTCCAATGTTGATATGGATGGAGCACATAATAATTTTAGAGAAGAGCATACTGGCTTCGATATCGTGTCCGATCAGGAAGTCGCTTTACAAGCTTGGACCGAATGGCTTGATGTCATTCAAATATGGGGTGGCTCAGAAAAGGAGCGTCGAATTTTTGCCACAGCTCTCTATCATCAGCTCCAAATGCCTACCCTCTTCTCAGATGTAGACGGACGATATCGTGGGTTTGATGGCGATATCCATCAAGCAGATCGTCCTTTCTATACTGATTTTTCACTCTGGGATACCTATCGAACGACTCACCCTCTCTACACTCTACTCTGGCCCGAAGCTCATTCTGATCTGCTCTGGTCACTCTCAAAAATGGCACAACAAGGCAATGGTCTGCCTCGCTGGCCTCTCGCAAATACAGATACCGGAGTGATGCTGGGAACCTCTACAAACATCGTATTTCCAGAAGCCATTCTTAAGGGTATCTCTGATTTTGAGGAAGATGAGCTGTATCAGCATGCTCTGGATGCAATGATGCAACGAACCTCTTTAGCATATGGTGCGCCTCCTAATTTAGATCTCTATGAACAGCATGGATATTATCCTTTTGATGAGGTTGGTCGCTCCGTAGCCTGGACGCAAGAGCAAGCAATTGCCGATTATGCTCTTGGACTTCTTGCCTTAGAACGAGGAGATACTCTCGATGGCGAGCACCTAATTGAGCGATCAAAAAATTGGCAAAATCTTTGGGATCCGGAAATTGAATTCTTCCATGGACGCAATTCTGATGGCTCTTTTACGGAGCTTGGTTCAGAAGATGCTTGGGAAGAGGACTATGCAGAGGGAAATGCCAGACAATATCTCTGGCTCGTTCCTCACGACCCCTATGGATTGCTTGAAACGCTTGGTGGCACAGAGCGAAGCCTAGAACGACTTGAGGAGATGTTTATTGAGATGGAAAGAACAGAACCCGCTGTTGGAATGCCTGAGGTCTGGTATTGGCATGGGAATGAACCCACTTTGCACGTTCCCTGGCTGTTTGCCTATGCTGGACAAAAAGAACTCGGAGATGATTGGATTGATTGGCTAATGAAAAATCGTTACTCAGATCAACCCGATGGGCTTGCCGGCAATGATGATGGCGGAACACTTTCTGCGTGGTATGTTTTTGCTTCATTGGGGTTCTATCCAATGGCAGGCACCCCAGAATATGTGCTGGGAAAACCGATCTGGGATCAAGCCATTTTTAATATTAATGGACGAGAAATTACCATTTCCAAGCAGCAATCAAACACCCCAGCTATCCTGCTTGGTCAGGAAAATTGGATTACTCCTTCTTTCCTTCATGATCAGTTTGATGATATAACGTTCTATGTTCCATGAATATTGGCCTCAGATTCGTACCATTTTAATCAGCCTCCATCTGATTGCGATTATACTCAAAGCTATCCCAGCTCCAGAAGGTGCAATGAATCGTGCCGATTGGCGAAACCCTACTGTGCAGGCAGAATTTAAAGATTTTACACAGAAGCTAAATCGAGCTGGTCTTAATATCACCCAAAGAGAAGTAGAAGATGAGCTGTGGGCTTTATCACGACAATACATGAAGATTAGAAAAGGAATGCTTCGTCCATTTCAAACCTACTATCGCTTTGCCGGAGCCGATCAGAACTGGCGACTTTTCGTCGCTCCTCATATGTATCCTTCCAAATTGAATATCGAGATTTTGGTTGATGAGGAATGGCAGACGATTTACCAGCCCTTTAATACGAATATGCGATGGCAAGCTTCTCTGATCGAAAATTCTCGCTTTCGTCCCTCTATATTTAGATACTCGTGGCCAAGATATAAAAAACATTACCATGCCTTTGGAGAATATCTTGGAAAACAAGCCGCCATTGATTTTCCAGAAGCAATACGGCTTCGTACTCGCTGGTGGAATGCCAAATCTCCTTCTCCAGAACAAGTTTTAAACGATACCCAGCCAAAGGGAAAATGGCAATATTCACTAATCTTTGATTTAGATGAAATTCGTAAGGAACAGAGACAACCATGAGCACAAATCCTTGGAGACGATGGGTGGCCTTTTGGGATCAGAAGGAAGACGGACGAGCGATGGCCGGCTTTCGAGTGGCGATGGGACTTACCCTCATCTACACCTTTGGCTGGCCTTGGTTTGCAGGAGCAGCGCAGCCTATCTGGGTAGATGTTGAATTTGGAGGCATCCGAGACTATCATAATCTTCCATGGTTATTTGCTCTGTTTGGCGATGCCTCTGAGCAAACGGTCTATACCATTCTCTCAATGGGACTTGGATCGGCTCTATGTCTCATTCTCGGCATACTTCCTCGAGTCGCTTCTTTGATCGGTATGCTCGTAATTAATAATATTGCTTGGCATAATCTACAGGCTGGAGGAGGACACGATGATCTCATTGCCAATGCCCTGTGGATCCTGATCTTCACTGATTCTGCAGCAACCTATTCTGTTCGTGCGAGAATCAAAACTGGTTCTTGGATTACAGATAAAAAAATAGCAGCGTGGCCACGCTATTTGATTTTAATTCAGCTAATTTTGATGTACTGGTCAACCGGCTGGCAAAAACTCTCTTCACATTGGCTTCCCTTTGGAGAAATGGATGCTCTATGGTATATTCTCCAGCAACCGACCTGGGCAAGAATAGATATGCAGTGGTTTGCCCCCTATGCTTGGACTCTTCAAGTTGGGGTACTGGTTGTATGGTTTTTTGAGACGCTCTCTCCGTTAATATTTTTACTGCTATACTATGAAAATACCTCAAACAAAGGTGGGAGATTAAGGGAAATATGCAATAAACTTCCTTGGCGAAAATTATTCTGCATATTTGGAATATCCATGCACTGCTTCATCTCACTTGGAATGGTAGTAGGACCATTCTCTCTCGCCTCTTTGGCTTACTATTTTGGATTTATTCCGCCGAAAGAACGTCCAAATCTTTCTCAGTCTCTGGAATATTGAGTCCCTTAATCGAGTTAGAATTCAGCATCAATGCTTCAGCCAGAACCTTGGTCATTTTCTCTGCGATGATAATCCGATTCTCTTCTTCGTTGGGATCTAGCGTCAAATTATAAAGACCATGTTTTCTTCTGCTAGAGTGCCATTTATATTTATAAATATATTCTGAATTTTTTGCCTGTAATCGATATCCGAGACTATAGCCTCCTGTAAAAGAATATGGATCTCGAGACATCAGAAAAGTTTGATACACGGGAATATTCTCGCTTTGAAGATTGGACACAATATCGGCTGATGGAAGCTCTTTAATATGAGAGAAGCCAACCTGCTTATAAATGGTATTCACCAAATCCATTGTTCTGACTTGAGAATCAGAAGTTTTTGTAATGAGATCAGAGATAGGACAGATAATCATCGGTACGTGTAAGACGTCATCTGATAATCCAACATGCTCTCCTGCATTCTTGGTTCTTTTCCAGCTCATGCCAAATGAAGAGGTAAGAATTAATAGTTTTTTTCTCTCAACCTCACGTCCTTCTATTTCGCGAAGAAAATCACCGATATTTCGATCAAGCTCTACAACCGTTTGAGAATATTCTTCTTGTGATAAACCATCTGGTATCTGAAGCTGTATAAAACTAAAAACTGGTTTAGAGCGATAGGAAAATAAAAACTCCTTTGCTCTATTCAATGTGAGCTGACTTGATCGTAGCGTATCCTTTCCCAATATCCTTTGCACAACAGCCAGCAGCTGAATTCGAGAAGCCCCCAAAAACCATTGACTTGTATCGTTATCAAAAAGCTGAAATCCCTGTGAGAAGCCATTCCGTGTATTCAAAACATCATTGGAAACAAAAGAAACAGTGGCATACCCTTCTCGAGCAAACTTCTCCGTTACCGTATTAATCTGATAACGTAGAACCTGATCCTTAGATATGATATTGAGTTGTCCTGGATAATGCCCCGTCAACATTGCAACATGCCCCATCAATGGATCTGGAAACACAGAAATTGCATCAGTATATTGAATACACTGGCTCATTTTCGCATCTAGATTGGGTGTTTGTGCGAGTGAAGTCTCTGACCATTTACTGATTGAATGTGCACCCAAACCATCCATAGATATAAGAAGAACGTCTGGATCTGTTTCGATTGCATTTGCACCACCATAACCCCTATTTTGACTCAGCAGAATACTAATTCCAAGAAGTATCGCAGATACGCAGGACGAACTCACAATCCAGCTCATCTTTGTGGGATGCAACAATGATCTTCTCAACCAAAACCGTGCATTTTGCCAGATTACAAATGTAAAAAGAAACAACGAAACAACAATAATTCCAAAAGAAGTCCACAGCTCATCATGATACAGCTGTACAATCCAGCCTCCAAGCATCAAGCTCATCTGTAAGAAAGCAGTAAGACTCATCCCAATCGCCCATCGATCAGATATAACACCGTCTTTCTTAATCAATGTCAATAGTCCAGAAATCAAACCAAGTGGAAATGAAAGCATAATTCCAGAGAAAACGGCTACAGATCCCAATATTAATGCATCCATAATCGAAAAATGCCATGGTAAATTAAACAGGAGGTAAATCGCCTCCAAAGCACCTAAAATCCCCCCTAATCCCAATGATAATTGAATTACCACACTGAGGACTGCATCCTGATCATTCGTATTTTTAGGCATATGGGACCTGAGCTAAATCATCTGCATTTTCGGATACAATAAAGATATATTCTTTGTTGGAGAGATGGCTAACCTCTCCTACTTTTCGTCCATCTGTAGAGTGAATACCGATTTGTGCTCCAACGTAGCGCTTGTAATCTTTTTCTGCCACACGCACGTGGCCTCGGTCGGACAAGACCTCAATCATCGCCTCTTTAGAAATATACCCTTCATCTGAAAACGATACGACCACATAACGAGCATCTACATTATTGATTACCTCTTTCATCATGTTCGTGGCTCGAGGTTTAGAATTAAATGCTGATTTTCGCTCTTTTACATCTATCCTCTTATTCGCTACCCCATATACCTCAGGCTTATCCCAACAAACAAGCGATTCCCAAATATGATAGTTCCCCAAGTATTTATGCTGATTATAAGGCGGATCCAGATAGGCGAGATCAGCAGAAAGAACCTTAGAGGCCTCCAAAGCGTCCATTTGATGTGCTTTGGATTTACCATGCTTTGCTTGTGATAAGACTTTTGGCATCACCATCTTGAGATCATTATGAGCCCTCGGTGCCCATGATTTAAGATAGGCCATTTGAACACCAGTCGTTGAATCTACGCGATCCGCTGCTTCCATTAAAGAGACCAAAATAATCGCTCTCAGCTCCGGCTCAAGATCCTGTTCTTCAATCCATTCTCGAATTGCGTCCACTCTTTCACCATTCTTAGGCTGAAAAAATAGAGCTCTTCGGCAAAAATGCTCAGTAAAATATCCTTCTTTTCCCTTAATTTGATTACAATGGGCAATAATTTTCTCCGCCTCTTTTAGCCAATCATCACGATCTGCTTGCACATAACAACGAGCAAGTGTTGTAGCATAAGTGTTGAGATCATTTGAAAATACCTGAAAACCTTTTCCTTTAAGAGCATGCCCAACTCGAGACGTCCCAGAAAATAAATCAATACAAGATTGAACCTCTGGAAGAGCCTGAACAATAGAACAGATTGTTGGTAATAATGTTCGCTTTGAGCCTAAATATTTAATCATGGTCTTTACCTTCGCCATTTTTAGCTGTTTTCAATTGGAACCGTGAATAACCCTAAAGAATAAATTTCGCTAACACCAAAAAACAGTGATTTTTAAGATTAGTTCCGAGATTACATCATTTGTACAAAGCTATTTATCGTTTCCGTCCCAGTTTATTTTCGGAACCAAATCCAACCAAGAACAAATAACTGTATGAGCACAGAAATGATAAGAGCAAAAAACGAAAAGATGGGAAACCCAAAGATATGTGCAGAATCATAAAACAATCCTGCAATCGCTAGCCCCATCCATCCAAGAGCAAAAAGACTCAATGCTTGGATACCTTGACGCATCATCGCCCGCTTTTGATCGACCTCTCTTTCAATCTTCTCTACCTTAAAATAAAGACGCTGATGATCTAGATCATCCATCAATTGTCCCAATGATATTGGAAAGCGACGAGCCAAGCCAGAAAAGGCTTCTATATTTTGTAGTCCCAGCTCTGACCAATTCGATGGTTGCCAACGCTCTTTAATAAGTTTTTCAACATACGGTTGTGCAGCCTGTAGTGGATCTACTTCTGGTAATAATGATTTTGCTAAGCCTTCTGTTGTCAGGACTCCCTTGAAGAACATTGTAAATGCAGTCGGAGCATGAACTTGATGTCTTAAGGCTTTCGCAGTTAGCTCCATCAAAAAAGCACCAATGTCCATATTATCAAACGATCCACCAGACCAATGATTTTCAGCAACACTAATGGCATCTCTCTCAAAGGCGAGATAATCTATTCGTTTTTCTTTGATGGAAATATCAAAGAAAATCTTTGCAATCAATCGATTATCTCCTCGGTAAAGTGCATAAATCAAGGTTGCGAGCTGATCTTTCATTTCTCTAGATAAATATCCAACCATGCCACAATCAAGGATCCCGACTACATTATTCTCTAAAATCAAAACATTACCGGGATGAAGATCTCCATGAAAAAAACCATGATCAAACAGCATGGAATACGCTACTTTCAAATACCGATCTCCAACAATAGTCATATCTGCACCATGCTCTCTCGCGTTGCGAATTGAGATACCATTGAGTTTTTCCATACAGAGTATTGTGTTGGATGACAATTCGGGAAATGGCTTGGGTAATTTTACACCCTCAATCTGAGAAAAATTTTTCCGAAAACGCTGTAGGTTCTTAATCTCCTGAAGAAAATCTAATTCTGAAAGCAATGAACGCTGAAACTCTCGAAACATTCCTCTTGGATCGAATAGCTCCATCTCTGGAAATTCATGAAGAGCTCTTTCTAATAAAAATTTGAGGATATTGAGATCAGAGAGAATCTGTTTTTGAATATTCGGTCTCTGAATTTTTAAAACAACCTTCGTATCATCAATCAAAACAGCCGAATGAACCTGTGCAATCGAAGCCGTCGCAATTGATTTTTCGTCAATCGAAGAAAACTTCTCTAAAAAATTCTCTCCAAAATTATCGACTAGCATACCCTTAATATCATTCCAAGATAAAGAAGATACATTATCTTGTAAATTCTGGAGAGCGAGCAGATAGTCAGGAGGCACGACATCCGATCGAGTAGATAAAATCTGTCCAAATTTAATAAATGTAGCTCCCAGCTCCTGAATCGCAGAAACAGCTCTCTCTGGAGTTGAGTTTAAATCTTTTGAGAAATATGTTCCTGGAATCACCCCAGCAACCAAGAGCCCGAAGCCATGCTTGGCTAAAATCGTCGCTACTTCTCTAAAGCGACCGACATCTCGGACGGTATCAGAAAGAGAACCAACTGTTTTTACTACAGGTCTAAGAACGCGCATTTATCGTATCGATTGAAATAAAGTTAAGCTTGTATCTAAAAGAGGTACAATCTTACCACAGATTCTATTATACATCGATTTTTTGATCCCCATCTCCCTAGAAAATCATCCTATTTTTCACAAATAACAATCACTATTCCTATTTTACGCCCCCTTTTATCAGTCTTTTATCTGTGTATACCTCTTCCAAAATACAATCACAGTGCAAAAATGTTTACACGTAACAACAGAAAATAATGGAGCAATCGCTGCGCGAAGTTAGCTTCTTTTACGTTCCACCCATCCAGTTTTTCGTTGTAATTATGTCTTCACAATTCACTCTTCATAAACCAATTTTTCAAATTTCTGAAATCATCTCGAGAAATCATCTCAAGCTCGATATATCTGATAGCCTCGAAAAATCCTGATCTCTGCATCATCCTTCACTCATGTTTCGTTTCGGCATATTCAATCAGTTAAAATAAATCATGATTTTTCTTTACAATTAAAGATAATTGACGTAGATGATTCCACACTATAAAGATATTAGGAGTGATGTCTCACAATTACGCTGTATTAAGAGGTAGATTATGAAAATTCTAATCGTTGATGATGGTTACGCAATGCGTCCTGTTATCCATCGCTCTCTTCCTCAAACTGGTATATCCAGAATAGAGATTGATGGAATTGGAAATGGTAACTGCGAATCTTTGTGTTTCTTATCAAAACCGTATCTGCTAGATTCTTACCTCATGCTTAGAAAAATAATTGCTTAATCTCATCAGGAAAGGATCTTGCTTTGACCCCGAATTATTTTCGTTCCAGAACACCACGAGATTTAGCGCAGTTTTATAGCGACCTCTTTGTTTTAGATGTTGACATAGAAGAAGGCGGAAACTTTTCTATTCAAACAGCTGATTCCTTTGTTGTCAGTGTCTATAAGGATCAAAATGGTGCCATTATCGGCGCAATGATTCTTGATATGTCTGCAGCTGCATCCTTCTCTGGCGCCCTTTCGGATCTCCCCGAAGATATGATTCAAGGCATTATCCAATCTTCAGAATTTACGAAAGAAATATGGGAAGACTTATACGAAGTTCTCAATATCAGTAGTCAATTATTCACATCTCAGGATGGGGACACAATTACAATTGAAGAGGTCTATCATTATCCCAATAATCTTCCTAGAGAAGCCTATGAGATTCTATTAGAAAGCACAGATCCGCTTATTTTCAGGATTGATGTCTCCGAATATGGCGGTGGTCATATAGCCGTTTTAGATTCTGGAAATAATTCTGTATTTGCAGAAGAAATTATCGAGGAAGAATATGAGGATTCGGAGCAAGAGAGCGCATATCTTGAATCAGTTGAGGCTCCGATAACGGAACATTCCTCAGAAACTTTCGTCGTTCCAGCACCAAAGAGAGAAGCAGCTCCTGCACCAAAAGCTCAATATGTTTCATCATCAAAATCTTCGAGTCCTCCTTGGGTCTATCTTAGCATTGGCTTACTCCTAGGTGGAATGATCGGAGTAGGGTCTCTCAAACTATTAACGCCTTCGGAAGAAATTGTTGTAGCTGAAGAGGTTGAACAGTCGCCAACTGCAGTCACACAGGCGACGAAAGACTTTCCTTTTCCCAATTCAGTTAGGCAGGTTTTAATTCCTAAATCCAGCTACGTAATGGGATGTACTCGTGAATATTCTGAGCATTGTGGTTCTGATGAATACCCACCGCATAAAGTCACAATATCTCATGATTTCTTCATCATGAAACATGAAGTAACTCAAGAGCTTTACGGTGCAATTATAGGAATTAATCCCAGTCGTTTCTCTGAGTGTGGTGAGAAGTGTCCTGTGGAAAATGTCTCTTGGAGAAATGCGGTCTACTTTGCAAATCAGCTATCGAGACATCACTCTCTCGAAACCTGTTATGCAATTAATGGTGAGACCATCAAGCTGAAGAAGGGAACATCTTGTCTCGGTTATCGTCTTCCAACTGAAGCAGAATGGGAACTAGCTGCTCGAGGCCCTGGTGGATTTAGTAAGATTTCTCCTTCTCAGAAGAGAAGACCTCCAGCCAAAAAAGGAGATTCAATTGATGTTGTAGAGTATTCTGGTTCTCAGGATCCAAATGAGGTTGCCTGGTATGGTGGATATGCCGCAATAAAAAAAGATACTCTAGAGCGTGATGTTGGCGTCGGAACAAGCACAACTCATCCTGTTTGTAATAAGAAAAAGAATGGATATGATCTGTGTGACATGTCTGGCAATGTATGGGAATGGACAGAGGATACCTATCAGTCTAATTTTTATCGATTACGCGCTGCTCGCGTTAAGAATCCTATCGGTTCTCCGAAAGGACGTTCTCGCGTTCTTCGTGGAGGGTCTTGGTTATCCTCAACGATAGAGCTTCGAACATCACATCGCTTCTACGCTTCAGAGAATATGGTTGATACCTCAGTTCCAAGTGTGGGCTCTTTTGGCTTTCGACTGGTACGAACAATCCCAGACGTCAAAGAGCGTCCAAAAATCGACGAAGACGATAACGCAGCGAAGAAATCAAATTAATCTAGCTTCCAAAGAGAAGCAAAACCGACCCACAGCTCCCCTGTGAGATTTGGAGTTGATTTGGATGCCCTCAGGAAAGAATTCAGCTCTTTCCCGTTTTGGTCTCGATGAATATCTGGAGAGTATAGGTTCATAATGGTTCGAACAACTCCTTTTGAGCCAAGATGTATCAGAGTAAGAGTTCCATCTGACTCTACCTTTTCCACGATAGCAATATGCGTTAATTTATCATCACGACGACCATTTTTGTTTCGATCATAGCTATTATCAAAGAAGACAACATCTCCAACGAATGGTTTTTTTCTTCGATGAAATACATTTTCTTCCTTGGCCTGCTCGTATAGCATTTTAGTTGAGCCATCAATACGAATATCTGCTTTCGCATGTGCAGCCATCACAAAACCGGAACAATCATAGCGATAAATTTTATCTCCTATTTTTAACTTCCGGACACCCAGTAATTTTTCAGCAGCTTGTGCAACCTTATCTCCACCTCTTCGTCGAAGTCGAGTGTTTTCAGTTTTGATTTCAGCTTCTTCTTGATATACCTCAGGCGAGGCAATATCCTGAAAACTTGCTGGTTTCCCCAAAAACCTGGTGGTTCCTGGCATCTGTAATCCTGAAGAAATACAGGCAAATAGAAAGAAAAGACTACCCATGTCAACACTTTATCTAATAAACATAATAATTGCACAAAAAATACATATATTTTTTGATATAAACCATCGTTGAGTCGTTTACTTCCTCGCAATTTAGACATAAATAGGCTAATTGGACTGGATATCCTCGAGGAAAATTATGAGTAAACGTTCCCGCAGAAAAAATAAAGATGCTTTAGAAATGAAAAATATGGCTAAAACGCTAGAAGCATTTGGATTAAAAAAAAGTAAAGTTGGACAAGAGAATAAAAGCTCTGGTCCTGTAAAAGCATCTATTGTCAGAGAACATGGTGATCCTAAAATGGCAAATGTTCTCGCTCAAGCCATCGCAGTCTCAGAACCAGTACAGCGTGCTACTCATGGTTTTCACACGTATCCTGCTCGGATGCATCCCGATTCAGCTCGGCTCATTATTCCACATACAACGGGGATTGTTCATGATCCTTTTTGTGGCGGCGGAACAGTATTGGTAGAGGCAAAACTTGCGGGAAGAAAATCTTCTGGGTCTGATATTTCACCCATCGCACATCTTGTAGCACAAGCACGAACCTCTGGTCCTGAGCTCGCCCCCCTTCTGCGAAGAGCATCTCGAAAGATTGCTGATAAAGCTAAACTTCGCATCGATGTAGAGGTTCCGGAAATCGTTCAAAAATGGTATCAAGAGCATGTCGCGCAAGAGATTGGAAGAATTCGAGATGAGATTAGGAATTATGAGCCTGAGGTTCAACCACTCTTAAAAGCAGTTCTATCATCAATATTAATCAAGGTATCCTTCCGGAAATCAGACACCTCTAATCAGCTACAGCATCATCATCGCCCCCCGCAATCCACAGCAATCTTATTCCACAAAAAATCTCGCGAGCTTGCGCGTATATTGGATACGATGCCAGCTTCACCAGCCACTACTCTGATTTACGGAGATGCGAGATATACGTCAGCACCACATAAGGTTGGCCTTGTTCTAACCTCCCCTCCTTATCCTGGAGTATATGACTATCTACCCATGCATCAGCTTCGTTATGCCTGGCTCGATCTCTGGCCAGAAGATAATCTTGCAAGAGAAATTGGTTCGCGCCGTGCTTTCCGATCTCAGGGACGATCTGATGCTCTCAAAGATTGGCAGGAAGATACCAAACTCTGGATAAAAACCCAAGCCTCAAGGCTCCAAAAAGGCGGTGCAATGGTCATCATCGTTGGAGATGGCCTCGTCGGAAATAAGCTTGTTGATGCCCTATTCCCAACGACTGAAGCGATGAAAGCTTGTGGGCTAGAAATATTCGCGCGTGCATCAGCAGATCGCCCAGATCATGCACGTAATGCAATTCGCATTGAGCATATGGTCATGGGAATAAAAAATTAAACAAACATCATTTTTTAGATTACAATGAAATTATCTGGGAGGAATGATGAGGATCAGAGCGATTAATGCAGTTAGTGGGATTCATGGAAAGGAGCGAGTCCAGATGATTCAAGAGTTCCAATCTATACAGGAAAAACTCTCCCATGCACAAACAGTATCTATGCCTCAGAAACCGCTGGGAAATGTCATCAATATCAGCCCAACTCAAGCCGTACGCTCACTGGATCAAAATAATTTTTCCGAAGAATTCCTCCAAAACAACTCCTCTAGTACATCTATTTTAGCAACGAGTCGTGACGTCAATTTACTGGCACAATCAGATGCTATTTCTCAGGAAATGATACAAGACCTTAAATCTTCCATGTCTCAATCTGGTGATAACTTAGAAGACATCACTCTACCATTTCAAAAAATCGGAGTATCAAGTAGCACAGTAAAAAGACTCACGGACGTAGAACCACTATCGATTTCCTCCCAAACAGAAGCTCCACAGCCTATACAACAAGCCATGGAAGAAAATTATATCCCCGCTAGCAATCAGTCTCCAAAGCCAATACCCACAAATAACGAGGAGCCCATTTTGGAGATCCCAGCAGATCAAATGTTTTCTCCAAACCGAATAAATGCCCTTCCCACAATCAGACAGCCAGAGGATGTCGGTTTTGTCAACGATCACGATGAGATTGCAACATTAGAACGATTTGATGAAAATGAAGTGATGCTTGACAGGGAACATGAAGTACAACAAACCCGTATCCTACACCCTGAAGAGTTTATCAAAGAGGAGCGTATTCCAAGATCCGCCTTACATCAACCGATACAGCAAGAAGACGATACGGGAATTCCTGCTGTTGATACCCCGGAAAAAATGATGGAACCAGATCAACAAAATCCCATCTTAGAGCTTCAAAAATCGGTCAACTCAGATCTTATTCTCTCTCTTGCAAGTACATTGCTCTAGCGTCTCTGATAAATATCGTAATTTCTTATTTCCGAAGCGATCTGCCCACTAGTTCTGAGTTTCTATGCTCATATTTTCTCAGTGATCAAACCAGCTCTCGTACTATCTGGATCTTTATCCGGATTAAATCACTATGTTCATATAATTTCGAGTTGCTCCTCCTTACATACGCTGATGGTACCCAAAACATATGGATGTCTAAAATCATTTCAGATGAGAAACTACATTAAATTCTATTTTAAATTACATTTCTCTTCGTTTCATTCCGATAAATTCAGTACCAAGTAAATATTTTTATGTTAAGTTATTGTAGTACTTAGGAGATCATTATGAAAATTAATACGTCAGTTGCAGGTAGTCTAGCAGCCAGTGGGCTTCAGGGAGCACAAGGAAATAAAACTTCAGTAAAGAGTGATGCAGATCAAATCACTTCGACTAAGAAACCGACCCTTCAGAGTGCAAACCTTCAATCAAACTCAGCAACTCTTGAATCTGGTGCCGTCTCCGATTTTTTAAAACAACAAAATACTCCTGTTCTTGAATCTGCGGTACAAGAGGCAGCCTCAAAGCCAACGATTGGTAAAGTGGAAATCAGTCAGCTTAAGGATGTGGAGTCTCAAGATACCAAAGGCTCTGCCACTGAAGACGCCATCTCCGAGCTAAAGAAGTCCGTCAACCAGGACATACTCATTGCAATGGCCAATAGCGGGTCTATTCTGTCATAAATTGACTATTTGTAATCTTGCCTTATTTTTTATTCATTGCATGTCAGTCCTTTTCCTCCAAAACACTCGTGGAGGAATTAGAGCTAGTCGAGGAAGCGAAGCAGAATCCTTCCAAAGCAACAGCTATTTGCCAAGAGATCACGTCTCCGGATATGCGTGAAGAGTGCTTGTCTAGCTCTGCTCAGAATCTGAAAGGTGCTCCCAAACAAAAGGAAGCTCTTTGTAAAGAGCTATCAGGAACCTTGCAAGCAGAGTGCTTTTTTGAGCTAGCTGAAGAGGTTCAAAATGTTGAATATTGTAAATTAGCTGAGCCTTTTGCGATGGATTGTCGTCTGCATATCTTAGAGGCACAGTGTGGTCGATTCTTGTCTCTATCTTCATTAATTACACTCACGGAAAATTTAGAGCTAGATCCAAATCATCCCAATGTTGGCAATATCTTATATGGTTGCCTCTTATCACACCCTCAGCCACAAGATATATGCTCTCAAACGCCAGATCCCAACCTATGTTCACGCGTTCAAAAAAGACAAAGAAGAAGATAGTTTTAGTATAATCTTTTTCGCAATCCTATCGATTCTCGTAACGCTCTCAAAATCACCAGAGGATTTGCACCTGTTTGCTCTCCTGCTCTTCGAGGGAAATGAGATACTGGCACTTCTTTGATCTGAATATCCCTCTGTTTTAAAAGAGTAAAAATCTCTGCATTAATTAACGCACCATCAGAATGAAGTGGCAATGATTGTATTATGCTCGTACGAAAAAGTTTAAACGCACAATTTAAATCACGTAGAGAAACACCTAAAAGTATTTTCACATACGTGCTCCAAATCTTCGCATTACAGCTTCTCACAAAAGAATCTTTCCGTGGAAAACGGTACCCACTTACGACATCCCAAGTCTCTCGTTCTGTCCAAATCAAATGAAAATCGGCTGGAGAAAACTGCAAATCAGAATCGGTAAAAAAACTCCACTCTCCTGTCGCCGCTTGAAATCCACTTCTCAAAGCTGCGCCATACCCTTGGTTTTGTTTATGCTCTACTAATTGTACTGGTATCTCTGGATTTTCTTCTTGAAATTGTAATATTTTGTGGCTTGTTAAATCGACCGAACCATCATTGATGGCTATCAATTCGAAATTGATTCCTTTTAGTTCCTGAGAAAAGAGTGTTAGAGAGTGGTGAATATTTTCTTCTTCATTGTAGGCTGGAAAGATAACTGAAACCTCAGGTCGCTCCATGAGATACGACCTCACCAGCTAAATCCCATTCTTGTGTCTGTGTAATTTTGACAGAATAGAATTGTCCTGCTTTAATATCTTCATCTGAACCATCAATGAATACTTGCCCGTCCACTTCTGGAGCTTGGGTCGCCATTCTTCCTACTTTTACCCAAGGATGATCCTGCGATGGACCATCAATCAATACCCTCACCTCTTTCTCAAGCAGTGCATTCATCTTTTGTTTTGAGATCTCGGATTGCAGAGCCATCAACTGACCCTGTCTATATTCTTTCACCTCATCAGGTACTTGTTCTGACATTGTTGCAGCTTCTGTTCCATCTTCTTGACAATATTGAAAAACGCCAACACGATCAAATTGTTGCTTCTGTAGAAAATCAGCTAGAACTTCAAAATCTTCCTGCGTTTCTCCCGGAAAACCAGCGATAAACGTAGAGCGAATCGTAACGTCAGGAATAAAAGAGCGAATTCGATCTAAGATTCTTTCTTGTCCAGATCGGGTGACACCTCTTCTCATCTTACGGAGCATATTTCCGGAAGCATGTTGTAGTGGAATATCAATATATGAGCATACTTTCTCTTCTTCAGCAATTGCTCTCAATAAACTTTCTGGAACTCCAATCGGATAGGCATAATGCAAACGTATCCACTCCAAACCATCAATCTTTGCCAAAGAACGCAATAGATCTCCAAGATTAGAACCATCCTTTAAATCACGACCATACGCCGTCGAATCTTGAGAAACTATATTAATCTCAACAGCGCCCTGTGCGACCAATTTTCTTGCTTCCGTAACCAAAGATGTCATAGAACGCGATCTTAATTTTCCTCGTAGAGTCGGAATAATGCAAAATGCACATCGATGATTACATCCTTCAGAGATCTTCAAATATGCAGAATGAGGCTTCCAAGAGGATACGCGTGGAGCAAGCTCATCGTGAATATACATTGGCGTATCAACAAACGATTTTTGAATCGGATTCTGCTTACGAAGAATCTCTCCCAAACGATGATATTCTCCTGTTCCCAGAAAGAAATCCACCTCTGGAAGTTCTCCTTCTAAGGTGGTTCCATATCGCTGAACCATACAGCCCGTAACGATTAACTTCTTACATTTCGCTTGCTCTTTTAGTTGTGCCATCTGTAATACGGTATCAATCGATTCTTCCGTCGCAGGTTGAATGAATGAACAGGTGTTAACCACGATGACGTCTGCATCTTCAGCTTCATCAGTTAAGGCAAAATCGCTTTCAAGAATTTGTCCAACCATAACCTCGGAATCAACGCGATTTTTGGGACAGCCAAGCGATACAAAATGAACTTTTTCGGACATACTTTCTCTTATTGTCTAGAATCAATGATATCTGTGTCTGGTTTCGGTTGAAAGATAAATTCCTCTTTATCAAAAATAGGATTAAGATTCATCTCTGCAAAGCTTAACTTCGTCGTCGCCTGACTTGTTTCAACTAAAACCTCTTGTAACACATACTCTTTTTGCGAAAACCAAAGCTGGATTTTCCCTTCTGTTTTCGCAGATTTCAAGGAAAAATGAAGCCTCTCATTTTTTTCATCCACCAATTGAATATTATATTTATCTTTTAATCCAGAGAGGTCAGTTAAGATGGACGTCATCTGCTCTGATTGCTCTTGATTTGAGGAAATCAGCGCTTGATTTTGACTTGGGGTCCAAACGGTAATTTTCTCAGAATCAGCATAATAATGTTGCTCCATTGGAGATTGAAACTCCCAATGAAGATTTGATGGCTTTGCAATCGAGAGCTGCCCTTCTTGAACAAAAGGAGCAGGTAAAAATTCATTGCTCGTTTCCTGCTTAAATTTTGCTTGGATTGCTTTTACACCTTTATATTTTTCTTCAATTTTTGTAAGATGTACATCTAAGTTATCAGCGTGTGCCAAGTTTAATCCCAAAATAGTGAATAACATGCTACCTCCAAGTTGCTCTTCTATAGCCAAATTTTATGAAACTTGCAATTGAAACGCTGGGGTTCCAGATATATTCACCCATTCGTTAATTTACCCATGCAGTTTTTTCCTTCCTCCATCACAAAATCAAATGCACTCTTAATTTTAGGACGCTTCCGGATTGTTTTATCTTTGCTATTTTTGTTATCATTTGAGATTAACAATATCACAGTTCTACAGTTTTCCCTTGAGAACAATCACACTATCTTTGGAATTGATTGGCTAATAACGCGTGCTGGGACAGATATTATTTGGCGTCAAAGCGCACAATGGCTGGTATGGATTGGTTCTATCTTTGTTCTTATTGGCTATGGTACTCGCCTAGGATTGGTTCTAATACTGATTGGATCCGGATATATTTTCGGTCTTCTTCAATATCATTCCTTTCCCGTTCATGTTCATCATCTTTGGTGGTTTGC
>JACLAC010019040.1_pt1 | contig 25334 bp, 28 predicted proteins | sample 8027881 | NCBI WGS metagenome assembly JACLAC01 (sample SAMN15725517, study PRJNA655200) | protist metagenome | isolation source: fluorescence activated cell sorting (FACS) single amplified genomes of... | place: Spain: Blaines Bay Microbial Observatory, Mediterranean Sea | collected 2016-01-19 | reverse complement strand
CTGCTAAGTTTTTTTCCGTAGGTATTCTGTACATGCTGTCATGACATGCCCCCGTCAACGTGTAATCGTTTGATTGTCGTGTCATCAAACGTCATTGATCGTTGTGTCGGCAATTTCGCGTAGACGCGAGTTGCGTGCGCGTTATCGTGGGTTTCGGTTCGCGGGTATGTGTTTCGGTTGTTTCGCGCTTGTGCAAGGCTGCCAACATCGAAAGAAATGATTAGTAAATTGAATCTCACTTAGATGCCACCCACATCTCCCTCCACGCACAAGTTCATCCAGACATAAACAACTACACAGACTATTTAATTAATGATATCTTTAATTTTATCGGTGCTCAAACTACCTTTAGCACATGAACCGTAAAACGACATAAACAAAATCAACACTGTCAGGAAAATAACAAGACGTCGAAGCAACATCAAAATTCTGCAAACATCAGAGAACAACATCGCGCAACGACAAGTCGCGGAAGACGGAAATCTATGGCGGTACTTATAATATGTAAATGGCAAAAATCCACGGTAAGTGTGCATACTTTTTCGTGTGACGTGCGAATTCCCATTCTGAAATCGGTTTTTTGGCACGTACGAGTTGAGGATGTCGCGATAATAAAGTTTCGAGAAAACCAACTTCTTAGACTAGAAACACGCCAATACGAAAGAACGTAGTCGTACCGTTGTAGAGGTGCGCGAGTGCTGGCTCTTCAGGACTTTCCCCTGGGCCACGCCGTAGGTAGTAGTCGACCATAGGACAAGGAAGTAACGGAAGTTCGGCAAAAATTCGAAACAGAAGTGCACCCACCATTGTATCAACGTTCCCTTCGTTTTCTAGTAAGCTTTCCCGAAATGCGTTCACCAACAGGACGGCGTCGCTGATACCCCTGGCTCGTGTCAGGTCGCGAATGTGCTCACGGATCTGAGCTTGCAAACCCTGTGCGTAATCGTCGTCTGGATCTATCTCATGCTGCAGTTGTATGATATATGTCACCAATAAATCGAATGTCGCTCGATGCTCTGCCCCTGCCATCGTCAAGGAGAGCCAAAGCTCGGTGCGCTCCCTCCGGACCTGGTCGGGGGCGTCCTCGGTCAAGGCTCCGACCAAACGCCTCTTCACGGAATCGACCAATCCACCCGCCTGAACAGCCTGATTGATAGCCATTAGTGCGCATGACGAAGGGAGTGCAAAACTTTCAAACGGATGAGCAGCCATGTATGTATGAGATCATGCATGTCTGATAACGACTGATGTGCAGTGGCTTAGCATCTCCATAAGAGCAACGACAATACCACGTGGGTTCTTGCAACCCGCATATCAGCCCACGTGGGTTCTTGAGCTGCATCTGCAGCAACAGCAGCATCCCCCTCATCGGTCACCTCAGCAGCAGCAGCAGCAGTATCCCCCTCCTGTTTTAAAAAAAATTTCATGGTCGAACATACATTTGCCACCTGCACCCGCGGTAACCACTTCCCACCGTTTGGGTAGACATATTTTGACAAGTGTGTCTCAACTTAGCCTCCACCTACACTTCTACTGCTGGCTCATGGATTCCGATTCTTCTCCGGAGCTATGGATTACGATTCATGTCTGTCTGTGCAGTTGGTCTTTTCTTTTCCGTTCTGGCGTAGCCTCGCATGCAATAGTTGAATTCCGCCAGCAGACACACCACCATAGTCCTCCATTTCCCCCACAGAAGAAGAGCAGTTGGTCTATTAATTGCATTAGCTAAGTCAGACTGAAGTCGCTGCCCCTTCTATGGTGTAGGTCACTCGTTCTCGTTTTGAGGTTGCTTGCTTTTCTTGCTTGCTAGACGTTCTTCAATTGCACTATCTACGTCGATAAGATCCTAGGGTCAGCATGCGCTGTAAGTTTCCTCGTAGCTGTGGCGCTCTCAAATTATGAAAAAAAACGACACCATCAAAACCCATAAAACATTTTGACCTGCCATAAAATATTTTGACCTGCAGCCGCCCCGCTTCGGCCAGGGCTGCGGCCGTTGCTGCTCTCCATTGGTCCACCGCTGTGGTAGTGACATCGCCATACTGCTCCAGCATTTCCTGCTCTTCGACGAATTGTAAGCCCAAGAGGAAAGTTCGGGGCTCTCCTTGAAGCTCTCTCCCTCGATCGCGTCCCCACCAAAACAGAGCCGCCCTGATCTCCAAACCAATTGTTGCATACTCGTCCGCGGTTCCATATTCGACTGCTAATTTGCGGATGAAACCTGCAATATCCGTGTCCCTCGTGTCCAGCTCGCCGTGCTCCAACAGCATGAAACGCCTCACGATGGTTCGGATATCTTCCCTGCTTGGAATGTGGTTGTCCCACAGTTGTCTCAGCAAGACGAACTTGTCCAGAAGGTAATTCAACATCGGTTCCAAGCGGACCGCCTGGAAAGTGTGTTACTGGATGTAGGCGAAGAACAGAAACATATCAAAGCTCTGCTCATATCACGAACGTTCCCCGCACTGCGCGCGTCGCCGAATACTAGATGGGACTCTGTCATTCCATCGTCCCATCGACAATCGGAATTATCGCGCGCACATCTTGAGCATTTAATCTCTGGGCAGTTCAGAGTGGGATCCGATGCACAACTATGACACTTGAGAGCGATTACTAATACTGAATTTCACGAAACGATGAGAGTCGATGGAAACAGAAGCTAGCGCTGTGTCATTTGATGGAGTGACACGGTGCTGGGGAAGCACGCCTTTGGCAATGCAGCTCTACAAAAATAAAGGCACGTACTACGCGGAAGTCCGTGGAGACTGGTGTCGTAGCTGGTGTTTGTCCGTTACCCCCGGGGATCCGGAGTCGCATCATGCCAAGAAGATTAGTTGCAATCTGCACCCTGAATCCACTAAGGAGAAGCGTTTTGGTCTCCTTCTTTGTGTTTTCAATTTTTTACTTTTTTAAAAATTGTTTTTCACTTTTTCCTACGTGTGCGCCAACACTAGAGTAGGTTTTTTCTTCTTACGCATAAATACTATTGACGCGGTGATGCGCACGATAAATAAAAAATCCACCAGCTGCTGAGACCGCACTGTGAGAGTGTGAGTCATGCAAAAAATTGTTTGCACCTCGTGAGCCGCAGGTTCTGGTCCCGGCGGTTGTCCTTCCTACATTTTACGAATCTGTTTTCATCCGACAGAGCCACGAGGTATTTCAAATGCTGGAAACCCGCTGAGTGAAATTCCAATCTCAATGAGTTAGATGCAGTTGGGCCTGGCATTTCGGCCGGCCCGGCCCACTGGAGTAAGCTAGCGAAAGCCTTCATGATGGGATGTTAGGCAAATCGAGCTCTAGCCACGATGACGAGAGGGGTCTCAACTCGGCGAATCACGATACGTGATGGCTGATGACAATTTTGCCGTATGAGTGAAGTCGACCTCACCTCGACGCTCGGCTCGGGCGGCGCGTTCGTCTCTTCTTGAGCCATTTTTCTTGGGCTGTGCGAGGAAGCGGCAACTTCTCCGACAATATCTTTTGACCTGCAATGCCTTCCGCGAAATAGTAGCAAAGATTACGAAGCTACAAACAAGCTGGTGGTAGGAGTAGCCCTCAATTTCAGTGCTAGCTTGAACCTCTGACGCCAGAATACGAAAACAACACTTGCAAAATCAGATAATTTCTTCGATGGACGATCTAGATGCTGGACTGATGGAAGGGCTCGTCTGCTGATGAATGACCGCTGACGTTCAGGAAGGAGTAAAAAATAAGAATGTTACAACGTTTTTCGCGGAGCTTCGAAGTCGCTGATGACCAAGGACACGAAGTCTCGATGTCAGGGTCTTGGGCAACGAATGGATTTCAGGGGGCGCATCGCATCCGATTTCGGCGATTGCAAACCAGGTTTTTCAGAATGTATTAGCCAAAATTTATGCATTGAGTATTTCTCGCACTCTGATTTCAAGTTTTAACGACTGTATTCATGCTTCCACGCGATTTCGGATTTGAACTTCTATGTGAGTCCGCGATGTGTCAAACGTTATCTGCATCACGCGTTTATATCTGAATTCAATTTGCACGCGATTTCCACTTTTATTTTTTTGTTTCTGACCTTATACGACAACTAATTAATTTCGACGCGATGCATTTAACGACAGGATGTACGCAACTATTTGCGCAAGCTTCAGAACATCAATCAGTGATTTGATACTATACACGCATTCTCGCACAGAAACGTTGTTTCGGACGCGTTGAACACCGTTTGTTCTAGACATCGCTGCCATGCATTTTACCCACGCTTGAAGCGCAAAGTTCTTTCGGGCTTCGTGACCGGAGTGATCGATTGAGTCAGTGACGATTTGAAATACGGTCTTCTACTCTTCTTTCCCAAAATAATATTACGCCATCACGACGAGCCGGCGTCTCGCCCACCGCCGATCTTGGGTCGACGGACGACTCACTCACTCAATCACTGATCGAGGTTGGTCGATAGGACTCCATGTTCGCTTCCGAGAATGCCCGCTGGCTCGAAGGATGATGAGCCTTGACGATCTGGGAAGGAGTGCGTTTCTCCTTGCTCCGCGCGCCGTCGTGACTGTCGTCACCGTCTTCGACACCCTCTCCGCCTGACGCAGCTCGGCCCCGCGCGGCGGGCCTCCGAACATCATGCCCCCCCATCACCTGCGGGGAAGCTGGCGTTCTCCGACTTCTGCACCGCGCCTACCTTTAGCCTGCGGCAGAAGCGTGACGTCGGACAACAGAATTCCAACGTGCTGGGCACTCTCCCTTGCCTAACGACGTCGGTCACCGAGTGCACCAAGGGCCTCCCCAGCGTCTCCGGGAGAATTTGGCGAGCCTGGATGCAGGCGATGAAAAACGGAATCGCAAAGACGACGAGTGGCGCACCCGCCAGATAATCGTCCAGCCCCACCACCAAGCTGGTCGTCAGAGCGGCCCCTCGACCGACGAAGGTGCAGAAAGCGAACGCAGTGCCCCGGACCTCGGTGGGAAACAACTCCGCGATCGTCACGGGGACCGCCAGGAAGACCGCACTCGTGAAGAACTTTCCTATGTACGCCAAGTACAAAACCAAGTGCGACTCCAGAAGTGACGTCGGACCCAATGATCTCACCACCTTACTCATGCCCCGGATCCGCATCTCCAACAATCCTAACAGATTTTTTGTCGAAGACCAATGGACGACATTGGAAGCCTGGTCTGACTAATCCAGGACATAAATTCAGACCCTGTCCATGAAAATTACAGAACTCCGTGAATCATTCTCTCGATGTCATTTTCCAGTCGCATGGTGGCGGCGCACCCCAATGTCGTGCTCTACTGGCCGCCCATTGTACATGACAGCGCTCGATGTAAATGACAGTGCTGACAGGCTACGTAGTGCTGCAAGATGATTTCCTTCTGGCGCAGTGTGGGACCAACAGACGGGGGCTGCAGCAACATGAACAGCATTAAACCAACACTACGGAGGACGGGAGGAGGCCCCGAAGTCCGATGTCAGTTCATGCCACGACTTTTGGAACCGTAGGACGCTTCTTTCTTCGTCCCTGCACCTAGCTAGTGCAGGACAGCTCGAAGGCTGTCATTAAAATTGAGCCGATGCGCCTTGGCTGCTGCAAATTAACTGCAAACGATACTTCTCATAACCGAAACTTACCTCCTGCGAGAAAAGCGACGCCCGCGATAGCCGTGCCGACCCAGATCGTGCCGCGACGCCCAAGCCACGGACGATCTACGAGGTACGCGCCCAAGAAATTTCCAGGCACCCCCAGCAACCCATTCCACGCCTCCATCACGTACACGGAAGGGGCACCACCGGAAGTTCCAGTGGAAGCTGGCGCTGACTTCTCCACATCCTTGATCAACTGCCGCAAGTTCGCGATGTCGTACGGGACCCTGTGTCACACCAGTTTTCTTCATCCAGATCTGTTCTTCACCCACAATCAGTCAATCACCGCGTCACCACATGCTTGCAAATCCTACGAACCAGCCAGGGAACGCAAGTCATGCTAATACGAGTCAGTGACTGAGTTTCACACAAAGTCAGCATGCGTATCACAGCTGAGCCGCTCCGGGAGGGCGCGGTGACAGAAGCATTGCCCTTCTCCGTGCTATCTTTTCCTCGCTCCGATGCACTCAACCACGATGGCATACTCAAAAGCCAATACGAAGTTAAAGGATCTCTGCTGGAGCGCGTGGCTGGTAGTACTCGGTGACTGTCGGCTGTTCGTCTAGACAAACGTAGTATATTTGACAAGATCGATGGTCTATTGAAGTGGTAGATATGAGTGTACTGCACTTCTGTATTAAGTACCCGTAAAATCCCAGATTGCATGCACAGAAAAACGTGCAACAGATGATTTGGTAAATCCGGAGCGATGGGTGGGCACAGATCTTGCGCCACGGAGGGGCCGTTTGTCTACGCCGAACCCTGTTCGTCGGCCTTTGCCTCCGTCTTCTCGAGCCCACATCACTCTTCTCGCGCACGCCGTTTTCAGTGCGCGGCGACAAGTTTTTCCCCCTAGCAGAATTACCCAGCGTGGCGACAGCAGAGCCTGCCAGTGGTCCCCCGTTCACAGCGGCATCACCATCATCCCGCCAGTTGGCATCCACGTGTTCCGCGTCTTCCTGATTGTTGGAGGAAACTGACGACGAGGAGCTGCCGCCACTGCCGAGCAGCTGTTGCTCGTCGTCCGTTCCGTCTCGGCCGCCGGCCATCACGTCTGCACACGCATGAACAGGCCACTCACTGCCGCGATCAACACCATTCACTGCCGCGATGTAGCGAAGATTCGCTTTCACTTCCGCTGCTCGTCCCAGCGCGTGCAACCAGACCGTCGACTCCACCACCATGAAAATCAGAAGATAGAAACCGTACCCTACCGCGGCTACCACCATCAACGCCTCGCGCCAGCTCCACACCGCAGAGAGCAAAGAAATGCCACAGATACCTGCGATAATCGGCACGAAACCAATCAATAGCTACCAACCTACGCCAAGTAATAGACGATCGCTTCTTACAAGCTCAGTCCCCGCGCATATGCGCTCGTCATACAATCGCTGCGTATACACTTTGTGTACACTGTCCAACGTGACCGGACGAATTGTAAACAAAACTTCGCCTACGGAAGGTTTTCAAGTGCTGCTCGCGTGTACTGCATAATACGATGCATTGTGGATGTACACAGTTTTCATATCCTGAGACGTAAAAGATGCCACGAATACACGCCACATAAATTTTCTTTCAGAAAATTGAAAATGCCGACCACCAACGACTTCGAAAGAATAAGATGCGTTAGCTATTTTCAATTTGGAATTCGGACACTGGCTGAAAAGTTGAAAGTTTTTATGCAGTTTCTCGGGCTCTCTCGCAACACTCAACATCGACGCGGCACAACGAGCGGCAAGAAAAAATTTCCCCAGCAGGCTTGGCCTCAACAATGACACCTCTATCAGGCAATGCCATGGGCCCCGAATAAGGTGTAAGGAGCCCGGGGAGGTGAGCCCCTGGGGAATGTACTTGTAAACACTATGCACCTACACACACGCAGACCGTGAGTGCTCTGTGTGTTAGTACTGCAAAGTCCATCAAGACGTACGCTATGCACACGTCTGAGACGACCGTCGACGAATCAGTCGCTGCGAATCAATGGTACCAGTTTACATTACTGTACCGAGAACGAAGTAGATGTCAGTGAGCAGCACGAGGGTCGCACGGAACCGCGCCGGGCTTTCTTCTTGGAGTAAGATGGAAGCGACCATCGCAAAGCCGCTGCCGCCGCAACCAATAAAGAACCTCGACACGGTGTACACTGTGAGTGTGGGCGCGAAAGGTATGATGCTCGCGAAGATTTGGTGAACCGTGAGCGCGATGAAGAGCGTCGGCTTGCGGCCGATCCGGTCGGCGAGCTGTGCGAACCCGCAAAACCCCAGCATGGAGCCCGCGAAAAACGCCGTGCCGATGAACGCCCCTAGTTGGCTACGTTCACACACGAGGTCGAAAGTACTGACCAAGCTGAAATCCTTCTCGATGAACTTGTACCCGGGTCTGCCTGCCGCTAGTCCGGTTGCAGGGTCACACTTGATCTCGCTGCATTAGAATTTCCCGACATGAGTACACAATGTCACATGACAGATCCGCAAGTCGCTGCACGATCGCGACTAGATATTAGCCAGTTTAGCTGAAATTCAGTATTCCTAGTCACAGCGGCGCAAAAACCTTTTTATGGTTTCTCGACGAGCCTATGGCGCAACCTCGTGATCGATGATAGTAGGTCGCCCAGCCTCATGCCACCGCATTTTGTATCGCGGTCGAATTTCCGAAGCTTCGATCTCGAGCATGAGATTTGAGAATGCGAGCATTACACAACACCTGAAGTCCATGAGCGTCCTTCCTGATGAGCTGTCGCGCGTGGTTTTATCAGGACATGCAGAGGTGCAGATAACTTGATCCGGCTTTAGCGCGGCAAACGGATGTTGCAGAACCTCGGACCCCACCATCGCCCACGCCAGCCCGAGCAACAAAAAGTACCGCTTCTGGAACTGTGGTGTGGTAGCGAGCCGAGTGAAGTTCCAAAAAACGCACCTGCTGAAATATGGGGCTTCATGGCTGACTGGGTCACTTTTCTCTACCAATGACTCTGCGTCTCTGCCGCACTACTACCAATGTTGCAAATTTGAAAGCCATTAAGTCACAGTTGATAATTACGAACGAACGAACTCACGCAAGCGTCGCAAGGCGCACCTACATGAGACACGTTGTCAATTAATAGTGGTCTTGCTGGAGTTCGGCAACTCGCGTTGGACCGTGGCATCATCAAAATGCAGAAGGTCATCTTCACTCAACATGTGTTGCACGAACGTCAGAAGCTTTAATTATGCTTCTCGTCTCTACTTTTCGCCAAGGAATTTAATTTCCGTCGCTTGTATCACAGATTTCAGACACAGGAGACGCAATGCCGCAATGGCTCTGGGCAATACACACGAGAGGAGCAACGTATAAATGATGATAAACCCAATAATATACAGGCATTGAATGATTGAAAATAATGCCCGCACATTGCGCCGTTTCCGAAATTTGATTTTGGCATGACGACTGAGTAGTAGCGATCCTACCAAGCCGAAATCGCCGGCTTTACGGACTGCCGCATCGATGTCGTCAAGCCCGCGCTCGGGTCGACGGGCTCCAGGTATGACGAGCTCATCAAAACTATTCAGCCTCGACCGCACTGCCGTCAAAGCCATGATCACTGGCGCATCCGCCGTGTGAATTCACACTGATCCCCGATAGTGGGAAGGAAGAGCGTGCTAAAGTATAGGCCCGGCGTCACATATTTTCCTGCGATACTTTCATCAGGATGGCCGACGTGTTGAAAAGAAACGCGCCTTCATCAAAAAATGCTCAAGCATGGCCCGACACCAGATGTTTTCCTGCGATGCCTTCCTCAACATGATGCGCTTTGACAGCACACCCCATCATAGACTGCAAGAGAGTTCCATAGACTTCACCATGCCCCAGCTTGGGAACAAGGCCGACGTATGTCCGGTGGCACGAAAGTCAGCGGTGCCAAACGTAGCTTTCACACTGCTCGGTGGCAGACGTCTTTGGCCCGCACAATCTCCGTCAGAAGGCCCGATCGTATCGAGGCACATTATGCCGATATTTTTCTCGCCTGCACATGCTCGCCCAAACGTGCTGCGCTTCATGTACTGTATCGACCACTGCACATGTCGACTGCTGCACAGCACACGCTGCATTGCTGCAATCGAGCGAAATATTACTAGGGAAACATTTTTCTTCTTCATTAGAACTTTTTTACCAAAGCTCCTAGGCAATTGATTCGCATTAATGTCTGCAGAGGTATTCACTATTTACTATCTAGTATTTTATGCGCGAAAGTGTCACGTTACGTCTCTCTGTCAGATATAAACAGCTTTCGACTTTTCTCTCTTTCGACAGCACCAACCGCGGATCTGCGGTGCAAGAACACGCTTGTCGCCGTGGCTTACACGTCACTCAGTGAGAGGGTCGATTCATCAGCTCGCACGATTCTGCCGTAGCGACACGGCGGCTCGAGGAACTCGCACTTCCGTTTGAAGATGTACATGCGCGCTTCATGCCCCGGAGGATAGAGGCGAGTGTCTGTTGCCGCTTTCGAAGAAAGCAAGTTCGGCTATCGTCCACACTTGCCATGACGTCTGCGAAGACTCTACAGCAATAGCGCGACGATATGAGTCTCAGGTGCTCTCTTGACATGTTCGAATGATATACTACGCTGACGATGTCGTTAGTAGTTACACGCTGTATTTCTTTAGGCAGCATTTCGCGAACATCCCATGCGACCATCATCGGCGGAGCAATCATCTCCGCAATCGTCGAGCCTGCAGACTAGTCCAGGTGTTTCGCCACCTCCTGCAGCTGGCTCAAACCCAGATCCGCGCTCTTGGTCACGGCGTTTGGCAGAGCGAGGTCGAAGTCAGAGTCGTCTTGCTGCGACAACATCGTAGCGCCCGACAAGATAGCGTGCGCGTCCTGCAACTGTCCGATGTCGAACTTCGTCTTCTCCACGTCCTGCTTGAATGTCGCCAGAAAACCCGAGCCTACCAATTTTTTGCACACTGCATTTTTCGACATCAACAAACAAAGGAAAAGGTCCTCGACACTCACTCATTCAGATACTCGGAATACTCAGTGTGAACACACTCAACGTTCCGGACTCAAAAAATACTACGAAGCTATGCGCGCGCGTATTATGCTTCGCTACGCTGGCGATTGTCTAAAAGGAGTAGGTACGAAATGAAGCTCGAAGCTCTCCATGGCCTGGAATTTTCCGCATAAGTAACTCACCTTTTAGGAAAGTACTGAAACAGTTCGTTGGCAGCGCCGATCACGATATTCAGCGACGCACTGTTAATAGTAGAAACGCCCGCAGAGCGTGACAGCATGTACGCGGTGTACTACACATGAGAGCGCCCTGGTGTACCAACTACGCTGCTCCCCGAGTAGACAATACTTTTCGCACACTGTTGGTGAGTAGTAGAGACTGACCATATGTAGAGATCGAATTGATTCGTTTCGTACTTCGTACTTTCGTAGTAAATACATTCTTTTTTCAATGCTGCAAGTTTGGACGCCGCTTTGGTCACCGAGTCATCCATTTTCAAAGGATGGTGAGTGGGTTGATGTCCACGCCACCCCCAGTCAGAGCAACAGTCAAACCCTTTTGGGAAATCAATGAAGAAACTAAAAAGTAAAAACCTAAAACCATCACTTCAGACCAGAGATTTGGTCTGAAGTCAGCAGCCATTGGCTTGTCGCGATAGTGCGTCGAGTCGGGCCTGCCCACTTAATCAATGGCACGGATGTCGAGAGTGACAGACGTTCTCACATTCGAACGACCGTGGATCCAGTAACCAAAAGCCGTCTCTCGCGGGATTCGGCGCCGGTATTGGCAGTTTGAGTAACTCTACGCGCTGAGTAACTCGACATCCGTGACTGTTTGAGTGGGTGGGTCAACAGAAAAATAAACGCGTGACAGAAATGCGTTATCCACGGCGACGGAGCGCTCAGTCGCTGACTACGAGCCGCCGGCCACGTGTCGCTCGGGACAGGTGGATAAAAAGAAAGACACACTCCCTGCGCACGTGGAAAACGCGTGGATGAGAATCTCCGTGGATATGTCATTGCTGTCTTGCAAGAAATGAGAAAGTCGACGGCGATTGTCCATCGCATTTCGTAATCCAAATCAGACACACCACTAGAGGATGTATTCAGTCACACATAGTTTGAAGTTTTGGGAGCCTTGGTGAAAACCTTATCACTGCATGAAAAACATAATCAAAAAAGGCCGAGGTTTACTTAGCTATCAACGTGACTTTGACCGAAAGATTCCAGCTAGTCAGATGAGGAGTACTTTGCGATTGATCATCAATGTCGACTTTTTTCTTCACAGCAATTGGAACGAGGGAAAATGCAGTTGAATTATGAGTACCAATCGGTGTTTGAAAAAAGAGAGACTGACACTTCGTGGATTGCATGCGATTGGTTTTCTGGAGCACACATCAAATTGATTCGTGTTCTGATTGCGACGTACGTTACGCGTGGAGAGCAGAGATAGAGCGTGGAGACTGAGCACCGACGGATTAATAGCTTTGTTTGTGGGCTGGCCAGGTTTGGCACCAATAAAATACATTCTTTTTTCAATGCTGCAAGTTTGGACGCCGCTTTGGTCACCGAGTCCTGGCCCGTGGTTTCGTCCTCGACAGCCAGGTCTTTCTGCACCTGCATCTTGCCCCGGCGTGCGGCCACGCTTCGCATCTCTTCGAACTTGGCGTCCATCTCGTCCTGCGACTTCACCACGAATGCAGCGTACTCCTTCACCTCAGCCTCCTCCAGCGCCTTCGCGTCCGCTGCCTCAAATTTTTCAAGTCATACTCCGCGGACTCAGTAATACTCGGCGGGCCGCCGGCAGCGACAAGACGCGTCAGTGACGTGACCTTTTCTTTGCATCGAGTGCACGCTACCAACCCATGCATCATCGCCGGTTGCCGCCCCGCAGAATTGGTGCGCTTCTTGCAACGGGACTCTCGTCCCATCATCACAGTTGAGTCCGAACCACGCCCTCCAATGAATGACTCGGTTCCGACTAGCATGTCTTCAGCTGAACCAAATCGCCGTTGACGATCACATCGCCGTGGACGCGGTTCAGTTTATATTGCGTGAAAGTAGCTAGCACGTGTGATTTGAATACAATCCTCTAGCAACAATTACCAGTGTACCACTTTGGAGCTACAGTCGCCGTATCGAGACTACAACGAAGCACTGCATGCTCCTCATAGTTACAAGGTATCACATAGCGTTCACTCTGTCACCGCATGCGAATGGGATGTGTACATTGAGCTAAATCTGACGACCACGTAGAGAACTGCTCAAAGCCAACGTGGCGTGAATGCCGACATCACCTCTCGCTGGATGTCCGCGATCACGCTGTCCATGAGCACGAAGACGGGCGATTCGGAGACTTGTGCCGTCGACTGCGTTTGCAGAAAGCTCACGGGCTCAGCCAGATGCGCAGGGAACACCGTGGCGGGCGCTTTCGACGACGGCCCATCTTTCTGCATGAACAGCTTGCCCAGGCCGGCTTTGGCCAAGATTTCTTTCGCTTGATGCATCACCTGTACAGAAGGTCGGCAACGCAGCAATACAGACCTAAAGCACCTCGCAAAAAAAAAAATGGAAGCATGGCAACGACCATGGCTGGTGCCCTTTGCAACTCAAGTGGTGTCTTCTATCTCATACTTCTTTTTCCACCGTCCACGCTTTTAATTGTTGGAGAACTGGAAAAATAAAGTTTTTTGTGCTTTGCACCACTTGGGCAAAAAGGTGACTCAGCTTTCTTGTATACACAAATCGATGAGCGAGAGTCGCCGTTCATTACCGCCTCATTCACCACACCAGTAGTGAGGTGAAACACGTAGCGTGGCGACCCCACTGCTCCATTCTGAGCAACAAGTTGCCACGTTTGCTGTACGATGAAAGCAGCCAGACGTACCGCAGCCAAAAAGATTCTGGTCATGTACTAGCCATTGATTCTCGCATCGCAGTAATAGCGTCTTGTCGAGAACTTGTTGATGTAAACTGCTTTGAAAACAGGGTACACACAGTGTTGAAAACTAGCTACCTTGAGGGCCAACCGCCGGTCTCTGTCTCCGACCTCATAGCTTTTCTTCGCAGTTTTGCGCAACTCGCCAAGCTGCTTGCTGCTGCTCTTGATCTCGGCGACTTCGGCCTCGAGCGCCGCGATCTTCGTCGATAGGCTTCCCACGACATCGGTCTTTTTCGTGACCACCGCGCCCAGCTGCTCCAACTCATCCTGCTTCGTCGACAGAACGCCTGAAATCGTCTCATCCATCTGCCAACTGCTCCATGATTTTCCTATCTCACAGTTCCTTCTAAGAAATCTTCAAACCTAGTGCTATACGCGTTCCTGTGCATCGAAGCTAGGGCAACACTGAGCAATGGCCTATGATTATCACCAGGAACAACCTTCCGAGCTTCGCGCTGATAAGTTTGTCCGCGCGTACGTCTCGTCGAGCAGTCGAATTTAAGTTGAACTCACGTTGCCAAATGTGCCAAGAGTGGCGGAAGGAAGTGTCTGAAAGTCAGTGTGACTGTCGTTGCAGAAATTAGTCCGCCCCGATCGATGGTACTTTGAAAGAGGTCGCGCTGCTTTTCACACCGCGTGGCTTTGGCTTTTGCATCCCCCATCTCTTTCTTCAGGGTGTCGATCGTCTTCGTTATCATGCCCCCAACCTGAGCCGATTGGCATTGTCCAACAGTCATATGCTGCACTTCACAGTCGCAAACTCATGTGCAGTCCTTCAATCTCCACCGCGCTTAATTTATCGGCGAGGCTCAGCTTTGCCACCTTTCGGTTCTTCGCTTCACTTGCATGTCGTGCTGAATTTCTTCAGCCTGTCTGTACTCGGTACCTTATCGAAGTTCCCGGTAGCGCCCGTCTTCGCTGCAGCGCCCGAGGCCGTTTTGGCTGCCGCGCCCGAGTTTTGATGCGACGATGTTTGGATGAATGATGTGGTTTTTGCAGGCGCTTTTGCAGCGGCAACTGACTTAGACTCCGCAGCAGTCTTCTCTCCGTATTTCTTAAGTTCTGTCACCGCGTCTACGATGCCTTTCCGCTCTTTCGCTTTGTCGGCAGTCACTGAGTTTTGAACATCATTTTTTGGAGAATGACTATCTTCATCCGGCTGTTGCATTTCCATCCCCAACAGAGGGCTGAGCTGTCCGATGATGAGGGACTAATTGTCGATGCAATGTGTTGTCCACAATACACACTATGAGCGCAGACTCTGCACGTATAATACTATCGATCAAGCTGCCAGTGCCCAACATTGCGTCGACTGCAGCGTTGTTGCGGCGCACGTATTTTCACAATTAAAAGACAACCACAACGAAATAAAACAATGCTTTCGAGTGCGAATCTGGGGACTGTAGTGACGTGCTCCGTATATTAAAAGACGGCGTGCTATACAGGTTTTGAACTCCATGTCCTTGGTGTCACACTCTTTCGTGACCTCCGCCAGGATGCCCTGTGTCTCGGCGATCGACTTTGTCAAGGTTTCAACTTCCCCCTGCGCCTCGATCACTTTCTGCTGCGCTTCTTTTAGCAGTGTCGTCTTCTTCATGGTCTGCTCGCTCACAGCCGCCAGCTGTTCCTTAAAACAATGTTTTCCGAACTCTTGTCATCATGCTTTGCCGCAATTTTTTTCGGTGCGCGTCTCAAGAGATATTTCGACCAGGCCCTTTGAAACACAGTCTTACATTCATCCGATCGATACTTATACTGCATGCAAGCATATTTAATGCATGGTCGGACAAGGCCGGAGGAGTGCCTGTCATGCACCACTCGTCTGCCGCAACAGTTATGTCACCGTAACCTAGTTTAAACCTTCCACCCTCTACTTTCGACTACATTTGAAGGAGACGAGGATCACTCCTAGCGTCACCTTTTTGGTCCGCATCAGGTTGTTGAACCGGAGATTCGCCTGTTCTTCCGTTTGGTCTGCCTTGCGCTGGTTGCGCTTCAAATTCGCCAACAGACTCTTGAACACCCCGAGCACCATCTGGACGTCCCCTGAGCCTTTCGCTTGCAAGAATCCCACCGCAGCCTGCTTCTTCAACACCTTGGTGCGTGCACGAAATTTTGGTTTCCACACGAAGCGCGTTACTAAGTTACTCCATGCTTGCGAAATACGATCTATCCTCACGGCCTTCCAGTGCAGCATTCTGGAAGTCTCCACGCCTCCTCTCTCCCGCGCGCTTGCCATGTTCGAAGCGTCTAACGAGCCGACATGCCATGAATATGCCATGGCCACAGACAAGCAGATTTCCCAGCGTGAGAGGGGAACACCTACTACAGGCTGCACAAGACGTCATCTGACACATCCAGATTTGAATGGCGAATTCGCATGAAACAGATGATGTCGATAACCCGATTTGCCGCCCAATAGAGCTTACGTGCTGGTCATGCTGCGACACCTGTCGACAGCCAAGCTCCATACTACGACACAGATGTCCACTGAGCAGATGCAAGGAAAGCAAGCATTTCGCGTATTATCTGTATTTGGTGGAGGTGGACACAGGACACTTCACATAACCTTAACTGCCACATTTAGCTGCCCGATGCTGGCCATGTTCAGCTCCTTTTCCTGGGTGTATTTCTCCGTCTCCCCATCCCGAATCGCTTGCGCCTGTCCGATGCTCTCCGTCAGCTCCGCGATTTCCTCTTTGTTCTTCTTGATCTTGAACGTCAACGCCTTGATCCGAGGCTCGTTCTCGTCGATCGCTTGCAGCGCGTCGGTGGACGACTTTCGATGATACGAGTATGGGGTGACTATGATGTGGCAAGCGCCCATATGCTATTGGTGACGGTCTGACTTGTTCAGTATGCAAACCACTTTTTCCGAGAGGTCTGCAGACCACGTACACACCAAGGAAAAATGCAAGGGGTAAGTTAGTATGACGAAACGGAGCGGAAATGCTACGGACGCGTGTGGGCGTCAGACATTCCAGAACAGATCGTAGAGTACGAGTTCTCGCCGTGGAGTTGTATGAGCCATGACCACTGAATACTGATATCAACTCAAGTGCGCAAAGCCTAGCCCGAAGGCCGCATCCGTACTGGTACGTTTGAGAGAAACTGTACAACACCGCAAAACGTGTTAGAGACATAGGTGCGCAGGACTAGGTTCGAAATAAGATCACGTATTTACTATTTAGTAATGTTGAATCTGGCAACTTCCTTTTTGGACCCAGTGACACGCGAATGTGAATCAATGCAAGCCATATTCGGAGTTAAAGTGCAGGCAGTGTTTGGTTCTGAAGAACCACGAAGCAGGAACTTCTTGATCTTAGTCCTTCTACTACCTCCTTGGCGGCATCGATCTGATTCATCTTGGTGGTGATCTCCCCATCGCACCACTCTTTCACGCACTTGTAGTTCTTCACAGCGTTCTTCTGCTCGCTCTCGATGCTGCGCCTCAAATCCTCCAGCGCCCGGATGACTGGGTCCAAATGCTTGGACCGGCTTTCACCGCCACCCGCAGCAACCGCACTACCAACCGCTGCGGCCGACACGCATACGCATGCCAACCGCCGCATGTTCGCCAAAATGAGCGGCAACGCGCCTTCTCTTCTGGGCGCTGTTCACTTCATTTCGCGGCCTGCACAAGAAATCCATCAACGAATAATTGTGAATTGAAATGCCCGATCATGTTATAGTAGATGAGTTTTTGGAATTTTTGTTCCATTCCGTTGCACGCAATGAGTTTAGACGTGAGACAACCAGGGATGCTCCAGTCGCCTCGAGCGATCGGAACAGATACCGCTGTACATTTCCGCAGACACATATCGCATTAAAAAAAGCAACACTTGCGGACCTACGTTCCACGCGAGAAAACGATCCTACCTCCGAGCAAAGAATCACCGCATGCGCCGCGTTTTAGCGTAACGAAACTCGTAGAAACTGTTCGCGTCTCTTGCTTTTCCGCGCTTCAAAGGTTTCTTTGCACGCACATACTTACTGCCTTGTCCTCGGCACTTCTCTCGTCGCGTCGCTCTGCAATGATTGACTAAAATCAACTTAGCCTACGCTCGCAATGCGCAACATCGCGCCCTGTTTGTAGAAGTCCAGAACACACGATAGACGCTCGGAAGCCTCGGAGACACGCTTGCCGGCTGCACGTACGTGACCATCGTCGGCTTTTGTATCGAACGGAGTGCTACCTTTTTTTTGAAGCCTTCTCGACTTTTCTCGGGACTTTCAGGCGTCAATTACCGAACCTCTCTGTCCAACAACAACAGCACAGCGCAAAAGCGCTGTCTCCCCAAATGTTTGATATCAACGCTTTTCTGAATCCAGCTACAAACATATGTATAGATCGCAATGCTTTCTCGTACTGCGGGCGGCCATCTGATGGGCCACTTCCCAATACTAGGTAACAGAACATTTGCATCTCGACAGGTACTGTCATGACCATCTTTTTCCAAATATTTATCGTCGTTTTGCGTTCCTCGATTTGATTCAAGACCATAACGTACAACCTTTCCTGGGTGACTTTCTTACTGGACTTTTGCAGGTTGCGAATAGAGTGAGAATGGCGAAATCTTCTGGTGGTGGAAAACATCTCTCTATAGCGAAAACATCTCTCAGCGTGGGCAGATGGAAATGAATGTCTAAGCAAGATTTCCGATTTACTTCTCGGGATCAGTCTCCTATCGAAGCACTAGTCTAGCTTGATAAGGCTTCGTCTTTTCGAGCAACATTGTAGTATCAGGCGGAGTTGAATGAGAACTTGGAACTTGATATCGAGAGTCAAGATCTCGCAGAAATAAGGAAAACACTGTCTGACAAGAATGAGTAATATCGGATCGTTGATACAACAGCCTGGCATCATAAAGAATGCTGCAGACGCGCAGCACCCTGCTGCGTGCACAACAAGACCACCTGGCCTTCTGTGCATGACAGTATCATTAGCATGAGACTATCGGCAGCCTGCGAAGAAAAACTTCATCGTCAGAAGTGCTGCTCGACCATCCATCACCTACGATCGACTTCATACGACTCGACCGTTGGGAATGTGAAAACCGTAAAGAAAATCTGCAGTTGAAGGAGCGCACAGTAACACCGGCGCCACACCGGAGCACTTGATGGCAGGCAAAATGCGGACTGGACTGCCACGACCATTTGTCTCTCAACAATCATAGAAGACGAAATTACTCCACGACTGCCACGCGCGTGATCTCCGAGTGCAGCAGGTTCATCCGCGCCATCTGCTTTCCAATGCGATCACGGAGGCAGGCTTCCGCGATCTCGCTTGCGTGCAGTGTGTGGATCAGCGTCTTCCGATTCTCCGACTCTTTGTAGTACTACGCCGGCGTCCGCAGCGAGGATTTTTAATTTTATGAAATATTATCACTGTTATCAGTAGTCGAACTGTCAGCAGTGAGCAGACACGACTTCGTCGTGGCACGAAATGCAGCCGACGGTTCCACGCTCGCTCACACTAACATGCAGCTGCATCTTGAATGCTGTCTGACACCTTGAATCAATGCTGGCTCCAGTGCTTCCAGTTGCAGAGGAGGCGTAACACGTAGGCATCAGAAAGTTACTCAGAAACAGCGAAAGAAAAGCGATTGCTCCAACATCCCTGCACTGCCACTGAATAGTCACTGTCACTGCGGCACTGCCTTCCACGCAGTTTAGCTGCCCGTGATGGTTTGTGCAGACAGACAGACGCGACGTCCCATAAAACAGCTCGTACCAGCTTCTTCGTGTCCTTCACCAACGCCCCCGACTCCTGCTTCTTGTGCTTCGCCGTGCCCAGGGCTTGGTCTATTTCCTGGTTCCGCTCCCGCAGATTCTGTACCTCTGCGCTAAGCAAACCGTTCTCACGCTTCAGCCTAGCCAAGCACGTTTTTGGCACAAGTGTCGTGCGTTGCGTTCACACACACTTTCTCAGTATTCTGTGGGTTTTGAGCAAGCCATGGTTTACGCCGGATGGCTACCAATCACGTAATACGTCACATCGCCCTGCTGCGTATCATCCATTCACCTGCCGCAGTCTCTGAGCCGCCAGAGCACTCAGAGCCGCTTTGTTCTGACTCTCTGGCAGCGATGAACTCTGTATTGCGATTGTCACGCGGGTTGAGGCTACGATGCCAAATGCACCAAACTTATCCGCGCCGTGAGTAATGCTCAGCCAAAATCGATCAGTGGGGATCCTTTAGAATACCCCCTCAGCTCCTTGTTCATCAGCTTTAGGTCTTCGTTGATGCGAGCTACCCCTGTCTCGTGCCTCGTCGCTTGACTGATGTGCTCACTATCCTGTGCCAACGTGGTATTGCGTGTGGCGCTTTGAAGTCACGCGTTGGTTGATCATTCAATGACTTTTTATTGGCTCATTCCGACTCGCCGCTCCTCGCTATCGTTTATGAAACATCATTGTAATACAGCCGTCCACCGCTGCACTGCGACCTCGCACTTGCGGGCCCCACAGGGAATCACTGAGACCAGGAACTGCCAACAACCCACGAGCCGCGTTATTGATGGAAGAAGGCGTGACTACCTTTTTTCGCTGTCGCTGTATTCCCCTCTGCAGTGCGTGCAACTCCTTCTTCAGGATTGAAATGTAGTTCGACATCTGAAAGTCAAAAGTGATGGCAAATTGTACGAAACGTGACCTGATCCTTTATGCACTCTCATCTTTTCAGCAAAGCAATAGCAGTGTGATACTCCTTTCCGCGAGTCTCATTCCCTCGTGACAAGAAATATCAGCTTGAGCAATTGAGCAGGCAATACCTCCGCCCTGTCGAGCTTTTTCTCTTCCAACTGCTGGGCGCAGAGTTGCGACAACGAGATGATGTTCTCTCGCGGGATCCAGTTGTACGTCACGGCTGGCTCCGCTTTTTCCATCGCCAACTGGATCTATCATATCATGCACGTCTCCATTCTGCACACAACAATCACCAGAGATGATCGAAGACTCGTTGCACTTGAAATGCAAACTGCCACTATCATGCAGATCCTCTCCGACCATCCTTGTTTCATGTATAGCACAGTCTGCACACCTGCACTTACTCCCGTTCAAATGCTGATTAGTGATTACATCTTGCACAACTGCCTACTCCGACGCACGTCGCGGGACTTCAACTCAACTGCAAGGCGTTGACACTCAGTTGTACAACTTCTCAAAACAAAAAGCATCTAATTGTACATTTTCTCAAACGAAAAGCTCGCATGCCGCTTCCTGGCCACTGCGCCATACACAAGCAACGGCACACTTCATCACTCGCAGAACGAATTCGCGTAGTAAGAAGATCACTGACACAGGAAAAAGCGCGTGCCGCTTACCTCCGTCTTGTTCGCGGTGGGTGACTTGGGCGTTTTCGGCTGCGCGTCCAAAACCGAATGCGCGAGCTTGCCGTCGAGCACCGAGCCTGGTTCCACTGCTGCTAGCTCCATGAAGCCATTGTAGTTCGACCGCCTGAAAACATGTCTCCAGTGACTACTCATATCACCATCGCGCCCCCGTGTGTCAAATGCAGTGCTTCGTCATGATGCGTGCACAGTTTTGCTGCGTCATCTCTATTTATGCAGTTTCGTACGCATCACCGTAGTAATTGGCACTACTGCAAGAGCGTGTGCGTAAGTTACACTCAGCAAGAATTTGTCTCACACCTGAACCACTTAGAGGAAAAACACAATCCGCACGTAGTAGGATGGTAATCTCCAGCGATTGGCCCACATGTCGGCGGTTGGGCGGAGTGCGGACAACAATCAGTGGTCACAACGGGAATTACCGATACTAGACACATTTAAAAACCTGCCCGACAACGTCCGTCTGCCGCTCGGCGAAAGGACATCTTCGGGTGATGAAAGCGAGATCTCGCTAGGCAGCCGAAGGGGGCCAAGGCTCGCACTCTGCTTTTTTGCCCACGATTGCCTCGCACTTGCCATTGTCTGCTCATCCGGTGATGATAAACTCACTTCCGACGGCCGCGCTGTGTCAACGCCGAAACTGCTCTGTGTAAAAGTGTCACCACCCTGTAACGTTGTTGTCGAAAATATTTCCATCTCACATCAACTACTTTCCATCAAGTTTTTTCTCTTTCCATCAAGTTTTTTCGTTGTACCCAGAATTGGAATGCTCCACCGCACGTTGAAACGATCCCCCGAATGACAATTCAATACCATCATAGTCTTTTTAGAATCATTGCAGCAAGATAATTTCAGTCGCGGGGACCCTGGCCTCGATAGCAATTATCGTCCCAGACTCTTACTCGAACGTACTAGGGAGAATCAAAAGTGAAACCTACAATCTCTACTAAAATACTATGCGTGACTAAAACTACCATACTACTTGGCATGGCTGAAGCATTGCGTCAGCGTTAGTAGCGTGAGTCATCGCAATGCCAGCCTGTGAAGTCAATAACAGATACCTGGGTATATCTAGGCGGAGGCCGATACATGACTGCTGAGGACTTGGTTTGACCCACGCTCGAGGACGAAGAGGATGCCTTGGTCTGACTCATGATGATGATAATGATGCAGGATGATGCACAATCTGAACTCGCCCGAAGTGTTTGTGTTGCAAGACTTCCTCTCCACCGGCCTGCTGACGCAACCGGCCGTAAAGGAGGGCGCGAGCGGTCTTCTCGAACCGCACACAGTACGCAAAGGCCGCTCGTCCTCCAATGCTCCACTCTCCCAAATTATGCCTCTAGTCCGCCGATGCTACCCAAGCAACGCTTGGTCTCTTCCTCAACGAGTGTCGTAGGACTCTTCAGTATTTAGACTCTTTCCGCTCCGCTAGTACCGATGTTACCAACCACGTCGCCGAAAACGCTACGTGCGCGACTCAGAATGATCGAATCCGATCATTCAAACCGCCCCATCTTTCGACTCTCATCACCCATGCTCCCTGCGCGAATCCATGCAACTTTCTACTCAGTATCCGTTGACATGACAGTCAGACAGTGCACCCTTGGCAATTTGGAATTCTGACAGGCTCCGGGGCTCGTGCTTCTGAATACTCCGATCGGCGACCGGCATTCCGAAATGATATCGCATTTATACTTGCATCTCTTAGTATCGAAGTAGCTCTGCTGCAAATTCTAGCCCTGCGTCAACGACGCACTTCGTGTGAGTATTGATTTTCGTTTGAGTCCATCACGTCTTAGATTGGACTGGAACTTGCCTCTCTTGAAAAGACCTCTCCTCGCTCGATGCTACTAAGAAAATTTTAAATTATGCCGCACAGCAGTGAGTCACTCTCCTCTCTTCGTCGATTCTGCTCTTTTAGTTTTCGGTGTTAAACAGATCCCGCTTTCCTCTCATGCGATCTACATCTGTCTACAGGGCGATCTAACTTTTTATACTGGAGCGCGCTAGTGGTGGAGATACTGTACTTTCAACTCGCAAGCTGCGGCAAACCGAATTGAAAAAAGGGCGATCAGACTTCCATGTATGAACCACCTGAGTCCTGGTTCGCTTCCACATACTCAACAACGGCTTTGCCATGGTAGCGGTTACAGTTTGCTCACCTGCTCCGATGCCAGAAGGTATGTGTGGCCGCCAAAGATTGTAGTAGGAACAGATCGGAGAAAACGCCGCGATGCATTTTTTCCAAAACCATTGCTTAACTTTGATCGGAAACCTCCAAGTGTAAACTGCATCATGCGCAGCCCAAACGTTTTTTCAAACGAGTACCTTTTGATCCGCGAGAACTGCCAAATGTATTGCCAGCTGTCACCCTGTGGTCACCCGTGTGGGAACAAGTGCCGATGAATTTGATCAGCACATCAGCGACCTCCTCCGCTTTTTGGAACAGTCTTTCCAACGCAATGAGCATTATCAGCAGGCATCATCGAATCACCCTGCGCAAAGCCAATGATGCCGCGAACAGCTCATGCAGGCCCACCAGGCTTCCGCCCCAGCCTTGCTTCATGTCCCAGATCTTCGTCTTCGTACATGCTCCCGGCATGCAACGATCTGCGTTTCGATGCTCCATGACAGCTGGCGTACTGACATGCAACGGTACTCCGCCTGCGTGGACAGAGTGCCGCCCGGCACTTCATCATGTCGTCACGCGCTTCCAGAACTGCGTCACCGAGATGCCGGGCATCTGACTGTCGGAGCATGATTCTAATCATGTGTGTTTAACCCGCACAGCCTCGCGGTATCACCGAACGCCCACAAAGCCACCCATCCCACCGCCTTGCAACACCCCAAGCGAGTGGTGCCATGCATCCGTCGCTCCCGGCGTCGTGTCTGTCATGATCGCCAGCGGCTCCGTCAGTCACCATCGCTCAGAGTCAGGCTCCAAAGCCATGCATTTGCCGTCCAGCCCATCTCAGTCTGCATTTGCCGCCTAGTAAGCTTCGAATGAGACTATGCCTGCGTCGCGAGGCCGACGCCATATGTTGTTGCTCTCCAGAAAGCCCAGGCGGCCGCCCGGCTCCCAAGAGAGCCAATGATTGCAGTGATCAACGCATTGATCTACCCCACCAGGCCACGCATCCAACTGTCTGTCCCTTTCGAATGCGAAGTGATGGGCCTCTCAGCATAGTGAGACCGACAGACTATGCGCCGGGTCATCTTGTCCCTACACCTCGCGCGCTCATTTGACGGTACACGGCTTCGTCCGATGAGTCGAACTTTCGCTACGGTCTGTATGAATAACGAAGGCAAGCCGGGGCGGGGGTGGCACAAGGATACTCATGATTCCGTGTCCCCTAGGAAGTCTGAATCTTTCGGAGAATTCCAGCGGATGTCTCCCAATGCTCGCGCGTACCGATGTGAATGGACAGAAAGAACGAAACTGACACCACCCCAAGGCTTCGTCTTGAAAGTGCCAACTGCGCCTGCTTCAGGCTCAACCATTTACGATGGGCTCTTTATGACTTCTTTGTCATTGATGCGCCCGCCACTGAAGTGGACACAATGGCTGACACGGATGTATGGCTCAACCATGATGATGATGTATGGCTCAAACATGACGAAAAATGATCATGATGAACGCAGATAGCCCCAACATGGCGCCGTAAGCAGATAGCTCCATTTAGCCCCAACATGGCGCCGTAAGTTTTTTCCCGCTACCCATGCATTCGAAACAAAGACCCATCATAGATCCGATCGACGTGTCTACGCGACAAGTATATGTTGGTGTACACATTACAACATGAAACAGACAATGAAACTGCGCGTATCAGTGCCGAACAGGCGAGACACGAATATTACCTGATCTCGAAAAGTTAACGTGCACCCCGAGGCCAGAGGCCATGAGGCAATAGTTACGGAATGCTCATTTGCTATTTAGTATTTACTATTTACTATGCTGGAATTTCGATGAACCGACGGATGAACATTACAACAACCATGCTGTATACGCTGCCCCAGACCAGTCCATGGATGCGACTGAGAGCGCTGAAATAAGTGTGCTCCTCCCATCTTCTCTTTCATCCCGTATACGCTATCTTCCTCGAAGCCGTAGCCTGCAAAAGCAGACCTGTGGGCGGAGTAGGCAAAAAAAATGCAAAAAAGAATTGACTGACCCTGCGGACAAGTGCCGATGTGCACTTCGGATTTGCAGGGGAGGGAAAGTCTTTGCTTTGCATTTTTTGGAAGTATTCGTTTCTCTTCACGGTCGGAGCACGTGACTCTTTTGATATCCATGGCACTGATTCGCGATGGCAACGACAGCTCCGCGAAAAGAAACCTTCTCGCGTCATGCCGTTGTCCCCGCTGCACTCACGTACCAAGTGCGTAGCGAAAACACATCGTCACAAAGCCACC
>JACLAC010019812.1_pt1 | contig 25360 bp, 11 predicted proteins | sample 8027881 | NCBI WGS metagenome assembly JACLAC01 (sample SAMN15725517, study PRJNA655200) | protist metagenome | isolation source: fluorescence activated cell sorting (FACS) single amplified genomes of... | place: Spain: Blaines Bay Microbial Observatory, Mediterranean Sea | collected 2016-01-19 | reverse complement strand
CAAAAACCGTCCGCGGCCCTGCAGACGTTCGGTGGCGCGATTGCCAAAAACCCTGTAAAACACGTCGTAACGGCGCAGGTTCGTGAGCAGTTCAGAGTTCTTTCTGTAAATCCGACCGCGAGTCCGGAAAATGATTGTTGTGCATTTCGCGTAGCCCTTTTCGAAATGGCCAGTGTGGGCATCGTGTCCTCGCGAGGTGTGTGGGCGTTCCAATACGCTAACTGTTTCCAGACGACTCCTTTGGCTGAGGGCAATCCGATGCGAACGACTCATCCTGTCTTCGTTCAACTCACCATTGCGGCATTTTGTGTGACGACGATTTGTGGCTGTCCCGCCGACGATCCTGTCGAGGAATTTGTCGAGACCGGCTCGACAAGGGACCCGGGCGAGGCAGGGCGGGGGAGCGACGAAAAGTTCGGTGAGGAATCGATTTCCGACAAAGCGGACGGCGTCTGGGAAGGCACGAAGGCGCTGACCGGAGCTGGCTGGGATTTTGTCTCGGAGAAAACCAGTGCCGGCCTCACCGTTGTTGGTGAGAAAATTGGCGAGGGCAAAGACAAAGCCATCGATGCCTCGACAGCGGCCTGGGTCTGGTCGAAGGACAAAACGACCAACGGCTGGAAGTGGGTCCGTGACAACGCAGAAGGTGCGACCGAATGGGCGAGCGATTCGGCCCGCGAAATGTGGGCGGTTACGAAGAAGGAAAGCGGCGAGTTCACTCTGTGGGTCAAAGTCGAAGTCAAAGAAGGAGTCGCGTGGGTAAAGACCACATTGCCGAAGGCCTGGAAAGTGACGAAGGACAAAACGGGCCAGGCGTGGATCTGGGTTGGTGAACACAAAATGGCAGTGGCGGTTGCGGCAACGGTCGTCGGAATTGTCGTCGCCTCGCTGATCGCTTCGCCGGAAGTTGTCGCGGCGACGGCAGTCAAGGGGGCTGTCTCAGGAAGCAGTAAGGCATCTCTCGGATTTCTGGTCGACGCCTGGAAAAGCCGTGACCCGAAACTCGACCTGAAAGGCGTGAGCGAGAAGATGTTCACGAGTGTCGGTGTTTTTGTGCTCGCCCAGGCCGGCCCGCAGATCCTGTCGAGCATGGCTGGTGGTGATGAAGAGGCGGCTGGCTGAGCGGTTTGACTTCGAGTCTGTCGCCGTGATAATCCGCCCTCAATTGAAAGCTCTCCCTACCGGCCCGAGCACTGTGCCCGGTTCGTGTTCTTCGGACAGGATCGTGATATGACCCCGTTGTTGAATCTCCGCGCCCAGAGTTTCGCAACGGGAGCTGGCTTGCCGGATGGCGTTGAAGATTCGGCAACGAAGAACGGGGCGAGGATTCTCGACTTCGGCGTAAAAACTTCTGGCGGACTGCAGGCGGGTGAGTTTCTGACCGGCCTCTGCATGTCACTGCACGGAGCGGTCAGTATCCAGCAGGGTTCGCTCGACGGAGACAGCTGGCCGACGGTTGCCGTGCAGACGGATCGACCGGTCGAGGCGTGTCTGCTCAGTCAGTATGCCGGTTGGAAAATCAGTGTGGGTGACTTCTTTGCGATGGGCTCCGGTCCGATGAGGGCAGCTGCGGCGAGCGAAGAACTTTACGGAAAGCTTGGCTATCGCGAGTCTCCGGCAAGTGTGGTAGGAGTGCTCGAGTCAGGAACTTTGCCAGACGCGGATGTGGTCGCGTACCTGGCCGACAAGTGTGGCGTGAGTCCCGATTCCGTGACCCTGGCGGTGGCTCCGACCTCCAGCTTGGCCGGGACGTTTCAGGTAGTCGCCCGCTCGGTCGAGACGTCGATGCACAAGCTGTTTGAGCTGGGCTTTGACGTGAAACGGATTCAGCACGGATTCGGAACGGCTCCGCTGCCGCCGGTCGCGAACGATGACCTGAGCGGAATCGGACTGACTAATGATGCGATTCTTTACGGTGGTGAGGTGGCTCTCTGGGCGAGCGGCGACGATGACACAATTGCCGACGTTGTGTCCAAAGTGCCCTCCAGTTCTGCGGACTGTTACGGTTTGCCGTTCCTCGACATTTTCCGTGAGGCCGATCACGACTTTTACAGGATCGATCCAATGCTCTTCAGTCCAGCGGCTGTGACAATTCAGAACCTGGACACAGGCAGAGTGCATCGAGCAGGTTCGGTGAATCACGAGGTGTTGAAGAAGTCGTTTGGTATTTAGTGTTTCTGGTGAGGCAACTGATCGCCGTGAGCCACCATGCGTAAGCGGCCGAATCAGAGAAAGTCCTCTGTCGCGTCTGGAGCCGGTGCCTGACGGCCCGCGGCTCACGGAGTCTGCATTGCGAATTGGTGTTCTGGGAAACCGCGGGAGCTGGTACTGCGAGGACATCGAACGTGCCGCTTCGGCGCGTGGTCACGACTGTTTGCGTCTTGAATTCCCGCGACTGACTGGTGCCTGCGGCTTCGAATCGCCCGAGCAGAATGGCGCGAGTCTGAACGAGGCATCGCTCAGCGAATTCGATGTGATTTTGATTCGGACCATGCCGCCGGGGTCTCTGGAGCAGGTTGTGTTCCGGATGGACCTGCTGGCTCGCCTTAAGGCGGAAGGCGTGAGGATTCTGAATTCGTCGAAGTCGATCGAGTGTGCCGTCGACAAGTTTCTGACGACGGCAAAGCTCGAAGCGGCCGGTTTGCGGGTTCCCCCAACAATCGTCTGCCAGGATTCGGAGACTGCGATGTCGGCGTTCCATTCGCTGGGCGGAGATGTCGTCGTCAAGCCACTTTTCGGCGCGGAAGGGCGAGGTATCTGCCGAGTCAGCGATCTCGATCTGGCGTTTCGAACTTTCCGGACTCTTGAGCGTCTGGGGGCCGTGCTGTACCTGCAGCAGTTTGTGCCTCACGCGGGTTTCGATACGCGAGTGCTCGTGCTGGGAGACCGGATTCTCGGTGCGATGCGGCGATTCGGACTTGACGATTTTCGAACGAATGTGGCGAGATCCGCTCGCAGTGAAAAACATCTGCCGAGCGATCAGGAATGCGAACTCGCCCTTCGAGCGGCTGCCGCAGTGGGAACCGAGTTTGCGGGTGTGGACCTGCTTGTCGCAAAAAATACGGCCGAGGAAACTCCGTTCTTGATTGAGGTCAATGGCGTGCCTGGCTGGCGGGCGTTTAACAGAGTCAATGATTGTGACACGGCGGACGCACTCATTTCGTTTCTCGAAGAGTAGCTTGTCCGCGCATCGGGCGCCGTCGGCTCATTTCACGGTGACGAGGCTCAGTAGACCTGTTGGGAGCCGCTGAAAGTGTGATCGGCGAAGTCGCCGTCAGCGGGTTCGGCTCCGCGGATTACCATCAATGTGCGGTCGTCGAGGTTTCGGCCAGCGGTGTGGATTTCGTACTCGCCCCAGATCGTAAGAAGTGTTTGCAAGGCCGATTGGCAGGGGCGACCCTCGATGGCATTCAGAACGCCTTCGTCCCGGAACATGTTCTCATTCAGGTCCCGGGCCTCTACGATTCCGTCGCTGAAGAAAATCAGCTGATGATCGGGTTCAAGCTGAACTGTGTCCGATGAATAGTCGGCGTCCTCAAGAACGCCAAGCAGTAAGCCCTGGGAATCCAGTACTGTTGTCTGCCCATCATGAATGTGCAGGGGCGGGCAATGGCCGGCATTGGTGTATTCGAGTGTCCGCGTTCGATCGTCGAGGATGCCGAAGATAAGGGTGATGAATTGTTGGGCGGCGGTGACCTGCAGGATGGCCCGGTTCAGTTCGCCGACAAAGTCGGGTGGAGATGGCGTTTGCCCTGCGGTGCGGCAGGATTCGAGCAGAGCGTGTAGTGCTCCCCTTGTCGCGGTCATGACCGTCGCGGCGGGGATGCTGTCTCCGGAAGCGTCGCCGATCACGAAGATCGTCCGATGCTCGTCCAAGGGGACGATTTCGCAGAGATCTCCGCCAACTTCGCAGCGGCTGAGACAACGGACCGCGACATCGCAGCCGGGGTAGGAGGCTGTGACTTCGCGGATGTCATCCGTCGTACTGGCGATGACGTCGAGTTCCCGGGTCAGGCGTTCACAGGTATCTGAATCCTGGAGCAGGACGATCCTCTCGAACACGTCGGCCATCTGTCGTGCAAAGCCTCTGAGCAGGTCGGTTGGCAATTCGCTGGAGTCTTTCGAGCGTCGGTCGAAAAGCCACAACGTTCCGATTGGCCCGGATTCGCTCTGAATCGGCAGACAGACTCCTGAGTTCATCGAATCCGGAAGCCAGAGTGATTCTTTGTCTTCGTCTCGGCGAACCAGAACCAGCCCTGAATCGAGTGACTGCAGGTCCGGAGGCATCGAGTTCAGGTCGCGTTGCGGTGCCGGAATGTCTGACAGGCTGAGGTGATGACTGAGTCGCAGCCGGACCGCCGAGCCATCGGGTTCCAGCACGAAGAGCGCTGCCGCTCGGAAATTGCTGATGCACGATGCGGCACGCAGCAGGGCGCGGAGTCGGTTGCGGTGATCGCTTGCGTCGTTCGTGCCGAGGAGTGCGCCGATTTCGAAAGCCTGTTCGTAGAACTGCGACTGCTGATGCAGAAATCGGTTAATGTTTTCGGCCAGAAGTTCGGCGAGTCGGCAGGCGGACTTGAACGTGAGCAGCGGGTTAAGGTCCTCTGGCGGCGTGAGGTGGACAAGTCCGGTCGGTCGATTGCCGTCAGTCAACTCGCAATACCAGCTGCAGTTCAGCTGCAGGGTCTCCTGTTCAACACGGCGAAGGTTCGCATCCGAGGTAAACGCAAGCGTCCAGCCTGTCGTCTCAGAAAAACTGCGACACGTCGAATTCAGCCACTCGTCTCGCCGGTAAAGCGTGCCTCGCTGGGGTGTTAGAATTGTCGACATAATGTGACCTCAAACGGCTGATCACGGAGTGTGGCAAAGAGGTGGAACCTGTGTTGCGACCGAAAGAACCGGAACGGTTTTCCCGACCCGAAGTCTCCGCGAAGTAGCGGAGGCACCCCTCATCACCATCGGCGGATCTGTTGGCGACGCTGAGTGGGCGACCGGGCTGCGAGGGAAGCGGCGCGATGCGGCGAATTCTGCTGCGGTTCTGCAGAAGATGCGGGCAACTGCACGAGACGTCGCGGCCAGTTGTCGATGATATTCCCGCGGCGACAGGTGAGTTAATTGTAAGGAGAGTGTGATGACGTCGATTGAGGATTTTCCCATTGTGGTGGCTTTCCCGATTCAATGGGGCGATCAGGACGCCCTCGCCCACGTCAATAACGTGATTTATTTCCGCTGGTGGGAGACGGGGCGAGTGACCTATGCCAAGGCGGTTGGCATGTTCGGTGGAGATGACGCGGATTTCGACCGGCCCCGAGTTGGCTCGGTGCTGGCTGGAATGCAATGTAATTTCCGAAAACAGCTGATGTGGCCTGATTCCGTACAGGTTGGGTCGCGTGTCAAACGTGTTGGAAACAGCAGCCTGCAGATTGAGCACCACCTGTTCAGCAAAAATGTCGACGGCCTGGTTTCCGACGCAGTCTCTACGATGGTCGCGTTCGATTTTGACCAGCAGAAGACAATTCGCGTTTCCGATGAGATCAAAGCAGAGATTCGGAAGCTCGAGGGAGACCGCGAAATTGAAGGACTGTGATGGGACCGTGCAGGCAGTCATGGGTCGAGAGGCCGACGTGTCAGCTCAAAACGCAAATTGCGTGCAGTGTGGGGGCCGGATAGACTCTTACCGGTAAACCCGGTTTGTCCGCAGGCGGTCCCGCTGAGTCTGGCCGAATGGAGGATCAACAATGACTCACGCTCCCGAGTCAAAACGACTTCTGGGCCGAATTGTCGTTCGACTCCGTCTGACCGCGATTGCCCGGGCGACACTGCTGGCATTCTGGATTGTCGGCGTGATTTACGCGTCGGCATTTGTCTCCAGCCGGTTTCTCGGTCTCATGACCGATTACTTTGAGCCGATCACTCTGTTGGTCATTCCTGTCCTCGCGCTGGTGTGTGGAGTGCTCTTTCATCGTCGACCCCGAACGACTGATGCGGCCCGCAAAGTGGACGACCGTGAAAACACCTGCGATCTCTACCTGACAGTGACGATGCTTGACAGCACGGCCGGGGAGTACCAACCACTTGTTCAACGAGATGCCGAACAGAAGGCTCAGAACGTTAATCCGGCGCGAGTCGTGCCGTTCCGCTGCGACAGCCGGGCTTTCTCCTGGGCGACGGCTCTGATGCTGGTGCTGTTTCTGGGGTTGCGGTTTGGCCCGCAGCTTGATCCGTTCGGCCAGGTTGAGGCCGCTACTCAGAAAAAGCAGCTTCAGGAAGAATTGAAGAAGGAAAAGAAAAAGACCGAAGCGCGGGTCGCCGAACTCGCGAAGAAGCAGAAGGACGATGACGGCGAGGTTTCCAGAGACGTCAAGCAGTCGCTGGATAAGCTCGTCCGGGTATTTCAGGAGATGAAGAAAGAGCAGAAGAAGCAGAATCAGAAAACGCTGGGGACCGAGCAGAAGCGCATTGGTGCTCAATGGCGAAACGTCCGCAACACGGACCCGATGAAAGAACTTCTGAACCGAACCGCCGCCGCACAGAACGTTGGCAGGAATCTGCAGCAGATGCGGAAGTGGTCGAATGAACTGATCGAAGGCAAACCTGAGTCTCTCAACAAGATGATGGAGGAACTCAGGAAGCAAATGGCAGAGCTGAAACGGGACGCCGAAATGGGCGGCAAAATGGACCCCGTGAAGAAGCAGGAGCAACTCCGCCGGCTCAAGAAGAAGATGAAAGAGATGGAAGACTTCGCGAAGAAAAACGTGAAGTCGGAAGCTCTTGCCGCTGCTTTGCACAGGGCGATGAAACAGTTGGAGGCATCGAAAGAAGGCGAAGGCAGAACTGCTGCCGAGGCTCTCGAAAATGCGATGAAGTCGCTCGAACTTTCAAAAATGGAACTGCAGGAGATTGCCAAGTCGGCGAAGGACCTCCATGAGCTGGAGAAAGCCCTCAAGACGCTGCAGATGGCCAGGAAACTCAATGAGCAGGGAGATCTGGAAGACGACCCCGGTGGCAACCCCACGATGGAAAATTACGCCGAAATGTATGCGGAAATGATGGCGGGCATGGGCTTTCAGGAGGGAGAAGGCGATGGCGAAGGTGAGGGGAATAGCGACGGCACGGGGGGGGAAGGCACCGGTCGTGGCGGTAAGCCTCCCGAAGATGCTTCGATCGAGACAGACTTCAAAAACGAAAAGTCCAAAGCGGCCGTCACCGCCGGCAAGATTCTGCTTTCGATGAAAACAAAGGGAATCAGCGAATCTGGTGACGCGCGTGAGCGGTACCAGAAGCTGATCCATGAAGTGCAGCAGGGCGTGAGCGAGGCAATCGACCTCGAAGAGATACCGCCCGGTTACGTTCCCGGGATCAAGAGTTATTTTGACACTCTTGACCAGTCGGAATCCACTGGCGATGAGAAAGAGTAGAGCTCGACTGGGAATCATTGCGGCGGCTCTGGGAGTCGCCGCTTTCTTTGCGCTGTTCGCCGTGTCCGAAACTCCGGACGATGCCCTCGTCGTTTACTGTGCTCACGATTCGGTGTACTCCGAAGAACTCCTGAGGCGGTTTGAGGAGCAGACCGGCATCAATGTTGTGCGTCAGTTTGACACTGAGGCGACAAAATCGTTGAGCCTGGTGAATCGGCTCCTCGCCGAAAAAGAGCATCCGCAGTGCGACGTGTTCTGGAATAACGAGGTGCTTGGCACTGTCCGTCTTGCGGAAGCGGGAGTGCTCGAGCCCTACCGGGGCCCAGGGTACGAGCGGATCCCCGAACGGTATCGGGATCCGGATGGGCTTTGGACTGGCTTTGCAGCAAGGCTCCGCGTCTGGATCGTCAACAGAGATCGTACGGATACCGATCCGGAGTCGCTGAAGACGAAGTTCGATGCCGAAGACCTTTCTTCCGTTGCGATTGCCAAGCCGCTTTACGGCACGACTCGAGTGCACTATGCCGTGCTGTGGAAGGAATGGGGCGGTGACAGGCTGAAGGCCTGGCACACAGGTTCTCGCGGTCGAGGGCTGCTGGAGGTCAACGGGAATTCGACAGTGAAGAATCTCGTGGCGGACGGCAAGATTGACTGTGGCTGGACGGACACCGACGACTATTTTCTGGCGGTCGACGACGGGAAATCGGTTGAGGCTGTTCCCGTGCGAACGACGTCGGGCCACACAATCTGTATCCCAAACTCCGTGGCAATCGTAAGTGGGACGAATCATCGCAAGGCCGCGGAAAAGCTGGTCGATTTTCTGTTGTCATCGGAATCAGAGCTCGCCATGGCACGTTCCTCATCGCGGCAGATTCCCCTCGGTCCGGTCGAGAAGCAAGACCTCCCGAAGGAAGTGCAACAACTGGCGGAGTGGGCGGCTGATGGGTACGACCTCAACCAGCTGCCGGATTCGTATCCGGACTGCCTCGACTGGCTGCTTGCGGAGTACAACGAGTGACGGCAACGAATACCGAGTTCTGGAGTGTGAGCGGGTTGCTCCTGCCGCTTGCCGAATCGTCACTCGCTCGCGCAGTGTTGGTTGGTGTGATCGCTGTGCTCGTGAGTCCGGCAATGTCCGCGTGGGTTCTGCGACGGAAACCGGTTCACAAAAAGCTCGCACTGGTTGCCACCGTGGCGCCGTTCTTCGCGCCGGAATTGATTGTCGGTTACTGCTATTCCACTGGCACCTTTTCTGTGGTGCATCTGCCGCTCATAAATTGCGGGATGTACACGTTGCTTCTTCTGCTGAAGACACTCCCGGTTGGAGTTCTGGCTGTGTTGTACTCACCAGGGAGTCTGGTCAGTCCGGTGGGTTTCCACTGTTTCCAAATGCTGCCGCCCGGGCGGAGACCCAGGCGTGCAAAACTTGATTTCTGGATCCGGGGACCGCTGTGCCAACGCCTGCCCGTGTTCTCCTTTTCCTTTCTCATGGCGTATCAGGAATTCGAAATCGCTTCCCTGATGTCGGTCCCCAGTTGGACGGTCGACCTGTTTGACGCCCAGGCCAAAGCCATTCAGCCGCTCGACACTCTCCGCCTGTTGCTGTTTCCGTTGGTGACGATATGCGTGGTGGTTCTTCCTGTAGTTGGCCTGATGACGCGTTCGAAGGGGAAGTCATTGCGAAGCGCTGCCTCGCCGGTGTCCCGTGGTCAGTGGCTGGGTGGAGTGTTGATTGCATCCGGAAATCTTTTGCTGTGGGGAGTGCCACTATTGGCGATCGGAGAGGACGGGCTGAGGAACTTCACCGCGCTCACTCGGAACACCGTGGTCTTCCACGGGTTTGCCCGAGAGATCGGTTATGCGTTGGCATTTGCCTTCTGTGCGTCTCTGATCACCATCTTTACAGCGCGGGGGCTTCTACGCGCGCGGCAAACTTGCGGAGGAGCGGCACGAGTGTGTTGTTCGGCAGCACTTTTGCCTGGACTGACCGGAGCACTTTCAGTCAGCCTGCTCTTCTTTGTTGTGATTCAGCAGGGCTGGTTGATCGAACTTCGGTCAACTCCGGTTCCTGCTGTTGCCGGCCTGACGGTCTTTCTGCTGCCGCGAGCCGTCTTGATGCTCCTGATGTTTCAGTCGCAACGCCGTTCAGCAGCGATCGGTTCTGCAGAGCTACTCAGTCAGAGCCGGCAGCCGCATCAGGCGGCCTCGGGCTTCCGGCTGCTCTGGCAGCTTGAAGACAGGGCTCTTTTCTGGACGTTTTCTACCGTGTTCTTCTGGAGCTTTTTCAATCTGACGGCTGCGTCGCTACTAATGCCGTTGTCGATTGTTCCGCTGCCGACACAGCTCTACAACCTGATGCACTACGGGCGAACGATGAGCCTCTCGGCTCAGACACTTCTTAGCGTTCTTGTGCCCGTGACTGTGATCGCCCTGACCGCTTGGTGTTTACCTCGAGTTGAGCGACTGCTCTCACATTACGATCAGCCAAAGGGCGGTTCCTGAACCACGAAGACCAGAGGCAATGAACGACGAACCCGGTCAAAGAGACGCAAAGAGTGAGCCGCTCTGGACTCTCCGCGATGTCTCGCTGCGCGGACGTTCGGCGCCAAGGCTCGATGGTGTATCGCTCAGCCTTCCGTCAGGGCGGATTGCACTGGCGGGAGTGTCCGGTGCTGGCAAGTCGTCATTGCTCAGCCTGTTGGCTGGTTTCGATCGGGCTGATTCGGGCGCGGTGACTCGCCATGAGGCTGACAATTCGACGCTGCCTGTTTTCTGGTCTCCGCAGGACTACGGACTGTGGTCGCATCTGTCGGTCCGGGAACACCTTGAGGCTGTTTACCCGAATTCGTCGCGAACTGGTGTGTCTGTTGACGAATGGCTGGAGCAGTTTCGACTGACTTCTATGGCCAACTCTTGCCCCGCAGAACTGTCTGAGGGAGAACAGTCACGACTGTCGGTGGCGAGGGCACTTGCTGCGGAAGCCGATGTGCTTCTGTTCGACGAGCCGCTGGCGCACGTTGACGCCGCTCACCGCGAGGCTGACTGGCGTTCAGTCATGGACTTCGCGGAAGAGTTTTGTCGCGGCATCATCTTCGCAACGCATGAGCCAGCGGTCATACGCGCCTTCGCCGACCAAGTGGTGTCGCTGGACCGTGGACAAGTTCAGTTTGCTGGTCCGGTCGAGCAGTTGCTTCACTCCCCGCCGGACCGAACGACCGCCTGGCTTGTGGGGCCGTGCAACTGGCTGGGCGAGGAGACTCGAAAGGTATTCCCGGAGACAGATTCGGCACGGACGTGCCTTCGGCCAGAAGAGACTCACATCAATCTAGACTCTGAAGGCCGTTTCGTTGTCACACGCATCGACAGCAGTGGCACGCAGTGTCGATTCGAGTTGAGCGATGGGGAATCGGCAGGCTCGCTTGATGTCTACGCAATGCACAATCCTCAGATCGAAATTGGTTCCCGAGTCCAGGTTGCGGTCGCCGTGGTGCGATAGCGCTCATCGGGCTCGAAGTGCGCTTGTGATGTCCTGCCTCTTCAGAAGTCGCGTGCGGTAGGATCGCAGCGGCCTCATCAGCGATTTTTCGAGAACCTGTTTCCGCAGCTTTACCTGGTGTGGTGTTTTGCCGCGAGCTATACCAAGCTCGGCAAGAACGTCTAAGGCTCGTTCGCCGGCTGCCAGGCTTTTCTCGATGTCATTCAGTGCGACCTGTGTCGATTGCGGTCGAACATCGCCTCGGTTCTGCCAGCGGCGATGCAGAATCTGAAGAAAGGCATCGAGCTGATCGCCACGCTCTGCCGGATCCGGAATCAAATCGTCGTGGTCACAGAGAAGATGAATGGCAGCGATGAGATTCCGGGTGGAACCGTCTCGGGCAGACGTATAGTTGACCCGGTAAAGTCGGTGAGCGAACTCCAGTGCGGCGTTCTCTTCAGGGATTCGTGCCGCCAGTTCAGCAATCTCCTGATGCATGAAAAAACTGACAAACGGGTCATAGGGAGCGGCAAACTTCTCGACGGAAAGCAGAGAGTCGTGAGTCGTCACGGCGAGTGACGCGGCCTGGCCAAGTGACTTGAAATAGTCAACTCGCCGCTGCTCCTCGGGGTGCAGCCTCGTCTGCTGAACTCCACTGACCTGAACGATTTCAGCTCGCGGGGACTCCTTCAGTTTCTTCTTAAGCTCGCCTCGATAGGCCCAGTAGCTGTCAACGGCTTTGTGAATCAGGTCGCGTCGCAAGGCGAGTTCCCCAAGCCGCCTCTGCACATTTGCGTCTGCCGTTTCGAGCGGAAAGGCGTTGGCGAGTTTCCTGACTGCTGGGGCGATCATCGACTGGACCTGGGCGTACTTAGGCCCCCATTTCATAACGTCCCAGGGGCCTGCGGAGAGCATTGATGCTGACGCAACGGTCTGGACCCGATCAGCGGCTTTGCCGTTTGAGAACTCAGAGAAGTACTGTTTGAAAGCCTGCCCCTCAAGGACACTCAACTGCAAGGGAGTCGCCCAGTCGAAGCCGATGTGGCTCAGGGCGTGGCGAATGTGCGGCCGCTGCAGTCGCTCGACGAGACCCTGGCGAAACAGTCCCGCATCACTTTGAGTACCGATCATCAACCACTCGCCGGGGGCCGTTTCGATCGCAGCCACATGTTCAAAGACAGCGTCCCAGGTGGCAATTACGGTACGGACAGAGTCAGCTCCAAAATCCACATAGCGAAACTGCTGACAGAACAGCCCGCCTTCGTTGAGGCCCTGTGCGGCTCGGGTCAGGAACTCGGCGGTGACCTCCGGAGCCGAACCCGGCTGCGAGAAATGGCTCGTCGAACAGATAATGATGTCGCAGTCTCTGGCACTCGCGACGGCCAGAACAGGCTCACAGGGCACAAGGGAAACTCGCTCATCGTCGAGCGGGCCAGGTGAAAGTCGGGAAAAGACTTTTTCTGTAACAAGGTAGATCAGTGCCGAGTCCGCTTCTGTACAGGTAATCCGGGTCACCGGAAACTGCAGAGCCGTCTGTAGCGTTGTGCCCACTCCCAGCCCGACAAGAAGGAGAGACTGAGGCCGGTCGTGCAGTAGGAGCGGCAGGATGGTCTGCAGAGCTTCTGCCGAGGGCTGTGGTGCCTTGGCCGGACTGATGCTGATTGTCGAGTGCGGCAGGCCAGATCGGCGAAGCTGGATCTGCGAGCCTCGAGTCCGCCAGAGCGAGAGAGTGCTGTCGCGAGACTCAAAAATTTCCAGGCATCGTACGTCGTCAAGGTGCTCGAGTATTTCTGCTCGAGCCTCCACGCGTCGGGCCAAGAAGACTCCCGTGTCAAAGAGAAGTCGAGCGGACCGATCGGGCGTGTACTGCGTCATCCAGAATGGTGCTGCCAGTGCAGCGAGGATCGCGAAAGAAGTGGCGACGATCGTGGCTCGCTGGTGATTGAACTCGCGCGTTCGGAGTTTCTGGAGCAGCGGCATTACCCCAACAGCGACAAGTGCCCAGGCCAGCGCCACGAGGATCGGGACTGGTCCCCAAAAAGAAATCGCCATCCAGCGCGTGGCGACGAAACCGGCTGCAAACCAGACGATTGTGCGTGTGGAGAGGCTGCGTACTCCGAGGCCCGCCTGCGAGCTGCTCAAAGCGGTTGCGATTCCGACAGGGATCACAGCGACGGCAATCAGTCCGGTTCTGCAAAACGCCACAGCGGCAACCGATGAAACATACGCGCTGATTTCGAGGGAAGTCAGGAGACCGATTGGAAATGCCGTGACGGTCAATGCCAGCCAGAAGGATGTCCAAAGCGGTGCGGTTTGAGCCGATTTCCAGCGAGGTGCAAGCCACAGGCCGATTACCGTTCCCACCAGCAGCGATCCATATTCGGCGGCCGTTATCCAAGCGGCGTCGAGCGAGAGCTGATCCAGAATTCTCAATACGCCGGCAAAAGCTGCTCCGTACATGACGGCGAGAACCGCCGGTCGCAGTCGGTGCGGTATCGGAGTGGTTATTTGAGCCGTCGGTGTCGTTTGCTCTGCCGGGTCTGGTTGAGAGGGCTGCTCGCTGGAGGCCAGTCTCCACACGGCCGCGGTTAGAGGCAAAATGCAAATGGCGGCAGCAATCGACGTCATTGCTGCGCCGATGATGGGGAGCAGGCCGAAACTTGCCACCATGATGCCGACGACCAGTCCGCTGATTGACTTCGCAGACAATCCGGGGGTCGCTCCTTCAGTCCGACGAACGGGCGTCACTGCAGCGCAGGCTGCTGCGGCTATCGGTACAGTCAATGGACTTGCCGCGAGCAGAAACAGCAGAAACCTGTGCGTGCCGCCAGGCCATGTGTCGTGCGGGGCCACCGAAGTCAAAAGCCAGTCCTGAAGCGAAACCAGCTGGCTGGAGAATACTCCCGATATTGCCAGGACAGTCATCGGGATGAAGATTGGAAGTCGGATAAGTTGGGCAGGTGTGCTTGTTGATGCCAGCCTGATCGCGCCGAACAACCCGGCGGATAGAGAGAGCACGACAACAAGAATGAGGGGTGTTGTCGCCAGCAGCGAGGTTCCCACCAGAGTCACTGTTTGGTGAAGCCAGGCCGCAATCAGAATCCCACTTGTGGCGGAAATTGAGAAATCGACAAATTGGGGCTGCAGGAAGAGTCGACCACAGCGAAGAATATGGGAGATCATTGGCGTCCCTGCCAGATTCTCGACGCAAATAAAGAGGCATCTCTCCACACGGAGACGCCAAATGAAAGGGACAGCGAAGGTCCATCGAAAGCAGTCCCCTGACGGTACTTGTAATAAGATCGCGGCCACGGCATCAATACCAGTCGCTGGGGCGCTAGCCTCAAACTCGTGCCATTTAACAGGTTGAAGCGGTCGCGTGAAAATTGTTTAACATCAATCAGATGCCCGATTCCCCGGCTATTCAGGACTCAGCCATGGTTTTCAAAACACGCATGTCAGTTCTCATCGCGGTGGCAGTGATCCTGGCTATGGGGGCACCAGAAGTCTTGGCACAGTTTGCCGGTGGCGGTTTTGGCCAGGGCGGCGGTTTTGGCCAGGGCGGCGGTTTTGGCCAGGGCGGCGGTTTTGGAGGCGGATTTGGTGGAGTCGGCGGCGTCTCCATTGACGCGAAAGGCGTCGTGGTGCCCATCTTTCAGAAGGACGTCGCCCTCAAGCTGGCTCAGAAGCGACTGGAAGCCTTTGCGAAAAAAAAATTCGCTGAAGACATGAACGCTCTCTCTGAAATGCGAATGGTTTCGCTGGTCCGACTGGAGGAGGCCTGCCGAAAGTTCGCGGAAGAAAAGGAACATGTGACGCCGGAAATCCAGTATCTCGCCGGACTTCAGCGCATCGATTACGTCTTTGCCTATCCCGAGACCGGCGATCTGGTCATCGCAGGACCGGCTGAGGGCTTCGCTCCAAATGCCACCGGACGAGTTGTAGGCATCACGACCGGTCGACCTCCGCTACGTCTGGACGATCTGATCGTAGCCCTGCGGGCGGTGCCGAAGTCCAGCATGATCGGTTGCTCGATTGATCCGACTCAGGAGGGACTGCAGGCATTTCACAGTTACATTGAGCGAAACAGCACTCCTGCAACGACAGCGGTCATACAGCAGCGATTCAAAGCGATGGCTCAGGCTATGGGGATGCACGACGTTTCTGTGTTTGGTGTTCCGGTCGATTCTCACTTTGCCGAAGTGCTCGTGGAAGCCGACTACCGCATGAAGCTGATGTCTGTCGGTCTGGAACGCCCTCGTGTTCGTGGATTCGTGAGTCATCTGAAGGCGCTGCGTCCCGGTCAGGATACATTTCAGCGCTGGTGGTTCACGCCATTTTACGATGCGTTCCAGCAGAGCGAAGACGGGAACGCTTTTTCAATTTCCGGTCAGCGACTGCAGTTGATGGCGGAGGAAGAGCGGATCACTGCCGCTGGCACGCGAGTTGTGCTGCCTCAGGATTCGGCCGTGACAACTCAGAAATACGCGAAGCAGTTCACCGAGAAATTCGATGAGATCGCAAAGATTACTCCCATCTTCGCCGAGTTGCAGAACGTCACAGATCTCTCTGTCCTGATTGCTCTGATGCAGAAGAAGCAGCTGGTTCACAAAGCAGGCTGGGAGATGTCGCTGTTCCTCGACGAACAGAAGACACCGCTGGTCAAGCGAAATGTGCCAAAGCAGGTCCAGTCAGTCTACTCGCACCGACGCGCCGGGCGAGTGATCCTCGGCCTGGTGGCCGGTGGAGTCGAGCTGTCCCCCGGTCGAACCGTAACAACAGCCAGATTTGAGAAGGCCTCGCCAGCGCTGATGACGGCGGCAGCGAGAGCCAAACCGGCTCGTGCCAGCCAGAAAAACTGGTGGTGGGATTGAGCGAATCTGGTCTGCGGAACTTTAGCCACGATTCGCATGGCGAGAGACGGTCAACCTGTGTGACGATCCTCGAAGTCGGACATGGCTTGTGGTGGTGGAATCTCTGGGGGACGGTAGAATCTCCCCAAAGCAAGAGCTTCCGAAACGGGAACAGGCCATGGACTCCAGCGTATTTCAGGGCGTTGTGCCGGCAATCATGACTCCGTGCAATGCGGACCGGACTCCGGATTACGGGGCACTCATTGCGAAAGCTCAGTCGCTAATTGATGCCGGGATGAATGCCGTCGTTTATTGCGGTTCAATGGGCGACTGGCCGTTGCTTTCGGACGAGCAGCGGCAGGAGGGGGTTCGGCAGCTTTGTGAGGCGAGTGTTCCGGTCATTGTCGGAACGGGCTCTCAGAATTCGGCGACTGCCGCGGCACACGCCGCGCATGCTCAACAGGTTGGTGCCCGAGGGCTGATGGTCATTCCCCGGCTATTGTCTCGAGGGACTTCGCCGGCGGCTCAACGGTGCCATTTCGCGGGAGTCCTTGGGGCAGCTCCAAATCTTCCGGCCGTGATCTACAACAGCCCCTATTACGGATTCGAAACGAAAGCGGATCTGTTTTTCGATCTTCGGAGAGAGTTCTCCAACCTTGTCGGCTTCAAAGAATTTGGAGGTCGTGATTCGCTTAGCTATGCCGCTGAGCATATCACCCATGCGGATGGTGATGTTTTGTTGATGGTCGGTGTCGATACACAGGTGTTTCACGGGTACATACGATGTGGAGCCGTCGGTGCCATCACGGGTATCGGGAACTGCCTACCCGAGGCCGTGCTGAAGCTGGAGTCGCTCTGCAAACAGGCTGCGGCCGGTGATGTGGCTGCGCGAGAGCTGGCTTGCCAACTCGACGATGCCCTCGCTGTGCTGTCTACATTTGATGAAGGCCCGGACCTTGTGCTTTATTACAAGTATTTGCTCGTCCTGCTGGGGGACGAGGATTACTCACGCAGTTTCAATGAGACTGATGAGCTGTCCGCGAGCCAGAAGGAGTTTGCTCAAGCGCAGCTGGAGCTGTTTCAGGCTTGGTGGAAAACTTGGCCGGGCAAGTCATACGAGGTATCGTGAGCCGTCATTTCAAGGATTGCGACTGGATTCTGTTGCCGCAATGAGGTGGAGCAACGTGTGATTCCTGACTGACTGCTTGGCTTGGTTGACCATGTCGGAAATGCGGTTCAGGGGGCTCGAACATTTCCTCGGCAACGTTGCGGGTCGGTTTGCGCACAATTCGCCATTCGTAAAATGCATATGAGTGCCGCAGGAATTTTCCTGAGATCAGTTCGGTATCTGCGGATTGCTGCCGCATCATTTCGAGCCTGTCGTACTTCCACAGGCAGGCGACAGAGGCTGTCGACAAAGTGATACCAGAGCGAATGTCAGAATCCACGTGTGCCGTTGGCTCATAGAGTTGCTCGTTCTTCCTTTGAGCCAAGGCGAGTATCAGCGAGCCGTGGAATCGCGTCACGCTTCTTCTTCAGGACTCTTCTCCGTGGCAGCATCATGGGAATCGGGATTGCGTTCTGTTGAAGCCGTTGTTTGAGCGGGGGAAGCAGATCCCGCTCGTGATTTATCCGACGCCGGGAGGGCCGCTGGTGTTTCCTTTGATTCTATTCGCACTTCGTCTTCCGCTCTGCGTCGCTTCTCCAGCCACAGAAGTGCTTCCCGCTGCGTTTTTGCAACGCGGCGTGACTCGAGTAGACGGCCCAAACCCGCGTTGTCGTTGTCTGTGTCCGAATTGTTTTCGAGTTCGTTCGGATCAGCCGCTTCGGCATCGCCTTCCGATTCGGAATCGTCGTCCCCGCCGAATTCAGTCAATAGATCGATCAGGTCCAGGAGCAGATCACCGGGAGCTCCAAACACCTGCCGGCCCAGCCCCGAATAGACCTCATCGAGAAGTTTTTCAGTCTCGGGATGATCTGGTGTCAGGTCCGGCAACGGATCCATCTGACTGGCCAGGCTGTCGCTCAGCCCGCGAAGCAGTTTTCCGATGGCCCTAATAACCCGGCCAATCGGCATTCTCCCATCATTAGGCGGCGGCTCGGCCAGCAGGTCTTCCGGCAGCACGACATCATCGATGGCTGCCGCGACGTCATCTGCAATCGCCAGATTGCCATTGTTCTGATCGGGCTGCTGTGAGGGCTGTTGACGGTTGGCAAGTTCCTGGGCGACCTGGCCACGAAGCGGTAATGCATTCTCTTCGGTGAAGTCGAGAGCCAGTTCCACGTCACCCGACAACGTAGCCACATTGTTGATCGTCTTTGAAAAGCCGTCTGCAGTGACCAGTGTCGCAGTCGCTCGAAATTCGCCAGTGTCAACGCCGGAAAGCTGCAGACCATAAACTCCCTGTTCGGCGGCCGGAATGACGACAAGTTCGACATCGCCATCGCCGGAGTAGAACGCACGTGGAACTTCCGAGATTTCTCCGTCGGATTCCGTGTAACCCACAGTTCGACTATCCAGGTCCGTCAGCAGGAAGTCCACCGGGTCGAGCACGATACCGAGGATCGGGCCGAATTCTTCTGCAAACGCACGCAGTCGGTCTTCGAAGAAGGTGGTGACGGCGGGATCATCCAGCGCCGCTCCCGCAAATCTCTCGCGGAGTTCACGTGCAATTTCCTCAAGGGCCGCATTGGCGTCAGCAGAAAACACTCGCTGATCGTCATCTAGAATCGTGCCGGTTCCCTGTCCGGCTCTGGGAACGATGGATGCATTTGTCGGGTTACTGAGCGTGACGAAGAAGGTCTCGAACTCTTCCTCAAGTTGGTCGTCGGCGACAACAGGGACGGTGACGGTTTGAGTGTCGGGATCGTTTGCGGCGAAGGTCAGGGTTCCCGACCGACTGACGAAATCTTCGCCGGCCTCTGCAGTCCCCGCCGATGTGGCAAACTGAATCTTTGACACCTGTGCCGAGTTTCCAGTACGGCGAATGGTAAAGATAAACTCAGTTGTCGCACCCGTGCCTTCACGCTGCCGCACATCGTCGATCTGGAAGCGAACCTCGGGGGCGTCGTCGTTTCTGATCGTGACGATCCCTTGGAATGCCTCACGATTCAGTTCGACGTCCTGAATTCCATCGTCGAGGTCGAACAGTTCGACAAAGAGTTCTTCCGGGCCTTCGTTTTCCAGGTCGCCGATAATAGGAATTGCGATCGCTTGAGACCGCACACCTTCGGCGAAGGTCAGCTGTCCATTGACCGGGGTGTAGTCAACGTTTTCCGTCGCAGACAGTGGCAAGGTGCGGTATCCAACAGCGACCTCAGGGATCACTCCCTTCGCTGGATCGGCATCGAGTGTGACTTCCAGAACCGCAATGTTTTCACCGGGCGCGTCCCCCTCAAGGATGCTGGCTGATGATATTGACACAGTCGGTCGGTCTGCATCGTCGTTCTGTACCGTGCCGACGGCCTGAAGCGACATTTCGGAAAGAACAGCTCCGATCGGGTTGAACGCTCTGACGAAGACCACTTCGTCAGCTTCGAACTGAAAGTCAGGCTCAACTCGTACGCTGAAGATCTGAGTGGTGATCGTCTCGTCAAAGAAGAGGGTTCGCCGTGTCGCGAATACGTCGCGATTCGGACCGTCCGTATTCGCGACTCCTGGCGTCGCGTTCTCAATGCGAACGGTTTCGACCTCAACAGATACCGGGCCAGTGGGGACACTAGTGAGAGAGACTGTAAAATTGAGCCGTGGGTCATCCACCGGCGCGATGCCGTCGGATGCCACCGGGTCACCTTCAAATACAGTTGCATCCGAAATCAGTACCGTCGGAATGGCCGCATCGTTGTCTTCGATTGTGATTTCGGACTGTTGTTTCTGCTGGTCGAGCTGAGCAATCACAGTTCCGTCGGGCAACGGCGCTACGTCAACCAGCTGAACGAAGAATCGCTCCTCGGCTTCTGCAATGTCGTCTCCTGTGACGAGTACGGTAATTGTTGCTGACCTCTGGCCGGCTGCGATAGTCACCTCTTCACGAGCCACGGGAACATAGTCAGACACCGCAGTCGCCGTACCGGGCGTCGTGACCTCGGGAATGGAATATCCGACGACGACGTCCTGCGACACCCGGCCGCTCAGTGTGACTGTCAAGTCAACGGGAATCACGCCATCGCCATCCGGTTCGGTGGCCCGTGCAGTAGCGTCGATTGACACAAACCGGACCGCAACATCGTCGTCGAGGATTGTTGAAACATTCCGCATTGCGATGGCATCGAGTTCGGCGTTGCTGCTGATACCAGTCAGGTCGACGGCGAACGTTTCGGGTGGCTCAACGAGATCGTCTCCGTTCACCAGAATCTGAATAAATCGGAGCTGCTGGCCAGGTGCAAATGTCAGTGAGCCAGTTCTGGCGCGGAAGTCGTCTTGGCGACCTGGTGTTGATGGATCGTCTAAGTCGGTAGCAATACCCACTCCTGGTACGGATGGGACCGTTTCAAAGTCAACTGTGATCGGCTCCATTGACGGCGAACTGAGTCGAACCGGAATGGATGCCACTGTTGTCAGGCCAGGTCGAGTCTCTGTTGTGAATGTTTTCGCCTCGATGGAAGCGATCGGTGTTGGAGCGTCGTCGTCCGCGATTGTGCCCTTCGCCGTGTTGCGTTGAGGGTCGATCATGATAGTGGATGGCGTCCCCGGAGCGGTCCCCGTGACCCGAGTCAGCAGGGCTTCATCCGGTTCAATGTCTGCATCGCCGAGCACATCGACATGAAATGTCGCCGTACGGCGACCGGCCTTGACCCGCACGCGTCGGTCTGTGAACGACACAAAATCAACATTGGGTGTAGCAGCATTAGCAGCCAGCGGATCCGGTGGAAGCGTTGACACGAGCAGGTCCACTGGCAACGGGGCATCACCGCTCAGGTTCAGAGTCATCGTCAGCCTGGTGCGAAGTCCGTCAGGGCCTTCCGCGACGGTTGCTTCCGGTTGGAGCGATGCCAGCAGGATCGGGTCATCGTCGTTACCGATCGTTCCCACCGCCAATGGCTCGACGATTGTGACACTGCCCTCAAGGACTTCGCCCAGTTCGACGGCAAGTACTTCATCGTCTTCGTCAATCTCGTCACCAAGGACTGTTACGGCAATCGTGCCGGTTACCTGTCCCCGCGGGATAAACAGTGGCTCGGCACCGGTCGCGAGATAATCGACTCCTTCAGTTGCGGTCCCGTCACCTGACAACTGAGTCGCTGTGAAGGCGATTCTCGTATCTGTCGCGGCGGGTCCGCTGAACGTCACTGGGAACAGAAGCGTCGACGTGGCCGGACTGTTCCGCTCGGAAACGAACGCGTCCCCAATTGAAACCTCTGGTACAAAGATGTCATCGTTGGTGATTGTTCCGCGTGCCACAGTACGGCCGCCGAAGCTGACCCCTTGCATTTCGCCGCCATCGATGTCCGTCAGTTCGATGTCAAATATTTCGTGTGGTTCGAAGCCGGAGTCACCGATGACGGGGATCTGAACAGTGACAGAGTCCTGTCCAGCCGGAATTATTGCGACGTTGTCTACGGTACGGAAGTCCACCCCGGGCGTTGCCACGCCTGGTGGTATTGCCACCGGGGCAACAGTGTTAAATGAAATGAAAAGGTCTTCGTCGACTGTACCGCCTTCGAGATTAATCGTTAGTTCGAGCAATGGCTCACTGGGGAATTGACCTTCGCTAATCGATGCATCGTTACCGAAAACGACGGTCGGGGCCGCGAAGTCGTCGTTTCGAATCACGCCGAGTGCTACGCCATTCGCCAGCGCTGCCTGAATGGGATTGCTGAGTCGGACTTCGAACCCTTCATTAGGCTCTAAGTTGACATCACCTTCGATCAATACTGTGACGGTTCGTGTTCTCTGGCCTGGATTGAATACAACTGGCAGAAGTCCGTCGGGTGTCTGGAATGGAGCCACATCCTGTCCGACAGTGGCCGGATCGATTGCCTGGCCAACGGCCATCGCGACAAATGCATCGGTTGTCACTCGGTGCGGTGAGCGGCCATTCAGCATGACTTCAAACGTCAGTAGCGAATCGGGATTCCCGTTGCCTTCGTCGATTGGAGCGGGATCACTGATGCTGATTGTCGTGTCGATCAGTCCGGCATCGACATTCTGCCGGGTCTCGCCCCCCATCAGATTGGGGACGAACACCTTACCGGTCAGGATATTGGGATCACTGTCAATCGTGTCGTCCATACCGACGTTGCGTGCGGCGAAATGTCGCGAATCAGGTGCTGTGAACCGAACTCGATAATTGCCGGCCAGAAGGTCGGTAAATGTGTAAACTCCGCTGGAATCGGTCGTTGTCTGTCCACGCTGAGTTCCCTCGTCGTCAAGCAGCGTGACTGTAACTCCCTGAACGCGAGCTTCGCTCATATCTTCCCGGATTCCGTTCTCCGGGGAGTCGTCTTCGAATACCAGTCCGGAAATGGAAGAGACCGGAATGATCTCGACGTCGATATCTCGAATCTGGGGTGCGCTCGTTGCCGAGCCGTCGTTCACGACGAACCGGACCGTGCGGCGCAACTGCGAGGGATCTTCGCTGTTGTTCTGATACGTGACAGTTCGCAGGACCTGCTGGTAGTTGGCCAGTGAGTCGGGACCTGTCAGCAGCAGAACTCCTGTTTCGGAATCGTACGATGCACCGATGCTCGTCCCGCTCACGTCTGCAGCGAGCACGTCTTCGAGCATCTGGAAGTTCGATTCGAAGGTCAATGTTGCCGATGCCAGTTGAGTGTCGTCCACGTCCATGATCGTAGCTGCGGGAGCCAGCGCGCTGGCTGTATCGTTTTCGGCGTAGACAAGCACGGAAGCCGGAATTCCGCTCAGCACTGGAGCATCGTTCACTGCGTTGACAGTAATCGCGATCTGTGCCGAGTCGGACCTGGGGCCACCAAAGCCAGTGTTCCCAAGGTCGTCCACTGAGACATTCAGGAACGCGGCACCGTTGAAGTTCGCATTGGGATCAAAGGCCAAGTCGTTCAAGGCCGCATTGATATTGGGAATCGTCCCGGTAAACACCATCGAGGAAGCGCCGTTGGCTCCGGTCGAGAGCATCAGGCCGGGCGTCTGTGAGAGCGTGACCGTCCCGTTTGTTGCCGTCAGTACAACTCTCACGTTGTTCACGCCGGCATCCGAATCGCTGATCGAGATCGCGTTCATGCCGAACGTCAGTCTCGCGTCCTCATCAATCGATGCTGCTGCAGGGGCCGTCACGGTCGGACGAACGTTAACCACGCGATTGCCGAACTCGAGACCGGAAACCGCTGCGCCGGCACCCACAAAGATCGAATGGGATCCCACAGTGCTTGTCAGCAAAGTGACCTCACCGGAGTCGGCATCCGTCAGTACGAGGTCGAAATCCCCGTCGGCGTTCAGCTGAATGGGAGCGATCTCGACAGGGAACGTTCCATCAAGAGGGAACAGAACAGGGGCGCTGAAGCCACCCAGGTTATCGTTGTTCAGTACGGCAAGCTGCTCATTATCCTCACCAATGACAGCGATTTCCGGGGTACCATCACGGGTGAGATCAACCAGAGCGAGCGACTCTCCGGACACGCCTGTCAGAAAGTTCACGGGCGGAGCGAGGTTCAGCGCACCACCAGTCGAATTATTCAGAACGACCGTCGCATTGCCAGACTGCTGATTGACAACAACCAGATCCGGAACACTGTTCCCATCCAAATCCGTACTGCGAAGTCGAGACGGGTCGTTTCCTGTCACGATCGGAGCCTGCATGGCGAAGGTAAGCGGTGAAGTCTGCAGAAACACCGTCAGCCGATTGTCGCTGGTAGTGACGGCAACATCCTGATCGCCATCCTGATCATAATCGCCAGCCGCGATTGACGAGGTTCCAGCGGCCGTCTGAACCGGTGTCTGCGCAACCAGGCCGCCACTTCCATTGTTCAGTGCGACTCGGAAGAAGTTGAGCGAAGCCGTGATGACAAGGTCCGGACCGTCGACTCCATCAACATCTGCAACAGCAAGATCAATATCTGCCACATCGAGGCCAGTTGGGGGAACTGTCAGGGCGACCGGCGTCTGAGGGGTAAACGTGCCGCTGCCGTTATTGGTGAGAATCGTGACAGTCCCGTCCAATTCATTGGCAACGGCCAGGTCAAGCCCGTTGGCCCCATCGAAGTCAGCGGTCACAATCGAGTATGGCTGATTGCCGACTCCAACAAGCGTGGGAGTTCCGAAATTTCCACCGGCATCCCGGAGCAGGATCGCCACCCGATTCGACGACTCGAGCGTGACGGCCATGTCCTCACCGAACTGACCATCAAAATCGCCGGTCACGATTCCGGCAGCCATTTCTCCGGCGAAAACGTCGCCGGAGAAGACAACGCCGGGATCATTTGGAGCGAGTTGCACAAAGCCCGGCTGCTGGACTTCGCTGACCGTGTAGTTCAGGAGAGGATTCACGCCAGTGAAGGTGAAGCTGCCATCAGCCCCGGTGACGGTCATGGGTTCGCCAGTGTCGAGCACATCGTCGTTGTCGAGGTCGAGGAAGATCGTGAAACCAGGCAGCCCGGGCTCACTCATATCACGCATGCCGTTTTCGTTCAGGTCGTGGTATTTAGTGCCGCTGATCTCGCCCGGAAGGGCAAAGTTGCCAAAGCCGACGCCGGAAACCATCTCGCCAGCGGACGGAGTCACGATTTGTGTACCCGTCAGGTTAAGCAAAGCGGTTACGCTTCCCAGGCCGAAGGTCTCCGTCAGAATATCAAGTCGCCCATCGCCATTGAGGTCATCCAGCGCCACTCCGTCCTGACTCGCCCCGACCATTTCCGAACCGACCGCAAAGCCTCCCATTCCGTCGCCAAAAAGAATGTTGACGTCAGGCTGCACCTGATTCGCCGCAACGACATCCAGATGGCCGTCGCTGTTCACGTCACCGACGGTAACCGCTTCAGGTGACCCGCCCACGGCTGTTGCGGTTCCCGGTGCGAATACTCCTGACCCATTGTTGGTCAGTACCTGGATCGTTGAGTCCGATGTGTTGGTCACGGTCAGATCGAGGTCACCGTCTTCATCGAAGTCACCAACGGCCGTGCCGAGTGGGAACATGCCGACGGAAACTGGCGTCGCAGCACCAAATGTCCCTCCGCCAGCATTCAGAAGAATGGAAACTCGATTCTGAACTGCAGACACGACGGCCAGATCGATGTCACCATCCATGTCGAAATCGCCAGACTCAATGTCCTCACCGCTCGTGACTCCCGCCACCGGAACAACAACGGGAGCCGCCATAACTCCCGCACCGTTATTAGAGAGGACCTGCAGATTGCTGCTGGAGTCGCTGCTCACCACGACATCCGGAGTGCCGCCTCCATCCACATCCGCAATTGTCAGAGACTGAGGGCGAGTCCCGGCTGCAAATTCCGAATTGGCCCCAAATGTGCCGTCACCATTTCCAAGAATGACAGAAACATTGTCACTGCCGTTATTCGCGGTCACGATGTCGAGGTGCCCATCGGCATTGAGGTCGGCGACTCGAACTGTGAGCGGAGTTATTCCGACAGTAAGATCAATTCGCCTAGGGATGCCTGCATCTTCGAAGCCCAAAATACTTACA
>JACLAC010023581.1_pt1 | contig 25388 bp, 14 predicted proteins | sample 8027881 | NCBI WGS metagenome assembly JACLAC01 (sample SAMN15725517, study PRJNA655200) | protist metagenome | isolation source: fluorescence activated cell sorting (FACS) single amplified genomes of... | place: Spain: Blaines Bay Microbial Observatory, Mediterranean Sea | collected 2016-01-19 | reverse complement strand
GCAGCAAAATTGCCAGATAGTTCAGCTGCTGTATTAAGAGCATTTGACGTTGCGAATTTTGCACGTAAATGTTTAAAAGATGATCAATTGCAAGCTAAAAAAGCTGCAGAGACGACAAAATTATATGAGCAAATGGTCGTTCCCGCATCGGATAATGAGCCAAATCAACGAATGAAAGTCTCCATGTGTCAAAACATTGAGGAAGAAATTGAAAATAAATTGCAAGCCGATGATGATATCTTGCAAGCAACGAAAGAATTAATCGCTGCGTTGAGATATGGCGACCAACGTAAAGTGAAAACAAAAGAAGTAGAAGCTGCAGTTTTGAAAGCATCCACTGCTGTTGGTATTGCACATCGTGATCTCGATAAAGCAGAAAAAGCAGTGACGGATATTATGGATTCAGCTGAAGATCAAAAATTATGGACATATCGTTTTAAAGAGGCAGGTGCACAGCAAAAATTACATAAAGTCATGTTATCGTTAGCAACGGAAACAAATACGACTAGTAAAGCGGAAGAAGATATTATCGTAGCAAATTATAAAGTTGCAAAAGGAAAATTGAAACGTATTAGAGCAATTCATGCTATACGTAAACATGAATTAAAGTTAGATGATAATGATCCAGCAGCAACATTAGATGAACCTGAATTTGGCAATAGTACTGAAATCATGATAGCTTTGCATAGTGCGGAAAATGAAGTTGCAGCGCAAAAAAGATACATGGATGCATTTATGGATACTGTTAGATTACGTTATGAATCACAGAAACAAGCAGCTGATTTAGCATTGAAAAAATCACAAGCATTGTTGACTGTTGCATCTGTTCATGCGCCTGGAATGACTGGTAGCCATGATGTAAAAGCATCAGATGGAGCATATACTGGCGCGACGGGGGGTAATAGCAATTCCGATGCTACTGGTGGTGCTGCTACTGGTGGTCAATATGACGCTGGTATTGATAGTGCTACCGGTGTATCTGGGGATACATCATCAGCAGATGATGCAATTGATGAAACTGAAGGCACGCTTGAAGGTAATGTAGCACATTTAAATTCATTGAACGAGCTAGTAGAAAAATATAAAAGGGAAGCACAAATCGCACGAAAAGAGGCTGACGTTGGTTCAAATATTATATTATCGGAAGAAGCAAGTAAAGCAGAAGATGATAAGTTAGATAGTACAAAATCAAATAGAAAGCCGACAAGTGTAATCAGCCAAGTCTTGCCTAGTGAAGGTATTAAAGCTGCAAGAGAGGTGTTTGAACAAATATATCAAAAACCTATGGCAAGTGATAAGGTAATGGAGACAATTGAAAAGTAGGATCTCGTCCTCTCCGCAAATGCTTTTTTTGTCTTTTTTATTTTGTCATGATGTGCACAATGTCTCTTTCGTCCATCTTTTTTGTTGTATATATTTTATTACAAAAACACACATACACATTTTTTAATCAAAAGCATGTGTGTGGTACGCGTTAAAATTTTTGAATTTAAACACATAATATATATTAAAAAATATCATACTCGTATATATTTTTATATACATGCCTCTCTCCTCTCTTCTTTTTTAATCCTCTTCTTCATCATCATCAATTGTTGATACAGCACCTCTAACTGGTTCTAATAATTTTTTAAATAATGGTATAATATTTTCAACATCACTAGATTTCATAGTTGTTTCGCCAACAAACGTTACAATAATAGGTGAAAATGACACATGAACGTACAACCCATCTTCAAAAGTACACACGGCACTTTGCACGTTGCCTAGACCAAGTTTACTACCCCGATCAGCTGCAAAAGCAAATACGGTACCTAAATGTTCTTTTTTCATATTATCCATATCATCAGAAATAGCAGTTGCTAATTCAATACCATCTTGTGTTGTTACATATATTGCTTGCAATCCAGATATTGTAGGCAAGGCATCTATTAAGCATTTTCGAACAGAATCGTGTACAAGCGCCATGGTTTTATTATTTCTTTGTAATTCTTATATCTTCTCGTATTCTCTTCACACGAAGCTCGCATCAATATATATATATATATACCTATTTTTGTCACAATTGTATTATTTTAATTATTAATTAATAATTAAATTTAGTAGTGTATGATAAAAAATTCATCATGTTTTCTTCTTCTTCTTTGTTGAATTTTTATGATGATGGGGCATCTAAAGTTGGTATTTGTTGTTTTTATTTTTCTGACCAAAAATCTGAATACCTGCTGTGTGGTGTTATTTTTTACCTGTCAAATTATTATACAGTTAATTTTATACTTGAAAGTAATAATAATAATTTTTTCTGCTGTTTAAATTTTTTATTATTCTTCTAATTATTATAGCACCACTATAGATCTATTATTTATACATAAATTATTATTATATATTTATTAGTTCAAGTTGTTTTTCAATAGTACAGATTAGTAAATGACATTCCACAAAAGGAAAAAGAAATACCTTCTATTTCATTCTTTTTTTCTCTTTCTTTCCGTAGTGATAATAAAAAAATATAGTTTGTAGTATATTTGATACAATATATATATATATATTCTTTGAGTAGCAAATGAGGATTGGTGTAGATACGGATATTAATAATAATAATAATCAAGAAGAGGACGATAATAATAATATGAGTTATGATACAGAAACTATTAGGTTAACACAACCAAATGATATGAGGCGTGATATAGAGGAAGCTGAATATCATCCAATAACGCATTTACGACAAACACAAATAGCATCTGGGCCTCCAAAGAAAATTTTGCCAAGAGAAGAGCGTTACCCATTTTGTATAGTATGGAGTCCACTAGGTCCAATAACAACATGTTTTCCATTTGTGGGACACATGGGAATTTGTGATTCGCGTGGATATATATGGGATTTTCAAGGTCCATATTCAATTGGTAGAGATAATATGGCTTTTGGTAACCCAACACGAATTTTGAAATTAAATCCAAATTTATGTAAAGCTCGTAGAAAAGAACAAACCCCGGCAGAATTTTGGGATGAATGTCTATATGAATCAAATTGTATGTATTCTAGAAGAATGCATAATATATGTTGTGATAATTGCCATTCCCATGTTGCGATTGCATTAGAAAAAATGAAATATGGTGGTTTATCACATTGGAATATGGTCATGTTGGCAGTTTGGATATTTTTTTGTGGTAAATTTCCCCCACCTGTCCTTCCACGTTTTGCATGGAGTTGTTGTCCAACTATTATTTTAATAATTGTTGTCCTTTTTTTTCATCTGATTTGATAGATTTTGTATTTTTGCATATATATATCATATATAATGTGTGTGTGTGTTAGTGTGTTATAGAAATATCATATAATCAGTATGTGCATATCACACACATATATATTAAAATGTAATTAAACGTTTAATTGGTCATTGATTCTTCTATGGGTATGATAACATTTGTGAGAGGAGATTTCAAACAGAGAAGAGAGGGAGGATATCGCCATGTAATATATATATATATATATATATATAAATATAAAATTGAGACTTTTCTTTTTTTCAGGAACACACTTTTTTTTATAAAAAAACACAACGCACCACACACACGCACAACTAATTACATCTTTGCTAATTCCTTCGCAATTTTGAAATCATTTGGTGAAGCATATTCAAGAAAAGTTTTGATTTTACCATCAGTCGAAACTTCTGCAAATGCAGCTACTTCTCCCGTAATTCTTCGTGTTGGCTTCTTCGGATTGGTGCTTAATGTTACAGTGTGTAGTTCCAAAGACCATCCTTTACCACTATATCTTCGTCTGTTTGTATAGATTGCTCGGCCACCTGCCCCTTGTATTATTTTACCATTTTTATCAGGTTTTATGGTTAAATAATTTGGTGTAAAGAAAGAAGTTGCAAACATTTGAGCAAATTTACAAACAGGTTCAATGGAATATAAATCAATACTATCTTCTTCTAACATAATGTTATCGAACGCTTTTTGAATTAAACGATCATTATATTTGGCATCACCACAATTTTCCCCATCATATCTAATTACTTTATTGGGTGGATTTTGTGGTGCTGGAACAGGTCGTTTACCACCTCCCATCATCGAAGGGTCTGCAAATTCTTCAAAACGAATAATATCTCCATTATCATCTAATTCACAACATGCTAAAATTTCCATACTAGATCCATAAGATTTTGGATGATTACGTCCTTTATCAAGAAAAGTTGCTGTATGTCTTTCAACATAGACATGATCGCCAAAATATTGTATTCGATTCCAATATTGTATTGGCCCAGACTTTCGAGGGAATTTATCAACATCATGGTGTGATCCAACGATACCATAAGTTTTTCCAAACCATAATACTCGTTCTGAATTTTCAGCAAAACAATAATCATAAATATCATTTTTTTCATTCATTATCCCATCGAATAATGCCACAACTTTTTCATGTATTGGTTGCATTTTTAAATGGAATTCAATATCAACTATTGCTATTTGTTTACTATCAATACCCTTCGTATATATCTATCATCTGTTCACCTATCTATAGATATCTTTTTGTGTTCATTATTTGACGAAATGGTTGCAATGGACAAACGCGTTTTTTTAGCGTTGGACGGCGTAAAAAAAAATTGAGTAAAATAGTCGCTTCTTTATCTTGTTTAATGTTATTGTATAGTACTAGTATAGGCCTACCAGCCTACCAGCTACCAGCCTACCAGCCGCCTGCACGCCTGGTGTAATGCCACAGAATTAGAATGCTAGTATATTAAATAATAGAACCGATCTTGCACCACACAATAACAAGGCACAACACTATTATAATAAAATAGCAACAGCCTTTTTGACTTTTATTATACTATCCCATAATAACACTAACTGGCTATTAATAACACTTTAGATTATAAAAATTTCGCTCTTTTACTATTGCACTATTATTATACTTTCTTTTTTCTTTATACTTTTTCCTGTTTTGGATCTTTTTAGTTGCCTATATAAAATAAAACTTGTATACTAGTTTTGATACTCAAGAAACGTATTACAGACTTTAAACTTCATCGCTTCATGCAGTACATAGTACATACAATCCAGCAATCATAATAATCAAGTGGATATATTGGGAGAGTATATATAGATATTTATTTTATCATTATTTATATATATGCCAAAACAATACAATAATAGATTATTAATAAGAGAACATACTATAAAGCATTGCATTGCATAAGATACATCTTTATTGTACGTCGGTTTACTGCATTAGCTTGCACACAATCGCACCATATATATATATAGGCTACAACTAAAACGCTCAAAAAAGTTATATTAATAAATAAAATTCTTGCATCATTGTTTTAAAACATACGTTTACACTGAAATATATAGAGTTCTACAAATATACAGACATAAATAGATATATATAAAGATAAGCATATATATTGTAATCGAAGCATGCGTTCTTCATCTTTTATTACACTTGTAGCATTTCTTTTGGTTTGCAATTCTGCAACTTTAAATGCTTACAAAAATGGTATACGATCATCCTCAAATAAACTGAGACAGCATGATGTTAACCATAAATCTCGACCAAGTAACGAACCAGAAGATATTTTTCTAGATCTTAATGCTGCGGCTCAAGAACCTAGAGAAATCCCGACAAATGAAATTATAAAAAATGTACAGCAGTTGTCAGAGCCAACGGTGCAAGAATTTAAGCCAAGGGTATTGATTGCAAAAAATTGGGGCAAAGCTACGTGTGGATTTGCTGACGCAGCCAAGGAAGAGAAAAATAATCCATGTTGTCACGGGGCTTACGACAATGCAGTAATCGAGGAAAAAAGAAGTGGACAATTTAAAGATATTCCCTCAAATAGTACTACATATAAGCACTATAAAGCATGCCCAGTTAACATAGGGGGGTTTCAAAGTTATTATCCAAGTACAAAGAATCAAGATAGTGCAACAATATATGAATCAGAGCATAATAAAAATGATCAAGTGATTCTCGGGGTCCTATCAACTTTTGGTGCACCAACCGTAACGTTAGCAGTCCAAAATAACGCTAACAACTTAGATAAAGATGCGAAACATGAGAAAACATATCCAGGTGGTAGTGGTTGGTGGGCACGTATTATGAAGTCAGGTGACAAAGTTACTCGTATTTTTAAAGATCTAAGAATGACCTTTGGTGCGACACAAAAAGATACCGAAAACCCAATAGGTGCTCAATGGCTAAGCGTTCAATTCGTAAGTACAAACACACACACACATACAACACATACACATACTTCCAATATATATAGTACATATATATATATTATCATAAACATATATATAGTCCATGTAATTCAGTTTTTTTTCTAACAAAAAAAAATATAAATACATATTATTTCATCACATATGCATCTTTAATATTGATATCTTAATGCCGTATAGGATCAAATAATTGAATATCACGATGGAAATGGAGGGGGTTCAAATTATGAAGGATTTGATATTGATCGTGTTAATATGAATTGCAATACAAAAGTCAAAAACCCCAATAAAAAAGGCGGCGCTTTTATATCTTTAAGAGAGGCATATCCCAAGTTAGATTGCTACTATCAAATTATTGATTTGAATAAGGATGTGCTCTGGGAAGCAGGTTATTTCGAACGTGAAAATACTTCGCCCAATCCATTGACGAATTTAACTTCAGAAACTAAATATACCATCGAGAGTACCAAAATTCCAGTCCCAACTGGCCCGTTTAAAGACAACGCCAATAAAAAAAAACAGGACAAAGCTTATCTTAAAGTTTCACTTGAGGGAAGTGGTATTGTAAAAGAAATATCACATGAACCTAAGATGGAAAGCCAAGTTAGTGCGAAAGAGAAACAATTTGAAACGCCAAATGCAACAAGGATTATGCTTGAAATCAATAATTTTCCATATGCAAATAAGGAATCAGACTGGAAAAAAAAAAGTGATTTAGATTTCAGACATTCAAAACTAGCAATTGCAACTTTTTTTGGCTCCTCTGGCAAAACAGACAATAAAGTGGTTTACAAAACAGGTTCTAAAATCACTTTAACACAAGGTGGTAGCGGGAAAAAAATGGGTTACTATAATTGGGGGGAATACGCACTAAATGATGACAAATGGTTAAAAGTATCTTCAAATTGTGGTATAGATGATACTAGTTTGTCGGCAAATGACGATAAGGATGATTTGTCAAAAAAAAAAAAGTTTTGTGGTAATTTCATGCATGCAAAAAGTTTGAACGACATAGCATTTGGTCAACTTAAAGCACAAGTACAACCTACTCCAATAGAGAAGACTATATATACGTATTTTACTTTAGGAGATGGCGGTGTAACACCTAACAAATATCCGAAGGAGCCAAAGTCTATCAAATGGGAAATTATGATGGGTTTAGGTGATGCACCAATTCAACCTGATGACCCTAGAGTATTTATGTACATCATGATAACAATTTTGGTGATCGGATGTTGTTTATGCATAGTTCGAGAAAAGTACGATGAGAAAGATGGTAAGCGATGGGGGTACCCTCCAAACTTTGAGTTTGCCGTTATCGGCCACGATACATTAGGTGGGGCTAATGATAATATTATTACGCTTGCATTTGATGAAGCCATTTATGAAAATGACAATATTGACGTTAGGGATTTCGAAGTTATTTGCCATAAGGAAAAACCTTGCCTTGAATACAATCAACATTTAGGAAGATTTTGTAAATGCGTACAAGCAGCAATTGATGCAAAGGAAAAAAACGCAGGCGATGATATTCTTTATGGCAAGGTTAATATTAAAAGTGCAAAAGTTCATTTTACACCTGATGAACGTACAAGCATGTTTGGAAATATAGAAAAGAAACCTAAACTTCATGGTACTGTTCAATTAACGTTAGCCGATAAATGGACTCATGACAAAACAAAACGTACTGTCGAAGTACTGGAACAAGCAAAAATGATTACAGTAGCATATACAAGGCAAATAACAGATGTTGAAAAGTCAAAGGTAATGAACTTTAGTAATCTAAGACACTTGCGGAACATATGTTTGCATGGAGATGTAATGAATAGTATCCGACTGTGCTGTGGTTGGGAAGAGGATGAGGTAACATTGCAACATAAGAAAGGTGCCAATCCTTGTATCTCTGATGCAGCAGGGAATTCCGTTAAATCATTCGTAGGTAAAAAAGTATATAATTTTATTGGTTTAGATAATGTTGAAGATTATGAAAGAAAAAGTGTCATCGTACTAGATAAAAAATTAAAGAAACAGAGAAATCTAAGCGTGTATTCAGAATTAGAAAAATTCGATAAATGGAATGAATTAATTAGTGATGATTTAGATGGAGCCGATGATGCAAAGGAGGAGACAAAGGAACAAAGGAAAAAAAGTAATAATCGAGAAAAAGAAGTAGCTATGCAAGATGTTGAAAAAAATAGTGATGATGACGACGATGATGACGAAAATGAGAATGAACGTTCCAGTTTAATTAAAAAAGACACGTGAGAGACGAGAAGAAGATAGCTAGAAGTGGAGTGCATATACGCGACGATGAAACTAGAAAACATCTCTCCATATTGTATCATGTCATATCATATGATATCAAGGAATAAAAAAAGTTTAAATATTTTATAAAAGAAATAATGAGATATATATCATATTTAAATATATATATATATATATATTTATATACTGTGATGATGCATGTTATTTATACGTTCGACGAGTGTATTTTTAAATAAAAAATAATATTTTACACGAATATAAACTATTTATCTTATTAATATAATTATTATTATTATTTATTATTACTTTTGTTGTGCCTGGGCATTTTGTCTCTGTGAAAGTTCAAAATTTAATTCTGAAAAACGCATACCAACACGTTTTTGATGTGATAAAAATTTCTTAGAACATTTTTCAATACATTCACCTTCATCTGAGGTTAAATTTTTTTGCATAAAGGATTTCACACATGTTTCAAAACATGTTGATGTTGTTTCATTAAACAATCTAATAACGTCTTTCATATTTTGTCTGGCCATGGCCTCTTGCTGTGCCATTGACGGCTGACCGCCCATCCCATTCATATTCATAGTTTACTAAATTTAAATTTATTCCTTATATAATACTAATGTTTTCCTCTAAAAACTATTTATGTATATATATATAATTACTATACAGTATTCTATAAATTAATATATATATATATATATAGTGAAATATATGTATATATATATATCTACTTGGCAGGCAAATGTAATTTATACAATACAGTATTTTACAAATAATCTATTATTTTTATGATGATGGTGCGATGCAAGATGCAAACTGCTGGCCCAGCTGGCACTGCTGGCAAACCAGCAAACCAGGACCACCATCAGGCAAACCAGCAAACCAGCAAACTATAAAACCACTGCTGGCAAAGTGATGATTATATTAATAGCACATTATAGCACTATCACCGAGAATTTATGCATTGTGCCGACATTTTTTATGGTGTGTATATTGTGGCTGCCAACTTAGAGTGGCCTATCAAATGACCATAATTTATACTTGAACGTTATTTTAGTTATTAGAATACCATTTATAGAATAATATATACGACGAGGATTTTTTAGATTTTTTCCTCCTCTGATGATCACCATCCATTTCCACAAATTTCCATGGGGCCCGCGGGTTTAATGAATTTTAATAATTAAATAGATATCCATGGATAGATGTATAATGTTACATAGTATATAGTAGATATAACGCAGCGCCAGAGCAAAAACAAACAAATAAACCATTATTTAGCTTTTAAAGAAAAAATGGCAACAATACCACATCGTTTAGGTAGTGATGAAGAAATACCAGAATCGCAAGATGAAGATATTACCTCCGAATCATCCAGTGATGAAGATGAAGAGTTATCTGATTCTGAGATGGATTCAGACGCCTCTGAGGATTCAGATGGCAAAACAAACTTTTCTTTATCATCCATGTTAGATAAAAGCAACAATAGTGATAATGAGGATGAAAGTGGTGATTCAGAGCAAAAACGTTTAAATCTTGTGAAAAATATTACCAAAATGTCAAGTGATAACTACAATCAATCTTCAAATAAAAATAATGAAGAAATGCGACCAGAATCGCAATTTAACAGTTCAAGTGCAAGTGGGAAATTTACATTAAGCGCAGCAACACTATTAGGTGCGCTAGATAAAAGCAAAACATCAGAAAAATTGTTGATAGAAACAGCACAAGTAAATGATGCAAAAAGTGCTGCAACAGTACCAATTGCCAAAGTATTAACAGATAGGGCAAAACGTCAACTAGGATATCAAAAATCAAAAGAAACTGCTGGCCAATGGATACCACTTGTGAAAAAACATCGTGAAGCAGAACATATAAATTTTCCATTAAACCAACCTGAAGCATCTAATTTAACAAATGCTGCATTATCTAGTAAATTTGCAGCAAATGATGATAATGATATGGAAAGTGAAATGTATTCTTTGCTACAGCAAAGTGGAATGGATGAACGAGATTTACGAAAAAAGGAAGATCAAGAGCTTGAATTAAACGCGATAACGGAGGAGGAAATAGTAGAACGGCGTAAGAAAATGGCTAAAATGAGATCTTTGCTATTTTACCAAGAACAAAAATCAAAACGTTTGAAAAAAATTAAAAGCAAATTGTATCATAAAATTCGTAATAAACAACAAGAGAAATTTAATAAATTGGAACGAGAACGTTTGCGCAGTTTAGATCCTGAATTAGCAAAAAAGTTAGATGAGCAAGATGCGAAGAAATATGCAGAAGAGCGGTTTACATTACGTCATCGTAATATGTCAAAATGGGCAAAAAATGCATTGAAACGTGGACAATTGCATAAAGATGGTACAAAAGAAGCTGTTGAAGAATCCCTTCGAATTGGACAAGAGTTACGACGAAAAATGAACCATGTAAACGATGATGATAGTAGTAGTAGTAGCGATGATGGCGATAGCAGTAGTGATGATGGAGATGATGAAAGTGATGAATATGATGATAATACACAAAATGGAATGGCAAAAAAAAAGACGAAAAAAATGATTAGTAAAATGGCAAAAGAAACAAATGTACCGAAAGGTATTATGGCATTAAAATTTATGCAACGCGCAACTGATACGCAACGCCAAAAAGCAATGGAAGAAGCTGAAGATTTATTGGCTGAATTAGAAGGTGATGGCAAAGCAAGTAGTAAAAAATCATCATCAAAGAGTAAAAATGTTGGACGCAGGCAATTAGGACAAGGTAGTAGTTACAACAATAAGAATAATAAAAAAGCAAATAATACTGATGACAAACTTCTTAATGGGAAGAAAAGAGATAGAATTGATAGTTTAGAAGGTAGCGGGGACGAGGATGAAAAAGAAGAGAAAGATACAGCTACTACAAAAGGAAATGGTAAAAATAGTAAGAAGAGTGGTAATAAGAAACTGCGGGTTTCACAACGTTTGAAAAAACAAACAAAAGATAGCATGAAAAATGGTTCATTTCAAGTGGATAAAGTAGCTATATCTGCTGGATTTTCAACAAGATTAGCTGATACCAACACGAGTAATTCGAAAACGAACATAAAATCTTCCATTGTTCGTTGGGATGCTGGCGATTGGAGTAATAATAATAATAATAATAATGATGATGATGATGATGATGATGATGGTAAGAATAAGAACATAAACAATACCAAGGATAGTACTAATACAAATACAAAAAATAAGCTGTCGAATACTTACAATGATAATAGTAGTAAAAACAATACGACTGTGAAGAAGAAGATGACGACGACAACGACGACGGATACAGTTAATAATCCATGGCTATCAAAAGCAGATAAATCTAGTGCAAAAAACAATGAAGACGAAGAAGAAGACCTTGGCAATAAAAAGAATAAAAGCAAAAACAAAAATAAAAGGAACGCTGTACTAAATACAGATATCAAAGCTGGTACACTTGTAAATAATGATAAATCATCTGAAGAGATTAAAAACCAGCAAAGTATGATACAAAATGCATTTGCAGGTGATAATGTTGAAGAGCAATTTAACAAAGAAAAACAAGCATTGATTGATGAAGATTCTACAGAGAAGAAAGTGCCAACATTAGCTGGATGGGGCAGTTGGACTGGGAAAGGGGCACCGGTACAAAAAACAAATCGTCGTAAGAGTAAAAAATTTAATAAACAAAAGAGAAAAGAAGCTATGGCAGCTAAAGCAAAACGAGATTCTCGTAGAGACAGAGACTTAAAACATGTGATCATAAGTGAAAGGCGTAATAAACATGTTGCAAAATATAATATTGAAACCGTGCCACATCCATTTAAATCACGTGCTGAATATGAAGCATCGTTACGTAACCCATTAGGCCCTGAATGGAACACTGCGGATACGCATTCTGCATTAGTACGACCTAAAGTTATTGTTAATGCAGGTGCTGTAATTGATCCAATTAAAATGAGTGAAAGTTACAAACGGAAATTGCCACAAATATTAAAAAAATCATTTGAGGAACATAAAAAGAAACAAAGAAAATTAAGACATGCTAAGAGAAAGACCAAATTGTAAAAAAAGCTACGCACATATATGTAAGATAATACGAGTACAAATATGTACAAAATGTACAAAGTATCATATATATATGATTGTGTACTAAAATGTAAATATATATACTTCGTATATAAATATATATATGATCTTATAATCTGTGTGTGTGTGATATTGTTATAAAAAAAGAAAATACTCGTATTTTTAATCTAGAGATATACCTCACATATAATGGTGTTAATAAATTATTAAAAAATACAAAATATATACACAACACAAAAGTTCATTTTATGATATTTATAAATATAATATGAGTACATCAGGTCAATAAAAAAAATACGAACGTACAAATTTTTAGTGTAGTATACATATTTAAAAAAACATACGAGTATCATTTTAATCTCTCAAACCACACTCAATATGTCATGACTCTACATCTGTTAGATTTGGCACCTTGTTAAAAACAATTTTTAGTGGCCGTGGTGCTGTTCGAAGCAAGTTAATTACATTGTTAAACGACTGATTAAAGATAATATCATTTCCAATTTGTTCTATCACGCATTTCTCATTCAATACTGCTGAATATCTTGCTGCTTGCGTATTAGGCATAATTTTTAAGATACGAATACATATATTATCATGCTCATCTGTTGCTTCAATCAATCCAAAACCAAGTACACTACCTTCATTGAATGTACATGTTATGCCACCGCCTCCAGCTAGCTTCTCACTCAAGCGGGTCAGATTTCTTACACTAGTAGTAGTGTTGCTGTTGCTGTTACTGTTACTCTTGCTGCTATCAATGCAATCAATTTTTTCATTTTCACTTCCATTACATGGTTTATTATTATTATTATTATCATCATTTGGGATATTAGGAAATTCTTGCATTGGTTTATTTATACTGTTTAGAGTTACACTTTTTGCATTAGTTTGGGACTTATTACTATGTACTGTGGTTATTTTTGGTATACTATTGGACAACGATGTTTCAGTTGAGGATTTTTTGTCAACTAATTGTATTAATTGTTTTTTTATTTTTTGTTTTTTTTCTATTACTACTTTTTGTTTTTTTTGTTTTGTAACTATCCTTTTGCTAGCACTTTTATTGTCGCTTTTTTCATTTGCATGCTTTCCAGATAGCTTTTTTGGATTTGACTTTGGCAAGTGGGCAGTTTTTGTAAGTGGTGCTGCTACACCATTTGCAAGAAATTTTATGTATAGTCCAAGTTTTTTATCCAAATCTTCATATGCAATAGTAGTAAGTTCATCAACCATGTCAAAACCAGTAAAATGATGAACGCCGCTGCGTTTTATTCTGTGAAAAATTTGTTTCTCTTTATTTGGTTTTGTATATAAATATAAATCACCTTCTTCAATGGAGGAATTAGGCCATATTTTACATTTGCGATATTCTGATATATTTTTCACATTTACTTCAATCACAGGTATTGATTTCCTATTGCTCCTTCTCCTTACAACAACAATATCCTTATCCCGTTTCTTCCTTTTTTTTAAAAGTTTTGTGTGTTTCTTTTTCACATTCTTATTTTCCATTTTTATGTTCAATTCATTAGTTTCAGATGACAATGATGAAGAAGTAGACGGCGCAGGTGGTATATAACGTGACATAATACCATTTTGTGAAGGAAGAATAACAACGCGAAGACCTAAATTCTTATCTAAATCATCAAATTGTATTTTTGTTAAAACGTCAGTCTCTTCCATTCTTTGAAAAATTTGATTCTTTTCTACATATTTTCCTGATCGTTTTCCTATATACCCCCGGAATAAATATAAATCTCCTTTTACAATATCATCGTCATTCTCTTCAGTCCATTCTTTGCATTTGATATATCTTGGTTTCGTTATGAAATTGTTAATGTTTTTACCGCCTTCTTCAATGGAGGAATTAGGCCATATTTTACATTTGCGATATTCTGATATATTTTTCACATTTACTTCAATCACAGGTATTGATTTCCTATTGCTCCTTCTCCTTACAACAACAATATCCTTATCCCGTTTCTTCCTTTTTTTTAAAAGTTTTGTGTGTTTCTTTTTCACATTCTTATTTTCCATTTTTATGTTCAATTCATTAGTTTCAGATGACAATGATGAAGAAGTAGACGGCGCAGGTGGTATATAACGTGACATAATACCATTTTGTGAAGGAAGAATAACAACGTGAAGACCTAAATTCTTATCTAAATCATCAAATTGTATTTTTGTTAAAACGTCAGTCTCTTCCATTCTTTGAAAAATTTGATTCTTTTCTACATATTTTCCTGATCGTTTTCCTATATACCCCCGGAATAAATATAAATCTCCTTTTACAATATCATCGTCATTCTCTTCAGTCCATTCTTTGCATTTGATATATCTTGGTTTCGTTATGAAATTGTTAATTTTTTCATCTGCGGAAGATAATAATAAAGCTTCTTCAGTTTGCTTCCGTATACTTCTTCTTTCACCTATACAATATTGGTTTGTTGGACATTCTAGAATGGCATTGTTCATTGTTATTGTTTATTCGTTTGTACTATACTATCTTTATATACGTGTATGTGTGTGTGTGTGTCGTCTCTTTTTATCGTGAGTGATATATGAATCAATTATCATATATATGTACGAACGTAAATACATATGATGTTAATGTGTATGTGTGTACATATCTAACTTATACAGATGATGATAAATAATAGTTTTATTTTCTTGTAATGTTAATGTTGCTAATGCCAAGCCCAGGAAAACGTACAGTAGATTTGGACCAGGAAATGCCTCTGGTGTCCAGAGAAGCCCAGGCGGGCAGGCCAACATTTCTGGCACGTACAGGTACACTGCTGTTGTTGTTTTAGTTTTTTATCGCATCATTTTTTTTGCACCGATATCAATGTTGTGTTTATGCTATTTGCTCTTTGTGATATTCCCATGCTAAACATAATTAGCATGGGAATAGCATTGAAAATCAGGCCAAAAAAGCTAAAGCGGCCAAAAAAAAATATTATTCGTCCGTATGTAGTATTCTAAGAAGTATGGAGGATTTGTATTATAAACTCTGGGAACTCGCTCACATTAACATGTCATAAGAAATTACGGTATAATATTTTATTTACGTAATATTTTTATTTTGTAATTTTTATACACGACCTATCATTTTAATCATAGCTGTTGTTGTTGTTTCATTTGATGTTGTATTTAATACTATTTGATTCATGCCCATGTCGTCGATTTTTTAATATTATTATCCAATTTCAAACGTTCTTTTAAATAATCATTTTCAGCAGTTAATAATGAATTTCGTTCACGTAAATATTCAAGTAATTCTTTGTTTTTTATTTCCATCATTTCCGTCACATTATTACTATTCAAAGCAGTAGTAATTATAGCAACATCATCAGAATTACTGTTGCTATTATTGCTATTATTATCATTATTTTTATTAGACACGTTGCCTACCATTAATGCCTTCGTTGTTTCTTTATATTGTATGTCTTTACTATTATTTATTTTCATACTATCCATACTTGATTGTCTTTTTTTCATATTCATCTCTGGCGGGCACCACATCAATGCCGTGTAACGTACCACATTTTGATGATGAGGTACATCAAATAATGCACCTAAAACACTTATAGCTTCTTGATTTGTTACTTGGTTCTTTGGCTCTCTATTGCTGTTAATTGATAACGATAACGATCTAAATTCGAAATATCGACTTTGTATTCGTACTTGGGCTTTTCTAAATTCATTTTGTAACGTAGTAAATGAAAAACAACCGGCAGTTACATTATTTGTAGGATCAAGTGGATCTTGAACAACTAATGCACCTTGGCAATATGCTTGTCTTCGTTCAAATGTGATTAAATTTTCACTTCCTGCTTCCATTGCAATACCATTAATAGATGGGTCAAATTCTATGCCATAATATGTTAAAAAATTTAAAAGCATCTCAGCAAGTTCAAATTTGCTATTTAAATTATTACTTTGGTGATAATTATTACCATTCGTGTTCAATCCATTGTTACTACTTTTTTTTTTTCCACTGCAACTACTTGGTGATAATGATAAACGATTTATTTTACGCTGATATAATATATGCACAATCATTAAAATTAAACCATAGGATGATAAACCTCCGTGATATGCATTGTTTAAACCTTTATGAGCTAAAAATTGTTTCAATACTAAACATAGCGGTTTTAACAACTTAAATTCGTTTTTCATTTTAATTACAAATTCCTTTGCTTTCATTGGCCATACTTTTAATGGACGTGGCAATGGCAAATGTTGCAATGAATTCGGGCGTTCAATACAAATATCAATCCATATCAATGATTTGAAGCCAACATCTGGTACAGGAACCGCCGCTGTTTTTATTTTAATCACAGGCACTTTGGTTTTCAATATCATATCTACACTTTCAATCCATGTACACACTTTCAATGCATTTGCAAGCTGTGTATACAAAAATGCTTCATTTTCAATCGTAAATAGCAATGAATTGCGAAATATACCCCTTATAAGCAAATCGACGTCGGAGGATGGAATTGCAAGATTTGTTGAAAAGCTACCGTATGGTTCTAATATTGCTGCAGGCCATAATTGTGAAATAATACCATGCAAAATGATAATAATAGATGATTGCAATGCCCTACGTCGTTTATTTAAATTTTCCAATCCATTTACCATAGAATGTATATCGTTTTCTAAAACATTTTGTAATGCTAAACATGAGGTTGATGATGTAGAAGTAACCGTTGATGAGCTGGATAGACTAGTCAATGTTGAGGAATCACTTTCATAATTGGTTGATGAATTGTTATTACTTTCACTATTATTAGCATTATTATCAGCATCATCCTCGTCGGCTTGTTCAACTCGTTCTAAATTTCGAAAGGATAATTTTTCAAATGTATCAAAATTATTAGTAGTATTAGTCTTCCTTGTAAAACTATTTTTTCGTTTTTTCTTTTTTTTTTTCTTTTTCTTTTTCTTTTTCTTTTTGACTGTACTCGCATTTTCACTATCTGACAAATTACTTAATTTACCATCACCATTAACACCATTTGTATTATTATTATTATTACTATTCATATTCAATGATTGAAGTAATTGATTTTCTAATTCAACAGCGTACATTTTTTGTACATAATTTATAAAATGCAATCGTATTTTTATTCTTAAAATCAACTTCTTTATCAACTTTGTATTTGTCATATACTTAAAGTATTCTAACAATGGCACTTGTATTAAATTATTGATAAAAATATCATCACTCTCTATATTTTTTTCATCATTGCATGATGATGTACCAGATGATATTATATTAAAAATGTCTAAACATTTATCTTGTTCAAGCTCTTTAGACACGGTTTTAATTTCATGCGTTGATGTTGTTAATGAACATAATATTTCTAATTTTTTATATTTATTCATTTTTTTATATATATTTAAGATTTTCCTCGATTTATTATCGTCTATATTTTTTTCGTTGTGTTTCGTTGCAACCATTTGGTTGGTATTATTAACACTGTTGTATGCATTTAATAACTGATTATAAATATCCAAAGCTAAGAAACTTGTAAATGAACCGAATACTAATGATGTTGAAATATTAGTATTTACATTTAAATATTTTTTTCCACCATCACGACTTAATTGGATTGGTACTTCATTTAACATTGATTTAAATGCATTTTGACAAAACTTATGAAGTAATTTATCATCACTATTATTAACTTGCAACGATATGTTTTTGTACGATAATGATGTTGATGTGTCGTTATTATTGTTGTTGACAACAATCGCTTCTTCCTCTAATATATTGAAGTATAATTGTTTTAAAAATAAATTCACTTCAAGTTGATTGTACTTTGAAGTTTCCAAACGCTTGGTTAATTTATCTTTAAATAACTTATATAATGGGCTCTTCTTGGTGTTTTCATTATTATTAGTAGTAGTATCATCATCATTGCTCGTATTGCCCCGAATATCCTTGACGCTTCTCTTACTATTATTATCATTTGTTGTTGTCTTAACGAAATCATCAAATGAATAAATAGAAACTTGACGTTTCTTTTTGATTAAATTTTTCTTTTTATTACTATTGTTATTATTATTATTATTGGAAGAAGACATACAACTAGTATGAATTATAAATGCAAATAATGTTGATGATAATATATCATCACATTTGCTATCGCAATCATTGTCACTATTCGATAACAACTGCATTCTATAAAATTTAATAATATTTATCGTTAAATCAGACAATGGTATATTTTGTATATATCTATTCTTTTCCTTAGTTGATAATTTATCAAACCAACTAAAGACTTTTCTACGTTCATTTTCTATTGCATCTTCTTGTTGCATTTGAAAATCTACCATGGATGACAATGCTTGATATAATATATTGACATCCACCATGGTTTGTTGTTTTCAATATGTCGTCGGCTAGGTGCGTGCTCTCTATCCCTGAAAAAAAAAAATTGTTTCCCGTGTATCGTTATGTATTTTTCTGCGTACTTCTACACCGCCTCTCTCTCTCTCTGTGTGTGTTTTTCTTAGTGTGGATTTCAATAAGTTGATGTGCATATGCCTGAAAAAAGTGGCACAGAGTGGTGAGATGTGACGAGCTTTTTGCAAAACAAACTGGTCAAAATGCGATTGCCAGATTGCCAGATTGCCAGGATTGCTGGATTGCCTGGATTACCAGATTACCAGATTACCAGATTACAGTAATTTGTATCTTATCTTCGAATACAATGCTATACAGATGCTATTTTTTAAAATCAATAGTGTATCGTTTTAATTAGTGGCAGGATCGAGGAGCGGAGCGAGTATACTTTCAAGTATAAATTCAGAGAGAAATTATTTTTGATATAGGAACTATTTCTGACGACTAGTATATATATATGTATATTAATAGTAAAGCTGCGATGAAAAATCTATCAAAAGAAGCAGCTAAAAAAAGCCTCACACACAAGAAAGAAATGAATAATTATTATTTTGAGATGTACATAGATGTATATTATATAGTTATATTGAAGAAAACATAAGAGCAAACAATATTGAAATACCATATATTATTTTTAAACCTAAGCGAGGCGAGTATATAATAATACAAGCATATATAATATCTATATATTATAAGGAATAATATCGAAAAAAAGAAAGATAAACAATTAAGAATTTAATATGGCATCGCTTGCACAAGATGAAACAGGTAAACCACCTGCACCAAAAAATGTAACGTTAAACGGGAAAGAATATGAACCATTAGCAGATGGGGAATATGATGTAATTGTACTAGGTACTGGAATGAAAGAATGTGTATTAGCTGGTTTATTATCTGTGAAAGGGAAGAAAGTGTTACAGATTGACAGGAACGATTATTATGGAGGACAATGCGCATCGTTGGATATGGAATCATTGTGTAAACATTTTGGTGGTGAATATGATGACGCTGCAAAGGCACTTGGAAGACCACGTCGATATTTAGTTGATTTAATACCAAAATTTATATTAGCAAATGGTAAATTAGTGAAAATGCTTTTGCATACAGGTGTTACACGGTATATTGACTTTCAAGGTGTAGAGGCATCGTACGTGTTTACTTCTGGGCAAATATACAAAGTGCCAGTCACCCCAGCCGAAGCAATTCGCACTTCCTTAGTTGGTTTTTTCCAAAAAAGATATTTACGTAGCTTTGCACAATTTATTGGTTCGTATGAAAGTCAAAAAATCGAATTATCACCAACTGATATTGCATTGCAAAAATCAACCCCAGCGCAAATACATACCATTTTGGAAAATTTTTACCAACGTCATAATGCAGAGAAAGTTGGTGAAGTGGGTAAAATCCTAGAAATGTATCAAGCAAAATTACCTGTTATGTTTGAAACGTTGGAGAACCGTTATGGTGTCCCTGCAGTAACTGAGGAAGTTGATATTGAATTTGGAGATGGATCGCTTGGATTGATGATCAAGGAAATACCAACAGGACAAACATTACCAAATGGTGGACAACGCAGTACTACGCAAATCGTGAAGTTCAATGCGCTTGCTGATGAAATGCCAAATGCAAAGATACAAAAAGATGGATTGATTGAAGTTGGGGATATTATTAGTAAAATCAATGGGGAAGATGTTTTATGGTTGCCATATAAAGAAGTATTAGGAAAAATTAAAGCAAGTAAACGACCAATACAAATTACATTTATGAAACCATTGAAACCAAAGCCACCTGCAAAAGCTGGGAAATACGATTTGAAACGCATGTCCATGCAAGAGTTATATAAAGAATTTGGATTAGATTCCAATAGTCAATGTTTCATTGGTCATGCTATGGCTTTGCACACGGATGATACCTATCAAATACGTCCTGCATTGGAAACCATTGAAGCAGTGAAAGTATATGGTACATCGGTTGGGCGGTATGGACAAAATTCACCATATTTATATCCACAATATGGTTTATCCAATTTGCCAGAAGGTTTTGCACGTCTAGCAGCAGTTTATGGAAGTACCATTATGTTGCGTACGGAAGTGGATGAGGTTATCAAAGGTTCTGATGGCAAAGTCATTGGTGTACGTTGTGGCAAACAAGCTGCAAAAGCGCCTATTATTATTGGAGATCCATCATACTTTCCAAAAAAAGATTTAAAGGTGACTGGTAAAGTCATACGTACAATTTGTGTGATGAATCAACCTGTACCAAAAACGGAAAATGCTGGTTCCTTGCAAATTATCATGCCATCCATGCATTTAAAAAATCGAAAAAACGATGTCTTCGTTTCTGTATTATCAAAAGATCTAGAAGTATGTCCAAAAGGATATTATCTAGCAATTGTATCTACAGAAGTAGAAACTGCAAATCCAAAAGAGGAAGTAGCAATTGGTATTAAACAATTAGGAGATTCCATTATTAGACGTTTCGATGGGATTACGGAAACGTATGCACCATTAGAGGACGGTACGGAATCTAGGCAATTTATTACAAAATCATATGATTCTACTAGTCATTTTGAATATGAAAGTAGGGAAATATTGCAAATATATGAACGTATTGTAGGAGAACCAGTGAATATGGATGTATCTGTTGAAGAGATGATGGCTAAACAAAGAGCAGAAATGGGATTGTAAATGTTATTTATTACATATGTAAAATGATGTATACAATAGTATTTATAATATATATGAAAGAAATCACCATATTGATAAATATAAAATATTTTATTTTTAATATAAATTAAAAAAATATAAAAAATTGAATTTGTTTTAAAAAATGCAAAGAAGAAAGACAAGGAGAAGAGAAAAGGTATCATATTAAAATACGCTTCGTATGATATTATACTATAGAGAGAGAAAAGGTGTGGAGTGTGTGAGTTACTTCAATATCGTCATAAATTTTCACGAGGTATTTAAAAAACTTTTTTTATTATTTTATGATATGATATATTATGATATGTGTGCATATTTTATATTTAAATTCGAAATAAAATATTACGTATGATATTGATTTTTTTATGAAAAAATAAACTCTTTCTTTTTTTACATATCATTTTAATTTTAAGTATTACATATATATATATCATGTTTTTTAATCACATATTTTACTCTTTTTCATCAAAACACATACACACACGTCACACACTTTCGCATAAATTGAGTATTTTGTTTATTCCATTGGAGCAGCTGTACCAACTGATAAAACTGCATTATCGGTCACATTTGCATCTAATAATGTACTATCTTGATCTAATGGTTTACCATCATAATTAACACCTGCATTTAAAAATCCACCATCTGGTATCATAACATCTTGACCCTTGTTTTCTTTAATCCATTCTTGGATTTTTAATTCTACTTGTGCTATTGTATCATTCGGTCCTACCATGACTGGTCCAATTTGATCTAATCCTTCAATTCCATCCACTTTAATTCGTATTAATCCTTGTATTTTTGGCCCATCACGTCTTCTTTCTCCTAATAATGCCATTTGCTCGCCTGCTTCATTTTGTAATTTTTGTTGATCTTCCGTTTGTTTTTGTGTATGCAATGCTTTTTTAATAGCTAAATCAACTAATGTACGACTATTTTCAATGTTATTTAACTCGCCACCAACCATGTCCATGATCCATGGCATGAATTTATTTTCAACATCTAAACGTGTAGCATCTTTGAAATGCCCAGCATCTTCCATCCTATCAAAGACTTTGTTTACTAAATGTTCTCCTACCATACCTTGAGATAATGTACTAGCACCAACTTTTTCACTAACGATACGTTCGCGCTCTACACGGTCTTTCTCTGCATTGACCCTATCCTCCTTCGCTTGGAACAATTTGATCTCGTCCGTCTCCATGTCTTTGATACGTTGTTCCTCTGCTTCTTTTTGTTCATATAATACACGCTTACGTTCTCTTAAATTAGTCAGTTCATCTTCTTCCTCTACTTCTTGCAATGCTTGTTCCATTGTTTTACCAACTAATATTTCCAAGATAGGTTCAACTTCTACATCAAATTTAAACAAATTATCTTCCTCTTCTATTTGAGTATATGCATCGATTCCTGTCTTTTTTGGTACGTACACATCGTCTTTATCGTCTCTTTCAGCAAAAACATCGGTTTGTGTCACTTCGTTTACTTCTGGCACATCACTTTTCTCTTCTACTAAATATTTTTGTAAATCAACTGGCTCGTTCCTATTTAGTTTTGGTCTTAAATCAAATATACTAACTGGTTCTTTACGACGTTTACGTGGTTTCTTGCTTTGCTGGCCCATCGAATTTGGACTTGTACCAGCACCTAAGCCATGAAACGTATTCCCACGCACAACACGTCGATCAAACATTAAATTATTCATAGAGTTTCCCATACTTGGTTTTGGACCATCATCATCACGATATTTTGCCCTTTTTGCAGCAACTGTACGTGGACCTTCCGTAAATGTATATTTTGACATATTGTTTTACAAAAAAAAAAAAACTTTGAGATACACACACAGAGTTATATATATATGGTTTAATATACAGAGAGAGAGAGAGAGAGAGAGACAAATATATTGATTATGAACTTTATTTCTATTGGTATTTCCTTTTAGTTTATCCATAAACCTCTTCCATCTAAATGTATATTTACTACTTTCTGTTAATAAATTAATAACAACTGGAACACACATCACATTTTAGCAATTGTATTTGCATCGTAAATCGTAAAAAGTAGTAATAGAAATGTGATGCAAAACGTCTACAACGATAACGAATAGATGTAGTTGATATCCGGACTTACAACAGGAACTCCAAAAACACCTTAAAATAGTTATATTTAATACTATTCCCATACTATATTAATAATACCTTTTCCAACATTCCGACATATTCGTACTAGAACGTATTCTTCCATTATTATCGTCGAAGAACGACGAACACAAGTGTGTCAAGGATACCCAAACACCCAAACAAAATCAATCGATGTGTATAGATGTATAGTATATATGATGTAGAGTGTGTGTGCTCTATTCAGCCCAATCAATCGATTATTAGCAGCCGTCTCATCATATAAAGATATATTAGCAAATTGATTGCATGTACATTTATAGAAAATCATTCTTTGAATTGTAATATATACATATATATGAATATGAAAACAAAAGTAGATGAATGGAAAAAAAGAAAAGCAATTCATGAAGTTGATCCAATTGAACTATTAAAAAACAATCAAGCAGAATTGATTAAATATTCACCAATAGAAGAACAACGTGAATATTTAAATGTCCAAATAAAATGTCATAATATTGTATTGGCAACAACTAGGAGAGCTGTAATTGCAAATCGACGATATTACATACCTGCACATGATATAAAATATAAATATTTTGAACCTTCTAATAAACGTCACAGGTGAGCACGTGGCGAGCAGGTGTGGTATAATCTCAGTGTTAAAAGCAAAATAATAAAGAATTGCTGCTATGGATATCCAAACCCAAAAACACATGCATATTTAAAAAATCATATTACATTTTTGACTGGTAAAGATGGTATTACCATTTCTGCTCGTAACAATACGTTATCATCATCATTATTGTTATCGAATAAAAATAAAAATGTTCGTAATGAATCTCAAGAATTGAAAGTAATAAATTCTCAAGAGATGATAAAAAAAAAAAATAATAATAATAATATGAAGAATAACGATAATAATATTGACAACAACAAAAAACATCATACCATCACCAACAACAACAACACCAACGACAACATTAAAAATAATAATGATAGTTTTACATTTTCAACGATTAAATTTTCCAATACGTTTTTAAAATGTTTAAATAATAAAACCATTTTGTGTCATCAAAATTGCTCTAGATCGAAACAAGGCACATGTTTTTTAGAACCAACAATAAAAGCTGGTCAATATAAAGAAGTAATGTTCCGAATTGATAATAAACCAGGTCGAATGTGTTATTTTTTCGGAATTTGTCGTGCCTCTAAATTGTTTAATGTAGATGCTGGACAATCAACAATTCGTCAAAATTCAATCAGTTTAGAAAATTTATATGGTACATTGCATAATGAATCGGCTTCAACAAATAAATCACTCCCATCATTCCATACAGGTTCTATTATAAAATTAATTATCGATAGAAGAAAGAAAGATATTGTAAAATTTGATGTACATATAGATTCATCAGGGAAAACATTTCATGTTGATGTGAAGAAGATGAAGAAAACGGATGAAATTTTTGTTTTTACAAGTTTATATAACAATAAAGCAAAGATATCAATAATATGAGATTCGTGTGATACTGTATATTTTG
>JACLAC010013690.1_pt1 | contig 25411 bp, 9 predicted proteins | sample 8027881 | NCBI WGS metagenome assembly JACLAC01 (sample SAMN15725517, study PRJNA655200) | protist metagenome | isolation source: fluorescence activated cell sorting (FACS) single amplified genomes of... | place: Spain: Blaines Bay Microbial Observatory, Mediterranean Sea | collected 2016-01-19 | reverse complement strand
GCCGCGTGTCGGTCCGGGTAGGCTGTCGCTCTTCGGGGCAGAGTGCGCGGGCGGAAACTCGAGCGTGCGTTTTGCCTGGGAATGAGGAGGACAGATGAGCAAGCGAGGCCTCGCGGACATCCCCGCCCGGTGGAATGAGGAGAAGGAGGACGAGTCGGACCTCGGGCTCGGGCTGCTCGACGCGGCAGACGCCCTCGCGGAGTTCATCCGGGAGTGCGAGACCCCGCTGACGATCGGTCTGCAGGGGGACTGGGGGAGCGGCAAGACTTCGCTGATGAACTTCATCCAGGCGAAGTTGGCGAAGCACAAGACCAAGGGGAGGAAGGCTCGGTATCCCGCGATCGAGTTCAACACCTGGGCCTACTCCCAGTTCAACCGCGAGAACGCCCTGCCCTTCTCGCTGATGGCCAACCTGACGTCCCAGCTCCGTGCTCGCGTCAAGGAGGAGACCACGCGCGATACCAAGGAGTTCCGCCGGCGACTCAAGAGCTTCGGGACCATGCTCTTCGCCGCGAGCTCGACGGCGACGGCGGTCTACACCGGGGGGGCGGTCGACCTGGCTCGCATCAAGGGGGCGGTCGAGCGCGCGTTCGGCGACGAAGAGGACATGGTGGACGAAGCCCAGCTCTTCGCCCAACTGCGCAACGGCTTCGCCCAGCTCGTGGAGGAGTTCTGCGAGGTCACCGAGGCCTCGACGGTCGTGATTTACGTGGACGACCTGGACCGCCTCAAGCCCGTGCGCGCGATCGAAATCCTCGAAGTCATGAAGAACTTCATGGACGTGGAGCGGTGCGTGTTCGTGCTGGCAATCGACTACGACGTCGTGATGCAGGGGCTGACCGAGAGGAAGGGGTACGAGCTCACCGACGGGGCGGGCAAGTCCTTCTTCGACAAGATTATTCAGGTGCCGTTCCGGATGCCGACCGGGGTGTACAAGATCACGGGGTATCTCCGGAAGCGCCTCCCTTCGGGGGTTCAGACGGGGAAGTTCAACCAGATGTGGACCGACGCGCGCCTGGACCATCTCATCCGGCACTCGATCGGGACGAACCCGCGAAGCATCAAGCGCCTCGTGAACCTCTTCACGCTGCAGACCAAGCTCGCGAAGCGGATGAAGGACGGCAAGGGGAAGCTCAAGGGCGAGCACAACCGCATCCTGCTCCCTCTTTGTGCCCTTCAGATGAGCTTCCACCCGGTCTACCAGCACCTGGTGGCCGCCGCGACCGACATTGATCTGGCCCTCGCCGCCCTGTCTCTCTTGGACTCGCTCGACGACCCGGACTCCGAGGACCGCCTGAGCAACTGGTCCGAGGTCCTCGCGGAGGACCCGCAGTGGTCCAAGGCCCTCGGCGACCGTGATCGCTCCGAGTTCGAGCCCTGGATCGACAAGGCGACCAGGCTGAGGCGGCGCTTGGCGGGCAAGCGATACTCGTACACCCACAAGCAGTTCGCGGACGTCGAGGTGCTCTGCGCGCTGACCTTCGCCGCGATCGACACGAGCGGCGACGGGCACATCGACGACGGCGAGAAGGAGTTCCTGAGCCAACTATTCAACGTGGTCAACCTCGTCGGCGTCGACGAGGATGCGGGAGGCAGCGCCAAGCTGAGTGTCCCCACCTTGGGGGCGCATTCGAAGACGGCGGCCGAGCGAGGTGTCGGGACCTCCTACAGCAAGCTGATCGAAGGGCTCGGAGCGGTGGGGCTTCGCCCGACCTCGAACAAGGCTTCCGTCGGCCTCTACCCTCCACCGGACGGGCGACAGGGGCGCATGCCGACCCTCGTTCGGGTCTTCCCCGGCCGAAGCGGCGAGGCGTCGGGGGTCTTCTGCGAGGTCGAACTCCAGCGGTTGGCGGAGTTCGTGGGCTGCGACGCCGGGGAGTTTAAGGACATCCTGGCCCGCCGCGATGACGAACTCGGCCGCTGGGACCCGGGAGCGCAGCGATTCCAGTTCGGCCTCCTCGAGTCCGACGTCGATGGCTTCACCGGTTGGCTCCGGGAGCGCTGTGGGCCCCGACCGGCTTCTACTACACCCGAACGGGCCGTGAACCCCAACCTCGACTACCCCCAAATCCCTGAGACGAACGGGTGATCCAGGTCCTGAAAGACAAGAGCAATCGCAAGATCGACACCGGCAATCTGCCGGCGACGCTGCTCTGAGCGGTCCACTCAAGGAGACCCAAAGCTCCGGGGTCGGCGAGGGGCGGGACGGCCAAAGGCGGGGCGGTTCACACACGGGCGATTCGTCTCGTACGACCGAGCAGAGCGGGTGGTTCGGCGCGTTGGAGTGACTCCATCGGGAGGGATGAGGGCGTTGTCGAGGACAGCTGATGTAGGGCTAAGCCCCTGATTAAAATCGGGAAGTCCGCCGGGATGGCTCGGGGTGAGCAGGGGTGTTTCGGGGCGACTTTTCGAGGGTGGCTGTCCCAGGCGTGTCCGGCGCTGGACCGCGGAAGGTCGCCGGCCGGGCCCCCGCGGTGTCCCGGGGCCGCAGGCGCACCGACATACTCATAGACTGGCGAACATGACGAAGGCGCCCCCGAAGGCACTTGAAGATCTGAGGGTGCTCCTGGAGTGTTCGGCGGTGCATCGCCCGCCGGAGGTCGTGCTGCGCACATCGCTCAACGAGGCCTGGTTCTCGGACACGCTCGCCTGGCTTCTGGACCCGTCGGGGTCGCACGGTTTGGGCCCGGCCTTCGCCAAGCGGTTCCTCACGGCCCTCGCACGGAACCGGAGATCCGGGTCGGGTGGAGAGTACGCCCAGGCCGCCACCCACCTCGCCTACGGAAAGGGCCCGCACCGGAAGGGGGCGGATTCGAAAAAGCGGGAGAGGCAGCGCGTCTCGTCCCTCAAGCTGGCCAACGCCGCGGTGCTCCGCGAATTTCATCTCTCCGCCGACATCGGGCGGGGGGCGGAACACGGCCGCTACTGCGATGTGGTCCTGTTGGACCTGGACACGAGCGACAGTCTGTTCGTCGCCATCGAGAACAAGCTGTTCACGGTCAACCATCCGGGCCAGCTGGCTCGCTACTGGAAGGTGGTCCACACGCGCTACTCCCGTGCCGCGACCCGCGAGTACGCGTACTTGACGCTCCTCGGGACCCCGCCCGTCGGAGACGAGCGGTGCCGGAAACATTGGGTCCGTATGGGTTGGTTGACCGACGTCCACGACGCCCTTCAGAAGGCCCGCTCGAGGCGACGCGTGGATGCCAGGGTGGATGAAGTCCTCGGGTTGCTCGTGTGGCTCCGGTCCCTGTTCGGTGTGTCGGACTCCGAGGAGTCTGCGGTCCAGATCGACGCTGCGGCGCGTGTCGACCTCGTGGATGCCTTTGCCCGCAGCGTCTTGCTGGCGTCGAGTCGTTGTCTACACGAGGAACTGGACCGCCTCGGCGGAGGGGACCTGTTTCGTCTCGTCGGAGAGAAGTACGAGGAGTCGAAAGGGCCGTGGGGCGCCCCGCCCAAGGGGCCCCTGAAGGACGGAACCCAGACGGTGTTTCTGCAGCACGGCAGGACGTTCGCCCAGCGATTGCACGTCCAACTCCTCCCCAGCTGCTCGGTGATGCTGCAGGCCCGCCACAAGCAGGGGAAGGAGAAGGCCGAGAAGATTCTGGTGCCCTTCGGAGCCCACCCGGACCAGGTGTTTCACCTTCTGGACATCGCTGCGCGGGACACCTACTACGCCAAGTTTGCGGACCCGAGAGCGAAATACCTCGCGGACCGGCGACGGCTTCGAAAGACTCGGAGCCTTCGGAAAGAGCAGCACCGGAGCCTGTTTCGCTTCCTCCACGAGCACCGCTTCGAACTGAAGGTTCTGTTCGGAGCGTTGCCGCTGCTGCGGGCGGTGGAGTCGTAGGGGGAGGAGTCGGATAGGATCCCGGCACAGGAGGGCGCGTGGAACAAATCGAGATCGTGGAAATGCTGAGGAGAGGGGTCGTCGTCGTTCGATTCCGAAAGTCGGACGGAAGCATCCGAGAGATGCGATGCACCCTTCACCCGGACCATTTGCCGCCCCCGAAGCCGGGCGCGACATCGAGGGAGCCGAAGGACGACTTGATCGTGTGCTGGTCGGTGGACTCCTCGGGCTGGAGAAGCTTCAAGCCGAGCAGCCTCGTGGAGGAGCCGAGTCTCGAGGGGGTCTAGAGGACGAGGTGTCGGCCGGTCCCCCACCAGGGGCGGGGGATGGAAAGGAGCGTGGTCTTCTTTGCGGCCCAGGCAGCGCGGGGCGGTCTCGCTGCTCGGTTGCAGAGCGGCTCAGCCTGCTTCGACGAGACGAATCTCCTCTTCGGTGAGCCCGTAAAGCGAGTAGATCAGTGCGTTGATTTCGGCTTCGGCCTTGGCGATCTGCACATCCAATGACTGGATCTGTCGGTCGAGTACAACCACTTTCTTGACTACTGCGGAGTTGCTGGTTCGACGGAGTTCCCGAAGCTTGTTGACTAGACGCTTCCCACTGAACTTCACGGTCACGTTGACGCTACGGAGGGAGTGTCGCCACTGGGCGGCAATGAACTCCACTTCCGTGCTGTCGTGATAGAGCTCGAGCGCCGGGGCTCCGCTGATGAGCACTTTCAGCTCGTCTTCCACCAGTTCGATGGTGATCACGGCACCAGGCCGAAGCATCACGTCGAGCCCTTCGAGATGTGCTGCGAGCCGCTGTCCGTGCATGGCTTTGACGCGTTGTGCCATCTCGCGTTTGCCGACCCCTGCTGGAGCCTCCTTCTCGACCCTTCTCTTCAGCTCGTCCCGCGCCAAGTCTGCCCAGAACCACGCTTCCGGTCGCTTGTCGCTTAGGCAGTGACTGCTCGAGAGGCGTCGATCCAATTGGCGCACTGCCTCAGCATGTCGGCTGTGGAGTTGCTCCAGTTGTTTCGCCAGCCTGGCCACGTGGCCTTTCTGCTCGTCATCTACGCTTGGAATGGGTAGAGGGCCGAGGAACTGCGTCTCGGCGTCGAAATAGCCATGGGCCTTCGGTCGCGCGATGCGCACGAATACGAAATTCGGCACCGGGGAGTTGAGCACGCCTGCGAGGAAATAGAGGTCTTCCGTGGACCGCGACGCAGGCTCGATCGAGTAGATCCGCCCGCCGAGTGTAGACAGGGCGCCCTCTGCGTCGATGGCGATTCGAAGCTCTGGCGCAGTGCCGGCGACGAGCAACTTCGTTCGTACTTGACGTTCAAGACTCTGGGGCCGGCTGAAGCAGTACCAACCCGGCACATCGAACCGACCTCTTTCTCTCGCGCGCAGCGTGGCTTCGGAACGGCCGAGGTACTGCGCTACGGCCGGCGCGATGCTGCTGAGGCGCCGATGGTCCACGAGCTCGGTGGGGCCGTCGCCATCAACTCCGTACGGGAAGATGAGCGCTCGCCTTGGTTCGGGTCTTGCGTATCTGAGAAGTCCTCTGGCATCAGCGACGGGCCGAAGCAGCGTGGTTTCCATCTCGGTGGTGCCTGATTCCGAATCACTCTCTATGACTTGCAATGGACTTGACGCAGACCAGCCATTGACGAGCGGAAGCAAGAAGACGGGATCGGCGCTCGTCTTAATACCCTGGAAGATGGCGGCGGTCAGCGTGGCGGAACTCAGCCGGTCACAGGCGCCAAGTCGGTCCATCAGTTCGGCTTCATCGGTTGAGTAGAAGTTCCACGCGCGTTTCGGAGTCAGCGAGTCGTAGTCCTGCATGGACTGACGGGGCCTGGCAGGGTCGCCGATCATTGCCAGGTCCACGAGGCCGCTGCCGGCATTCGAGTGTGTGATGCCCCCGGCCGGCGAGCCTCCAAAGAACTGAATGGCCGTGTAAGTCGTTGCCTCCGTGAACACTTGGTAGGACTTGAAATCGACCCATCCGTGCAGGCATTTCGATGTGTGTACGAAGCGCCGAAGGCCAGCGCCGTATTCGTTCTTCAACCAAACACTTGGAGCGATGTATCCCAGCTTGCCCGCCCTGTTCAGCAGCTCCACGCCCCGCTCGATGAACGGCAGGTAGATGTCGAAGTTGCCGGTTTGAGTGCTTTCGTACCTTGGTGAACCATCCGCTTTCTTGGCATGGAGCAGGTACTCGGCCTGATCCTCCAGCACCCGCCGAAAGTTCTGCAGCTTCACGTAGGGGGGGTTCCCGATCACGCAGTCAAAACCGCTGTTCTCGCGCTCGAAGACGTCCGGGAAAGCATCCTCCCAGCGGAACGGATTGACGCGGTGCAGAGCATCCGGGGTCCCGGCGTCCTCCTCGCGCCCCAATTGCTCGATGAAATCGGTCGAGACGAGCGAATTCCCGCACCGGATGTTCTTGTCGAGCGACGTCAGCGGGCGGTCCGGAAGGGCCGTGTGCAGCCAGAGTGCCAGTCGCGTGATCTCGATGGACTCGGCGTTGATGTCGACGCCGTATAGGTTGTCGGCCAGGACGGAACTCATGGCCGCGTGTGTGTCGAAGAGGCTGAGGGTCCCCGTCACCCGCTCCAATTCCGCCGCGATCCACTGACGTTGTCCGTACAGAAACTGGAACGCCTGGATAAGGAACGCACCGGAGCCGCATGCGGGGTCGAGGACCTTCAACGCACCGAGTCGCTTGCTGTACGCGTGGAGGGCCTTCTCGTACTCCTTGACCACCGACGCTTTTCGACCGTCTGTGCGATTTGCGGAGATCTGCTCGTCGGTGACGATGCCGATCTTCTCGAAGCCGAGTTCGTTGCGAATCTCGCTCAGGCGCAGCCCGACCGTCTGTTCCACGATGTATTGCGTGACCCACTCGGGGGTGTAATAGACGCCGTCGCGCTTGCGCTTGGTGATCTCTGCAAGGGATTCGCGGCCGGAAGCGTGCGCTTCCATGACCTCGAGATCCGTGATGCTCTGCTCGAAGATCCGGCCCAGCGCAGTGAGCGTGAGCGTCTTTCCTGCCCCATCGTCGGTCGCGCCGAAGTTGTACTTGGCGGCGAAGAACAAGAGTGTCTTCGGGTGTGCCAGCAATCTGGTGGCGCTCTCGCCTTGGTTGCGCGCACAGAAGACGGCATTGGGCACCCGGAGGTCGTCCAGGTCAGGGTCGGAGGCGAACAGGCCGCCGTTGAACTTATGGATGCGATCCCTGCCGAATGGACCTCCATCCCGCATGGTCTCGAAGAGTCGGCGCAGACGGTCCCACACGGTCTGGCCTTCGGCCATGTAGAACTCGTCGGTGGACTCCCGGAGCAGAATCTTCTTGAGGACGTCGGGAGGAAAGCCCAACTGGGCGCCCATGTCCTCGCAATAGAGGACGAAAATGAACCGGTCGAGCAGTCGCTGGGTCAGACCGACGAGCCGGTGCGAGCGGCCCTGTTCCTCGTATTCCGGGTTTGCGTGGCAAAGCGTGGCGAACAGGTGCTGACGGTAGGCCTGGTACTCCTTGTAGAAATCGGCTTCGAGCGCTCGCTCTTGCGTCAACTGCTCCCCGAGCAGCTTTTCCAGCGGAGACCTGCCGGTGGTGGTGAGCAGCCATTCTGCGTGGAAGACCCTGCCGAACAGAAACCGCTGGAAGCGAGCCTCCTCGCTGTCTTCGAGCAGCGAGACCGCCGGGTCCCCTGTCTTCGGCCGAATGACGAACCGCTGAAACTGCGCAGTGTTGCCCGAGATGTAGAGACGGAACTCGTTCATGTCCGTCACCAAAGCCCATGTCGGCAACACCTTGGAGTTTCGTCCCTGCCTCGCGTTTTGGAGGTAGTCAAAGCATTGCTGCACTGGTGATCGCGGGTTGGTGCGGCTCTGAGGCTTGTCCAGCCCCGAATGATTGTCCTTGAACTCCCCCAACACTTGCGGAACGGGCTCCACCCCCTGCTGCCCGAAGTGACCGAGTGCAATGTCGGCTTGCCCCGTCTTGCCACCCTGTCCCGCATTCTTCACCGCGTATTGCGGTTCCAGCGTGTACCCCTTCGAAGAATCCTCCTCGCCGCCTCCCGTGTAGCCCCAGGTCTTCTTGAAGAACTGTTCGACGAAGGTTCCCTCGGCAGACGTCTCTTTTTGCCAGTCCTTTGCGGCCCAGTTGCGAAGACGCTCGAGCAGCACGTCGGCCGTGTCAGTGCTTCGCCATGCGTCGTACTCGGCACTCCACAGCGAACGGAGGTACGCAGTCGTGAAGAGGGGGTGGTGTGCTGCTTCGGCCTTTTGGATGCTCGACTTGCTCATCGGTCGTGGGTCACCTTTCGGAGGTGGCTGAATCAAACCTGCTCGCGCTTCTGCCCTTCGGAGTTTGGCGCGCTCGACAGCATCTGATCAAGGTCTGCCCAGTTGCATCGGGACTTGGGGCACGGGGTGGTGGTTGCAGGCGACGGGGGGGCGTGCTTGAGTCGGCCTTGTCGAGAGGCCTTGCTTGCCGAACAATTGGGACTGAATTTTGGACAAGCATCTGAACATTTTCCGTCCCTTTCAGCGGCCCACGGCGGGAGCCTCGGGGGACGAAGACCGCCTCATCGAGAAGAACATCACTCGAGCCCTGGGTCTTTGTCTCCGTCACAATCCAGTCCTTCTCGTCGAATTCATTCGGGCTGTTCTCGAACCTTCGGATGCCGAGGCCGTGCTTCAGTCGCTCGATGGTCTCGGTGCACGAGATTCGTGGCTCGACATCGAAGTGGACACGGACCGGGTCGGGAGCGGCGCGGACCATCGTGCCGTGTATGGAGTCGCTCTGACTGCCGGGCGGGCTCTGGATTGCTCGGCTGAAGCGATGAAAGGGTTCGGGCGCCTGGCAAGGAAGAAGGAATACGCAGACATGGCTCTGCACCTCGGTGACGTTCTCGTGTTGGTCGAGTGCAAACGGACTTCGGAAGACTGCAGGAACCAACTCTGGAGTCAGGTGGAGCGAGTGAAACGTGCTGCAGGCGAAGAGATCGAACACACGCACTACGTCGGCCTTTCGTGGAGCAGCATCCTTCGCTTGATGGAGCGAACGAAACGGATTCAGGATGCCACTGGGGGCGTCGAGCCCTTTGTGGACGATTTCCTGGGGATGGTCACGAGCTCCTACCCGGAGTGGTCCGACTCGAGTCCGCTTGGAGGAATTCCCTTCGATTCGGACCGAAATTCGTCGCATGGGGTTCGGTTGCGCCGACGCCTCGGTCAGTTGTGCCGAGCCGTTGCGGAGTGGGACGGCGGCCGGTCGGATGTCCCGTACCGAAATCGACTTGGGCTTGTTCCTCGCGTTGCTTGTGCGTCTGAAGTGTTGATCGACTTCGAGCGCCGAGACACCGAGCAGAGCGCGGTGTTTCGTGTTTGGCCCGGCAATACGAAGGGCCAGGGGTGCAAGCTTCCGAATTCCGACGACTGGACTCGTTCCAGGGAGCTGATCGTCGGAGACCGGTCGTATCCAATGGAGGTGGTCCGCGACGTGAGCTTTCGGCACGCAACTCGATGGATCAGTCACTGCACTTTTGGACTGGAGCATCAAACGGAGTCGCTCGAAATGTGTGATTCCGGCCGCAAGAGACGAGGTCGTGAGGACTGGAGGGAACTTCAGGAGTTGCTCGACCGAAGCATCGCCGACGAGGTGGACTGGCGGAGCCTGAGCGACTTCCAACGCAAGTTCATCCACACGAATCGGAACGAACTCGCCGTGGCGTTCGGCTATCAGGTGAGTGTGTTCATTCCCTTCGACGAATTCAGCAGGAGGGACCGTTCCAGCATTCCTTGCGAGGAGGTCAAGACCTTCATGCGGGATGTCGTGAGGAGCCTCGAACAATTGCTGAGCTAGAGCGAGCGGTGGGAGAGCGAGGCTCCTCGCGTTTGGCTCCGCCTCGGTCGGGCCGAACGCACTCGGGGATGTTCGAGACGATTGCGGGAAAACCCGCACGGCGGTCGCTCGGCGTCGTCAGCGTGCTCCTGTCAACCGGGGCACTTGCTCGAACAGCCGCTGCACCGCGCTCTGTCGCTCTCCGCCGTAGTGGAGAAGACGGTGGCAGTTGGGGCACAACGCTACGGCGTTCTCCACCGTGTCGGCCCCTCCGTCCGCGAGCTGGTGCACATGGTGGCATTCCAGGAAGGGGTCTCCGTAGCGGTCCTCGAAGGGGGCAGGTTCCCGGCAAAGGTCGCAGTGCCCCTCGGCAGCTTCCAGCACCGCTGCCCGGACCGTGGGGTCTCGGTGGTAGCTCTCGACGGTGCTTGTGACCTTTCTGGGCTTCAGGCTCCCTCGGGGGTTCACTCCACCCCGCCTTCGAGCCTTCCTCGTCCGGTTCTCGAGTGTCTGACGATCCGGCGTCGGCTCGAGGTCGACGTCGCTGTCCGGCGGGATGGCTCCTGCCTCGATGAGCATCCCCCGGATCCGTCGCTTGATGTCCGTCCCGACGTTCTTCCAGGGCTTGAGCCCATCCGCCCAGGGCCGGCCCTCTTCCAAGAGAACGGCGGAGATGTTGCCCATCCTCCGCTCGACGCTCTTCCAGGAGCGGTCTCCCAGCGGTCCCTCCGTCAACTCGACGTACTTGTGCTTCTTGACGACCTTGCCGCCGGTTCGTTGCACGCGGTCGATCTCGACGTAGACCTCGACGCAGGCTCGCAGCTCCGCGTCCGTCCATCCATCACCCTGAGTTGCCATTGGCGGCTCTCCTTCGTTCCGTTGCACTGCGCCCGTGTTTCGGGGCAGCGACGTCGACACATTGCTGAACGCCGGATCCTCGCACGCAGCGAGGACCAAGGATGGTGGCTTGAGCATCCATTTATTCGCTCCCTGCCAGCACCAGCGCCCATCCCGTATCGATCCACCGCGTCGACCCCTTCGGCGTCCCGTCCAGGTACCGCAGCCGATTCACCGCCGCCTCATCGAGCACACCGCGGGTCCGACCGCACTCCGCCTGCGCCTTCAGCACCCACGCCAGGTCGACCACCGACACCGTCCGTTCCGCGAAGCCGTCCGACCCTCCATCGATCCGAACTCCGCCGCGCGCCGAAGCCCCCACGAGCCGGCAACGCTTCCCACGTCCGTCGACCCACTCCCCAGCGCGGTCTGCCAGATCGCGGGCCAGCGCCTTCGCATGCTCCTCCCACTCGGTCGGCAGCCTTCGCGACGCGGACCGCCCCTTCCCGAGCGACCGCCACGTATCGAAGTCCACCGCGGGCAGGGACCATGCCCCTTCCTCGACGAGCCACTGGGCGACCCCGGCGTAGCGCCAAGACCCATCCTCCCGCTTCGTCAGCACGAACGCCGTCTCCCCCGGCCGGTGCCCGGCCCCTTCGAACCGCATCCGGTCCGGCGCCGTGAGTCCCCCCGGCTCGGAGACGAACACGAACAGGTGCCCGCCCACTCGTGACCAGGGGGCCGCAGGGCGTTCGACGAGTCCGAAGGCGCCCGTCAGATCCTCCTCCGAGAGCACCGAGCCTCGCGCGGGCGCCAGGTCGTCGGGCCGCACGAGCGCCGTCTGCAGGGCCACGACCTGTGTCTCCGCCGTCGCGGGGAGCTCCGAGTAGTCGCGGTTCTCGGATCGGAGCCGCAGCCCGGCCTCCGTCTCGACGACTCGCTTCAGGAGGAATTGCCGCCCTCCGTCGGCGTCACCGACACCGACGAGGGCGACGCGCCCGCGCACCGCCCCCAATCCCTTGCCGCGGGCCCACTTCATCAGCACCCAGTCACCGTCGCGGATCGGGGCCTCGCCGCCGTCCATCGAGTCTCCCGAGGCGCGCACCGCGAAGACGTCCGGATCGGCCGTGGCGACAGGGAGTCGCACCTCGTCGGGCTCGACGCCGTCGCCCTGCAAGTCGCCGGCCGACAGAACCACCCCCGCAGCGGCGCGCAGGCTCGGGTAGGCAACCACACGCCCGCGTGTGGGGAGCGCGATCACGTTGCTGCCCACGGGCTCTGCCCACCAGCCGTCGGGCGAGCGCCGGAACTCCACGTGGAAGTCGGTCCCGGCCTTCCCGGCCTCGGGACCGAACCAGCGCCGCAGCAGGTCGCCCAACTGGTTGCGTTGGACCCCCACCGGACGGGCGACGTTGCAGGCGATCTTCACGAACCGGAACTGCCAGACCGAGCCGTCCTGGAGGCGCACGTCCGTCTCGCCCTGGGGGAGCAGGTCCCGGTCGGTGCGGCTGCCGAAGTGGAGGATCGGGTCGCGGCCGTTCGTGAGCACCTTGATGCGGAACGACGAGACCCCGCCCGACTCCTCGACCTGAGAGGCATTCCGCCGCCGTTTTCGGTAGCGGGCCAGCTGCCAGTCGACCAGCTCGGTGGTCATCGCGACGAGGGCGTCGGCCGCCCCTGCGTCCGAGGGGAAGGGCAGCCGGGGGACGATTCGGTCCCCGTCGAGCACGAACCAGGCTCGTCCGCTCTTGTCGGCGCGGGTCCAGGCTGCCACGGGGTTCGTCTTCCAGTAGCGAAGCCATGCGCCGGGCGAGGGGTCGCGTGGATCGTCGAGCGCCTTCACTCCGTCCAAGTCCCCCAGCAGTTCCGGCGAGCGCCGAAGGTAGGCGTGGCTCCGGCGCGCGAGTTCGCCGAGGTCCATGCCTTCACGGAGCCGCTTTGCGGCCACCAGCACCTCGAGGACGACCATCTTGAAGCACTTGGTCATCGTGGTGCGTTCGAGGTGCGCCAGCCAGGATCCACCGATTTCGAAGGCCGCCGACTCGTCTGTTGAGAAGTCGCCCTCGTCCATGACGAACCCGAACCAGCTGTTGTGGGAGTTCCTCACGGAGGCAGGGTTCAGGCCCATCCGTTGCAGTTCGCCGGCGGTGGGCCGCTGCTCGCGGCTCTCCCGGAGCTCCCGATACACCCGGACCAACTCGTTCTTGCTGCTCGCGGGGAGCAGCTTCTTCAGTAGGTCCTTTGCTTCCAGTTCGACCTCGATCGAGCAGCCGGCCGGGAGCGTCGGGGTCGAGGTGCCCTCCAGCCAAGCACGCAGGCCGCTGCGTTCCCCGCCGAGCGACAGCAGAGTCCGAAGTCGGTTGAGGAAGACCTTGTGGTTGCCGACGAAGTCGATGACCTGGAGCACGGTCTTGCCTTCGGCGATGCGGAGGCCGCGCCCGAGCTGCTGGAGGAAGACGACGGGGGACTCCGTCGGCCGGAGCATCACGACCCGGTCGATCGGCTTGCAGTCGATGCCCTCGTTGAAGAGGTCCACGGTGCAGAGCGCGTCGAGATCGCCGGACTCGAGCAGCTTCAAGCCGTCGGTCCGGTCGAAGGAGTCGCGCCCCGAGTGAACCGCCTCGATGCGGACCCCGCGCTTCGCCATCCAATCGCGGACGAACGTGGCGTGCTGGATCGACGCGCAGAACACCAGCGTCCGAGAGCCCGGCAGCTGCTCCCACGCCCCCCACAGGGTCTCCATGCGTTGCTGGGTCTGGACGGCCGCGGACAAGGCTTCGGGTTCGAATCGTCCGCTGCGCCAGGGGATCGGCTCATAGTCCACCACGTCCCGGATGCCCTCGTAGGCGAACGGCACGAGCAGGCCGCGTGACACGCCGTCGGCGAGGTCGGCCCGGTAGGGGAGGTGGTCGTCGAAGATGCCTACGACATCGGCTTCGTCGGCACGATCGGGTGTCGCCGTGAGGCCGAGCAGGAAGGCGGGCTCGAGGGCGTCCAGGATGCGGCGATAGCTTGCAGCGGCGGCGTGGTGGACTTCGTCGACGATCACGTAGTCGAACCAGTCCGACATCAGTCCGGCCAGCATCTGCGGACGCGAGAGCTTCTGGACCGAGGCGAAGACCACGTCGCCCGACAGATCCGACGCGCCGCCGACGCACCACGAAAACCTGGCGTCCGGCAGAACACGTCGGAATGTGCCCGCGGCCTGAGTGAGCAGCTCACGCCGGTGGGCGAGGAGCAGGACCCGGGGAGTCCGGCCAACGGTCTCGGCGAACGCGGCCACGTCGAATGCGGCGAGGAACGTCTTCCCGAGGCCGGTGGCGAGGACGACGAGAGCGCGCTGCTCGCCGGACTCACGCGACTCACGGAGCGCGGCCAGCGCCTCGACCTGAACGTCCCGGGGCTCCGGAGCGGCACCACCTTCGTCTTCGACCTCGCCGAGGGGGAGTCCCCGCTCGGCACGGCGTGCTCGAACCCGGTAGGCCTCGAGCCACTTCGCGTCCAAGGGGCGGCTCGAGGCCCGGAGGCTGTCGGCAGCGTCGGCAACCCGGTCCCAGGCCTGGGGGTCCAGCCGACGCTCGACGCGCAGGTTCCACTCGACGCCGTGCTCCAGCGCGGAGCGGGAGAGGTTGGAGCTGCCGACGTACGCGATGCCGTCGCGCGGGTTGCCACCCCAGGCGAACACCCAAGCTTTGGGGTGGAACGCCCGCCTCAGGCGCTCGGCCTCGACCACGGCGACATCGAAGGTCCCCGAGAGCGGTTCCTCATCCGACCCGTCGGCGGCCGAGTACGCCGACGTGCGGCTTTGAAGGTCCAGCAGGCGCTGGAGAGCGTCGGCCTGGGTGATGTGGAGGTAGTCGCCGGTAATGAGTCGGAGTCGTCCACCGTGTCGAAGGAATCGTTCGAACTTGGGCTCCAGCAGGTCCAGACCGGAGTTCTGCACGAAGGCCGAGACGACGGTGGCCTCGTCCGCGCGTTGGAAGAGCGCACCGAGGTAGTCGCCCAAGCGCGGGCCGGGAGCGCCTGTCGTGAGAGGCTCGACCCGGTGGGCGCGAGTTCCGGGCCCCGGAGGTCGGTGCCAGTCCGCCGCCACCCGCTTGTAATTGCCTCGCGTGGGGAGCACGTGTCGGACGCCACCGCGTGGGTCGTCCATGTCGCCGTCGTATCGGGGGATGACGTGGACGTGGAGGTGGGGGACGGTCTGGCCGGCGGCAGCGCCCGCGTTGAAGCCGATGTTGTAGCCGTCGGGGTTCAAGCTGCGATCGAGTCCGTCTTTCACGGCATCGACGAGGGCGAGGACGGCCCGTTGCTCCGCGGGCGTGGCGTCGAACCAAGTCGCGACAACGCGGCGGGTGATGACGAGTGTGTGGCCCTCGGTCACGGGGTAGCTGTCGCGGATTGCGAAGGCGAGGTCGTTGGAGGCGACCCATGTGGAGGAGGGGAGGTCGAGGAAGACGGAGGTCAACGCCTAGCTCCGCTCAACAACCTCTCGCGCTCGGGCCCCCCCTGATTGATCACCCCCTTCGCTCCGGTCATCGCCATTCGGAGAGGTCCACCGACGCTCCGGTGCTGCTCCGGTACTGCCGCGCGAGCCGGGGAACCTCGGCCTCCGGGACCCCTGCGGCGAGCAGCATGGCCTCGACAATGACGGTCATGTCCTTCCCCGGCGAATTGGGCCAGAGCGAGCGCGACCGACGCCGCTTGCGTACGGCGAGATCTCGAATCTCCTCCGCGTGCCCACTGCCGCGCTGCCGCACAAGATCGTCGAAGCAGCGACTGCTCGCAGCCCCCGCGGTGCACTCCCGCATTCCAACAAACCAGGTCATCTCGGCGGACATCCAACTCCTCCTTCCTTGCGGTCCCCTCAGCAGACTGCCTCGACATTCATGGGTCCATCGCAGGAACTCCGTCGACGACGCGAGGGGAAGCAAGCCCGAGCAGAGGAAGCACCTCGGGCAGGTTGAACGGGAGGTCGAGGTCAGGAAGGGCAAGGGCCAAGGCCGAAGCGGCTGCTTCTAGATCGGCCATTTTCAGCTGGACGCCGTCTTCGCTGGTCGCCATTGCCCTGCCCCGGGGCTTGTCAGCCACCGGCCCGAGCATCTTGATCACCTGCCAGTCGGGCACCACCGTCCAGCCCCTCTCATCCTGCCGAACACCAACCACCACCCGCCGCACTGCGCCCTCACTCCCCGTCACCCGGTCTTGTACCGCGAACAGGAAGAGCGGCCCGTCCAGCCCTTCGACCGCCCCGAGGGCCTGCGGCAAACGGTGTCCCGCGTCGATGGCCGCATCCACGACCAGGAGCCCGGCTCCCGCCAGATCCTCTCCGTCGCCAACCCGCCCCCTCCGGTCGAACACGAGCCGATACCGATCGACGACCCGGAAGTCCCGATTCGTCCACGGCCTCGGGGTCTGGAACTCCAGCTTCAGGGGCTCCACTTCCGTCGCCCGTTTGCCCAGGTGGGCGAGCAAGGCCTTCATGAACGGCACGAGGTCCGGCAGATCCACCTTCGGGATGCGCCCTTCGACCTCGCCGAAGTCGAACCGACTCACGTTCCCGAACATCGCCTTGACCGCGTCGACCGCGTCACGCCCGCCGAACGTCGATGTCTTCTGGTCAAACCACCGTTCCAGTCGCTCGCCCTTCAGCCCAGCCGGTGCTTCGGCGAACACCTCGCTGAACATCCGAGGCGACGCCATCCCCAGAATGAGCTGCCGCATGTCTTCGGGATCGTCCATCCCGCCCTGGAATGCCAGCGTGATCCGGTCCAGCTTCTCGTCGAGGCAGGACCAGATCCGGCTCTCCACCGTGTCCGGATTCCGCAGGGTTACGACGTCCACGGTCTCCGTCTGTCCGTAGCGGCTGACCCGCCCCACCCGTTGGTGCAAGCGCATGGGGTTCCACGGCAGATCCACGTGGATCAGGGCGCTGCAGTGCTCCTGGAGATCGATGCCTTCGCCTGCCGCCTCCGTAGAGACCAGGAACCGGACTTCGCCCCGGTTGAAGCACGCCGCAGCCACCTGGCGGTCCATCCGTTGATCGCGTCGAACGCCCCGGGAGTCAGGCACACGGGGAAGGAACCCATCTCCGTTGATGAACGTCGCACAGCCATCACCGTAGCGGCGCTGGAGGGCGCCCATGACCCTGGCCTGGGTCGCCTTGTACTCGGTAAAGAGGAGGACTGAACGGCCCTCGAAGTGCTCGTCGATTACCTCGAGGATCCGTTCGATCTTGGTCTCCTCCACGACCTTGTCGGCGGCCTCGAGCAGCTCCTCCAATGCGGGTATCTCCGCGGGGTTCAGGTGGAGGACGTCGGAGAGGTTCTCGAGCAGGCGCTCCTCGATCGCCGCGATCTCGTCGCCGTTCGCCCCGTCGTCTTCCTCCGCCAGTTCCTGAAGACGCGCGATCTCCGGCGCGAAGCGCGCCATTCGAGACGCTGCTCCCCGGAGCTTCTCCAGGCGGTTTCGCAGGGCGCGTCGCACCGCCGCGACCGAGCTCGAAGCCAGCTTCTGCATCGTGATCAGCACGAGGATGACCGTGCGGCGGTCCTTCTGGTTCATGCCCGCCGCGTAGGCCTTTCCGCTCGCGATGAAGTTCGTGACCTTGTCGTAGAACGCCGCCTCCTCGGGGGAGTACGAGTACGTCTCCATTCGCTGGCGCACCGGCGTGAAGAGCTTGTTCCCGGCCATGTCGGTGACGCGCTGCTTGTTGTTCCGGATCATCACGCTGCGGAGCTTGTGGACTTGCTCCTCGAGAGGGGCCCGCGGGCTGAAGTCGTCGGGCCGAAGCAGAGCGAGCAGCGACAGGAATCCGTAGTCCTTGCCTCGGTGGGGGGTGCCCGTGAACAGGATCAACGACTCAATCCGACCGCGCTGCTGCATCTTCTCGGCGAGCTGCAGCGCCAGAGTTCTCGCACCGTCCTCAGCCGCGTTCATGTGGTGGGCCTCGTCCACCAGAACCAGGTCCCAGGGCTCCGCCTCGAGCAGTCGATCCCAGCGCCCGTTGCTGTCGAGTCGGAGGGTGTGGGCCGAGGCAACGACACGGTCTTGGGTGTTCCAGAAGTCCGCCTTCTCGCCGTCCACTGCGGGCGCGTAGATCGACAACCGGATGTCGAACATCTCGCGAAGGCGCACCTGCCACTGCCCGACCAAGCTCGCGGGCGCCAGGATGAGGAGCCGCCGGATCCGATTGCCCGAGAACAGCGAGGTCAGGATCAGCCCGGCCTCGATCGTCTTGCCCAGACCCACGTCGTCTGCGACCAGCCATCGCGTCGGCCAGGTCTCGAGAACCCGCTTGCACACCCAGAGCTGGTGCGGGAGCAGGCTGATCCGAGACCCGGCGAAGACCCCCCAGCTGTCGTTCACGGACCGGATGCAAAGGGCGAGGGCCCGAGCGACGACCGGAAGGGCGGGGTCGAATTGGCCGTCGGCGAGCTGTTGCTCGAGCCCCCGCAGCGGCTTGAGGTCGGCAGCCAAGCACTCTTCGAGCCCGCCATCGAACCGGACGACGACCGTCTCGCCGTCGTCCATCCGGACACGGCCGGTGCCAAACATCGCGTGTCGGACCAGGGCATCACGCTCGAACGGCATCTACTCCTCCAGCCCCAGCCTTCGCTGCAGCGAGACGTCCCCAGCGATCTTCCGGATCGGAATGTCGAAGGCTCGGTGCAGGGTAGGCGTTTCCTCGCCGAGCTTCTGCCCGATGAACTCATGGATGGCTTTGGATTTCTGTTCGTTCGATGCGGAGTAGGTCGCCCCCATGCCGAGCCGCTCCAGGAGTTCGAGGACCTGCCGTCCAGGCACCCAGCAGTACGGGACCATATGTGGTTCAGGCTGGACCACATCGAGGCGCACCAGCTCCCGCAACGTCCAGTGCAGCCCCATGTTCAGGGGTGCGGGGGGCGCTTTGAAGTGGCTGCCGGCCCCGCCGAGCTTTTCGTCGGCCTTCGGCGCGAGGAGGACGGCGAGGTTGAGCATCTCCTGCGGGCGCCGCGATGCCGAGGTGAGAAGGCGTTGGTAGATCTCGAGGTATCGGCTGAACTGGTAGATGAAAGGGAAGAGAGACATCCAGCTCGGATACTTGAGCCTCGCGACGGCCTCGTCCTGCCAACCACGAAGCATCTCCATCCAGGCCGACGGGTCGCTGGGGTCGAGGAATCGGTCCCACCATCCGCGCGCCTTCGCAGCCTCAAGGAACGAGCGATGTTGGGCCGGCTTCTGAAATCCCATTCCCTGGCTGGCCCCAAGCACCAGCAGCGCGAGCCAGTGGTCCCTTGACCCGTCCAGGAGCCCCTGGCGCAGATCTGCCCGGAGCCAGGCCGGCCACGTCGCCTTCTCGTGGGCTCCAATCACCTCCTTGCGCACCCCGGGGTCTCCCCACCAGCCGCTCAGTTGTTCCCAGAAGTCCTCGGGCGGAGGCGGCGGTGGGAGCGGAGAAAGAAGATCGAGCTGCTGCGCCGGGAAGAGCGCGTTCTGGAGATCGACCCGCTCCGACACCGACCAGGAGATCAGGAGGGGCGAGGTGGCGAGGCTCTGTCGGTCCGGAAACCACGCGAGCCTGTGTTCTCGGAGCCGGCCGTGAAGTTCCCTGGAGAAGGTCCCGTCGATGCAGTAGCGAAGCGCGGCTTCCTGGGCTTCGGGCAACGAGGCGTCGCGGGCCCAGGCCTCGATCGCGTCCCCCCCGGCATCTTCGAGGCGGGTTCGGCAGGCCAGGAAGAACGCGAGGGCCGCGGCGTCCTCGCAGTAGGCCTTGGGGAGCCTGCGCTCCGCGGGCGCGAATCGCGCCCGACTCCACTCGTCCTCCAATTGGCGCACCCGGTCGCTGCCGAGCCTCTTGATGAGCCCCTTCTGGGTCTCTTCAGTAGGGCTTTCGAGCATCAAGTCCCGCGCCCTCGCATGACCTCGGGCGGCGGTCGGGAACCGCAACGCCGCCATCCACTTTGCGACTCTCTCTCGCACATCTTGCGGGACTCGCTCGGCGAGCCACGTCGGCACCGCCGCGAGTCGCGAGGCTCGCGATCGGGCTTCCTCCTCCGCGAACTCCCCCCAGGCACCCTCGAGAATCGCGTCGAGCCCGACGGGCCTCCATCGAGTGCCAGGCTCGATGAGCCTGACGACCTCGGCGATCCGCTCCGAGATGAGATGGCCCGGGGCAAGCACATCGCCGCACCATGGCCAATCCACGATGACCCGAGCGACTTCAGGGTCCGAGAGTTCCCGCCCCGCAACACCCTGGACCGCGTCGATCCGAGTGAGCGACTCCAGCCGACCCTCGAGGCCCGTCGGGAGGACATCAAAGCGCCGAACAAGCCCTGAGAGGCCCCGGCCCTGCCGGTGCATCCGCTCGATGAGCCTACGGCGCGCCTCTACTTCCAGGGAGGGCGACCTTCGAAGGCCGCGGCTCAGGACTTCCCAGAGGCTCGTCCAGAACTCTCGGCGGGCGACCTCCGACCGAACGGATGGCAGGCCGAACAGGGGGGCTGTGGTCTCCCAGTCCGACCGCAGGGCAGCGTCGGCAGCCGAGAAGACCGCGGCCAAGAGGTGGCCTGCGTCGGCGAAGACCGCGCAGGTTTCGGGCCGGTCCAGGGCAACTCGGGACCGGCCGGGGTCCAGCGCGACGGAGCCGTTCACGAGGAACCCGAGATCCCATCGCTCCTTGGTGGGGGCGGTGCACCAGACGCTCGGCACGGACGCGGGCAGCGCAGTCCAGCGTCCATCGGCCAATGCGAGAACGACCTCGGGGCCCTCATCGGAGCGCAGGTGCGCGAGCGTGAACTCCCGGGCGTCGCGCCCCAGGCCGATCCGGGCGATGCCGATCTCCAGCCCCGGGACCTCGGGGACGCTCTGTGGACGCCAGTGGCTCTTGCTGCTCTGTCCACTCCGGCCCCACTCGATCTGCCGTATTGCGCGGCAGAAAAGGGGTGCAAGCCCCGCCACCTGTTCGAAACCCGCGACCGTGGCCTCCAGGGTCGCTGCCTCAAGGTTCGGGAGCTCGAACACCGTGGGAGTGGCCCCGCCGAGCCAGTCCTTTGAACGAATTGGGCTGTCGGACGCTTCGGGGAGCATGCCCGCGACGACCTCGAACGCGAGCTGGCCGCTGCCGATGCGGGGACGGTCGGTCACGAGGTGGACCGACTTGAAGCCCAGCCCAAAGCGACCCGTGACTCCTTGGTCCGGGTCCTTGTCCGACGTGTTGAGCACCATCATGTTGAGGAGGTCGAGGTCCCATCCCCGAGCACGCCCCTGGTGAAACCCGACCATTGTGTGCTGGTTGATGGGCCTTCCCCAGTGGGTCATTCGCAGCCGATCCGAGTCAACCTCGATGCGAATCCGCCGTCCGATGGTCTCGAGGTCGGCGTCCTTGGAGCGCATGTCACGGAGCTGCACCGAGGCATCGTCTGCGTTCTGGAGCAGTTCCCACAACAGGCTGTCTTCGCCGTACTGGTAGTCCTTCAGACGTCGCCGAATCTGTGCGAGGAGGAATCCTTGGACGTCGGAGTCACCCTCGACCAGGTTCGACAGAGTCCGCTCAGCGTCCTGGTACGCAGCCCGTGCATTTCGCTTCTTCTCATCCCAGGAATGGTCCAACTCCAAGGCTTCCGCGGCTCCTTGCCGCGCTCGACGGAGCTCGGCGATGGCGCCGGCCAAGACGCGGTGGCGCTTAGGCGACAGGGGCTCAAGGCGGACGGCGAGGTTTTGGAGGATCTGGCGTCGAACGGCGGCCACTTGGACCTGTCCGCTCTGGCTGTACTCCCCCCAGCGTCGCGAGAAGACCTCGGCCCGAAGGCGGCGACGCAGTCGCAGCCTGACCACGGCCTCGATGGACCGTCGAAGGAGATGACCGATCTCCTCTCTGGGCAAGGTCGAGTCTACCGGGAGGACCCGAAGGAGGTAGGGCCGGGTGGAGCCGACCCCCCCGTGATCCAGCCCCGCGAAGAGGGTGTCATCCGCCACTCCAGAGGCGAGGGTGGCGTCGAAAGCGGTGTCCAACAGCGACGTGGTGCGAACGACGACGCTCGATTGGCTCGCCACTTCGACGCCATACCGAGCGTCCAGGAGGTGCACGTGATCGGCTGGGAACTGAGGCTGAGGGTGGGTGGCGTGAAGGAGGAACCAGTCCCAGAGGGTCTCGGCTCCAGAACTGCTCAGCCACTCTTCTGCGAGCGCGTGAAACCCGCGACCGAGCAGCACCAGCAGAAGGCCGGCGGCGTCGCGCTGCAATCCGGACCGGAACAACGGCTCGAAGTAGTGCTCGAGGACGCTGGGGCCGTCTCGAACCTGGCGGTTCGAGGCCTCCGCGGTCACCGCGGCTTCCGACGCCGGACGGTCCGGCTCGTACCTTCCACTCGCCTCCAGGACTCGGTCCAGGATCCCGACAACGGCGTCCGGAAGTCGGAACGCGGGAGCGAGGTTGTCTCCGATCCTCGCAACCACGGAGGGCTCGACCCAACCACCCGCTTGGTTGGGCACCAGAATCACGGGGAGCACCTCGTCCACGAACTTGTCCCGGAGCGTCGCCACGTCGAGCCCTGCGAGGTACTGCGGCGTGCAAGTGCCTGCCTCTTCCGCTTCTTGGCCCAGAGCTCGCAGCAGCTCCACCTGGTCGTCTAGTTCCATCGGGTAGGACAGCGCGGGCACCAGGCTGCCCCCGACTTCGTCCGCCTCCTCCTTGCCCAGCGAGGCGAGCTCCTGGACCACAGCCCAGCCTGGATGCGACGTCAGCGCCGCAGAGCCGATGATCACGTTCATCGGTATCCGTTCTGCGCCCTCGCCGAGCGCCAGACCTCCCGGGCGTTGCTCGCTCAACTCCATCGAGACCGCGAGGACCAACTCGTCGCCAGTCAAGGCGAGGGTCGCCAGGACGGCCCTGAAGCCCGGATGCTCCCGGACTGCAGCCATGACGTCCGCGGGGGGAGTGAAGGCCTCGGTGTGACCGCGTAGATGGCCCGCGAGTCGGATCGAGGCGGCGTCCGAGAGGCCGAGCAGGCTGGTGGGTGAGACCCAAGCGGGTTCGTCGTCCGACTCGATCGGAATCCAGCGTCTCTCTTTCAGCGACTTCAGGTGCCACTCCTCGCGGGGGATTACTGCGAGGGCGTCGAGGCAGGCCAATGTGTGTACGACCGATGGAGTCTGGATGCTGAGTTCAGCCTGTGCGCTGGGCTCCCACCGGTGCAGATGCCGTCGCTGGGCGTCCGCGATGATCGGGTGTGAGTCCAGCGCGATCAGATCGACATCGGATACCAGCGCACCCGGAAGCGGCCAGTCGGGGTTCTCCAACCAGGCTCGACCGAGGTCGGCGACAACCCGGCGCCCGTCGGTCGTCCGGTGGAGGGGCAGGGCCTTCCAGATCTCGCCCGAGTCCGAACAGACTCGCAGCAGGGAGTCCGCAGCGGCTTCGTCGAGGACAGGAAGCAGATCCGACAGACGCTCCAGGGAGGGGTCCCCCAACTCCTCGAGGAGCTGGCTCTTGCCGAAGGGCTTCACGTCGAGTGCGCGCATCCACTCGGCCGTCAACTCGTCGGACAGTTGAGGGTGCACCAGGCGCCAGCTCTTGCCCGTCGTCTCAAGAACCGCGCGAACCGCGGCTGGGTGGACCTCAGCGCTTCCGGCGGTGGTCCAGAGGCTGCGGGGATGACGGCGATGCTCTGAGCTTCCATGAAGAAGGAGCCTGAGCCCTTGCGCCATCGGGGTGAACGCGTTCAACGGTCCGCCGCTCCTTGCCTTCCCTGGCTTTGCGTCCTTGTCCTTCAGGCACTTTCGCAGCAGGTCGACACGGTCCGCCGGCTGCGGGGACACCTCGAGGTCGGCTGCCCCCATGAGAGTGGCGAGCAGCGCGTCCACCCCCGGGCCAGGGAGATCGAAGGCTGCGGCCACGCCCTCCCCGACAAGCCGCACCTCGACGTGCGGAGTCGCGATCGCGGACTGGAGTGCCTTGCACTTCTGGCGGTCGAACCCTCCCTTCCCGGCAAACGCGAGGCCAAGGCCGGCGGCCCGGAGGATCGCGGCGGGGCTGATGCTCACCTTGGCCCCCTTTGCCGCGGACCAGCCGCGGAAGACCGGCAGGTTTCGAAGTTGATCGTCCGCTGCAACGGCGGACGGTCCGATGGTGGCGACGATCTCACCGGCCAATCTGCCCGCCGACTCGGCGCTGTCCGCGGCGGACTCGTCCTCCGAGGCGATGACTCCCGCCAGGGTTTTCAGGAGCCGACGCCCGTCGCTCGTCGTGATTCTTGGTTCGTGCTCCCGGTGCACCAGGCCCTTCGGGAGCAGCAACACCTTCACGGGAAGATGAGCCACGTGGGCGATAGCCTCGGGGGCCTGGGTGCCCAGCACAGCTCCGGGTCGGAGCATCGCGGCGAGACGCTTCCACGAATCCACCAGCTGCTTGAACTCGAGGACTTGGGCCCCTTGTTTGCGAATGGTCCTTCGCAACAGTCCTTCCGCTGTGGTCGCACGAATCGACTCGTCCTCGATGCCCTCGAGCAGCTGGACGACCAGCGGCAGTACCGATGGGCGATGAAGCTCGTCCTCCAGGGGCGAGCCGAGAGCCGTCCCAAGGCTGTCCTCGTCCCATCCACGGGCGGTGGAGCCGCTCGCCAAGACGGTGGTTCCTTCGAGGATGAGCCTGCGGGTGCCAAGTGTCTCTGCACGTTCGAGCAGACCGCGCAGTGCGCGATCCTTGATCACGCTCTTTGGCACGGGGAGCAGCCGAACGTCCGACGGAACCAGTTCCAGCGGCTGGCCCGCCCGGGCCGTGCGGGCGAGGCTGTGCTCACGGCAGACGACATTGATGTGGGCCGTCAGGCCCCCCCTTGATCGAAGGGCGTCCAGCAGTTCGTCCTGCTCGGCTGGCTCGAGGGTGTGCAGCGCGTCGCGCAGGGGCTGCAGGAGATTGGGGAGGACCGCCGCGTCGCGGAGGCGGCGGTTCCATTCGGCCTCGAAGTCCTTCGGCCGCTCAAGTTGCGGCATGGGGTCTTGCTGTTCGACGCCCGTGACCTGCTGACGACCGTGATCAGGGAAGAAGTACCCGTGAAGGTAGATCCATAGCGAGCGTGCACGCAGCAGCGGCGCCGCATTGCCCTGTCGGGCGAGGGGAAGGAAGACACACCAGTCGACGTGAAGCGCTCCTGGAGAGTCCTCCTCCGCGACGACCACCGTGACTCCGCCATGGGCCAATACAGCCTCGCGAACCCCGACGGGCGCACCGTCGTCTTCCACCAGTGTGATCGGCCACTTCTCGTGCTCGACGAGTTCCCGCAGGCCTTCGGTGAAGGCCACCAACTCCGAGCCGAAGTACCGATGTTGGCTCGTCGGCGCGGTGACTCGACCCTGAAACCTGCGGCTGGTGGGGCTGTTGTCCGGATGGCGGGACAGACAGGTGCCTCTGGTCGCGACTTCGGCCCGCCGCATTCTGTCGACCCGACCGGGCTCATCGTGGACCTGAACCTCGATTGCCCGGACCCGGCCCATCTGAGGAAGAAGCCGGGCCAGGGCAGACAGGTCGCCGAGGTCCTGGTCCAGCTTGTCCAGGGTCGGGAGCCAAGTGCTGATGAACTCCGACTTTGGCCGGCGGTGGGACTCCAGGCGGATCGGAAGCCACAGCAGGAACCAATCATCGCTGGTGAGGAACGGTTGGAAGGCCTCCCGCACGTGGCTCTGGTCTTCCTCGCTGAACAAGGGCCAGTCGGGGAAGACGGGATCTCCGACCTTCGAGCCCGGCTCATCCAAGCGCGGGCGCTCGTCCTCCCAGGGATCGACGTTGCATGACTGGATACCGTGCTTGCGTGATGACCCGATGCACAGCCAGCTCTCGCACAGGTGGAACACGCTCTTCTGACCCAGGCCGAAGCGCCCCACGGCCCCGACGTCCCGGCTCTTCGACGTGCCCGT
>JACLAC010023145.1_pt1 | contig 25427 bp, 17 predicted proteins | sample 8027881 | NCBI WGS metagenome assembly JACLAC01 (sample SAMN15725517, study PRJNA655200) | protist metagenome | isolation source: fluorescence activated cell sorting (FACS) single amplified genomes of... | place: Spain: Blaines Bay Microbial Observatory, Mediterranean Sea | collected 2016-01-19 | reverse complement strand
TTCTTGGCGAAAAAGACGGTGGCGAAGAACCCATACCAATCGTCGAAGAAGCAATGTCGCTTTCTACTTCCTTGATCCACGGTCAACCCCAGGAGTATACTCCATATTTGGTTATATCGACAGTCGACGGGGACATTCTGGTTTTGAACGCCAACGATGGATCTCTGGTTTACTCGTTCAACTCTGGAATTCCTCTTGTTGGACCCTCCGAACCTTTTACGGACGTGAATGATGCACTGAATGAACGACGAATAGTGCCGAATTTGGATGGAGAACTCTACATCAGTACGTCCTCCGACGGTGAATTGACACCTCTTGGGGTCAATATCTCTAGTGTTTTGGCGGACCCCGTCATGACATGCCACAGCAGTAGTTCCAGCCCACACGGTGGCTGCAACGATAGCAACAACAATTGTCTTGATAACGTCGAGGAAGTCAAGGATTGTGGACTTGTGAAGGCCACCAAATCAACTTCGCTCTTTGCCTTGGATCCGACAACAGGGACCTTGGTGTGGCAACAATACCAAAACGGAACGACGGAACAAACGAACAACAACGGCGACGTACAATTTCGAAAGAATGCAGGGACAGTTCTGCTGCAGCGTGACGACGTTCTCGTCCAACAAGTGAGCATGAACACCGGAACTTCCATATGGAATGTTACACTGGGGACCTTGCAAGCCCTGGCGTTTGGAGATGCAAGTGGCCCCCGATCTACTCCAACATCTCAATCGGGCGATCAATTTTCACCTTTGAAAGATCAGGGGTTGCTGCCAATGGGGGATGAAATATTCGACGAAAACACGAACGAAAATATTCGATTTGAAGATGGTTCCTTATCCACGTCAACGCTACCAAAATTAATCTTCAGCGAAGATGGAATAAGTTTAGCTGCGATAGACCCATCCTACGATAGCGACGACTTTCACGACGTTGATGAAATAAAGCCATTCTTGGTATGGAGGAGAGAATTCCCTACCATAGTTGGATCCGTATTCGGACTGAATGGAAAATCATGGGAAGCCTTGACCGTCCTCAAGTCGTATTTAGACGAATTGGATCGAGAAATGCCGCTCCTGCCTCAACCCGACGATTGCTACAACAACAATCCCAGCATCCAGGAATCCACAATGATGGTGATAGCGAATCAACCAAATTACCAGGAATCAGCGAATTTGTTCCGGAACGATTTTTACAAACGCATTCATGAGCACCGAACGAGACAGCAAACGTATTTGGCACTTCCCGCTCCACCCGAGCCGTCAAAGCCTGCACGATTTTGCTTTTTGTCCGATCCTAGATCGTGTATTTCGATGGACACCCAAGGGCTATTCTTGCGATGGCCCGCCCTCTTACTGGCAGCTGTATGTATCGCAACAGTTGCCATTGTGGTCTATCAACGTTTTTATGAACAAAAGCAAAAGAAACTTCTTGAGGAATACCTACAGAAGCAACAGAGAATGTTATTGGAAGTGAACAAGGCCAAAGTATCGTTCCAGAACGATGGTGATGCGAATCCTACAGCGCATAGTGTGGACAACATTGATTTGTTCAAGAATTTTTCAAAAGGCGACGAGCGACTCTCGAAGAAATCCGATAACAAAGTCGAATCCAGCAGCGACAATAGTTTGTCTGCAAACGGAATTGTTCGCTCTCATAGCGAGCCTGGCAATCTGAATCAGCGTCAACGAATTTCAAATTTACAGGAAGGCGCTATCAACTTCGACAAGCAGCCCACAACACCTAGCACGAAACCAGAGTCGGCCAGTAAAAGTGCAACTCCTCCGAGGCTGGCGCTTGAAGCAGCATCGTCCCAATCCTCGTCCCAATACGGTGTAGGATTAATCGATGGGACCATACCGTTGATTCAATACACACGGTATGCTTCCGAATTTGAAGAAATTGGTGCTCTTGGCAAAGGCGGATTTGGCAGTGTTTTTCAGTGCCGGAATGCGTTGGACAATAGAGATTACGCTATCAAAAAGGTTTTGATCCGAAAAGACGCAAAATTACCCCAATCGGATTTTACACAGCGTCTAAATCGAACCCTTCGTGAAGTAAAAAGTCTGGCACTATTGGATCACTCTAATATTGTTCGGTATTACACTGCTTGGTTGGAACTAGAACAAATGAACGATCGAAATGCGAGTGACATGCACTTAGAGGACGCTGCTAGCGAATACTATATGATGTTTGGAACAAGGACATCCCAGGCAAACACGTCAGAATTTGGGGCAGATACCTCTCGATCAGCTAGGCTGCCTTATTGGCAAAGTAAGAGCAAGAGCAAGAACAATTTCTCCAGTCTGTTTGGTACCGGCTTGGGCCTACCATCTGTCTCTGATCATTCATTCTCGACTTCGAGCTACAACAATAACGAATCCACTGGCAACCGCATTCATCCCTTTATTCCGGAGGCCTTGGACGAATATGGCTTTGTTTTCGATCGAAGCAGTGATGATGGTGATGAATCTTGCGCAGCTGGTGAGCCTTCTTCTGCCCCGACGGAAGAAGAAAGTGCAAAGATTAATGCTTCAAATGGAACAAAGACTCTGGAAAAAAGCGAAGGAAACCCATCGGAAAGCAAGCCTCATATGAACAATTCGATTAGTTTCCAATCATTAGTATCAAAATCTGGCGTTGATGATTCGACAACGGGGTGGTCTGCGGAAGGAAACGATGAATCCGAGGTCGAAGGAAATCAAAACGATCTAAAGTTTGAATCGATTATTGAAGAACCTCTCATCTCACAGCGGTACATTTTATACATTCAAATGCAATTTTGCAGCCAGAAAACGCTGGCCGACTTTTTGTCTAATGAGAAGGCTCGAAAAGGTACATCAGGAAGTTGTATTGGTAGCGTTGATATACCATACGCATTAAGCCTCTTCTTGCAAACTTGCCAAGGTGTGAAACATGTCCACAGCCAAGGCCTTATTCATCGTGATCTGAAGCCCAACAATATTTTCATCGATGACACTGGAGCGGTCAAGGTCGGAGATTTTGGGCTAAGCCGTGAATCGAGCGACAGTAACGAAAGTGGGATCGATGGCGAGCAAACGATTGTCTCGGGGGTTACAAATCTTGGTTTGAATGCAGACATTACCGCCGGAGTTGGCACCCGATCATATGCTAGTCCCGAACAAATGAAAGGTGGTTCAGATTACGACTCAAGTACTGATATATATTCCCTCGGAATCATTCTTTTCGAACTATGCTATCCAATGTACACGGTAAGTGCAATATGGTAATCGAGTTGTGCACTGCAATTCATACGACTACAAAGAGGCTCACCGAATTTCTTTTTTCACAGGGAATGGAGCGCAATATTGTTTTGAGCAAGCTTCGTAACCACATACTTCCGGATCTATGGGACAGCACAGTGGCGGTTGATTTTCCAACGCTTCACTCCCTCTTGCTTTCAATGATTTCCAATAATCCAGGGGATCGACCTTCGGCACAAGACGTTGTTCAACAAATACAGTCCATATTGGAAGGTTTTACTATTTCTTCTCTTGACAAACGCGATTCTGAGGGTTCGATTCTTTTGCGAGTCGAAATCATGTTCCGGGAGAATGGCATGCACCAAACTATGGACCTTCTGCGTCAAGCAGCTCTTCCAAACCTCATCGAAATAGTCCAGTATGGCCTTCGAAGTAGCACAATTAATGGAGAGATGAAGTCAATTATGGAATTTGAAATTGTTCTCCAATCCGAACAACCCAAGGACGCACCCGAGCGCTCTCCAGCTCTTTTGGGCGAATCATTGGTCTCTACGCTGAGTGGAAACCCAGAGGTGCTGTTGATCCGGCAAGTCTCTGCTGCAAAGTACTCATAGATTAGAGAGTGGGCAAACAAAATAAAATAGAGCATATGCTCAACTCGTAATCGTAATCATACCTTTCTGATTTTTGAACGCTAACCCTAATCAATACTATTCCAGTCGTGATTGCAGTCACTTGTGCCCCGATCAGTCATAGGGCGGCAATAAATATGGGACATGATGCCAATCGTAATCGTGTGAAGCCATCGTTGAGAAAAAACATGAGCGAGGAGGATGAAAGAAAAGATCGAATGATGATTTTTGTGATTGTTTCCATTTACAGCCTTTAGCCAAAAGAAGCCACCCACCATCTACGGTCGTGCTCTTCAAACTTGAGAGCATATCACTCATTAGCCTTCTGACTGAGATAGGTAATACCTCTGATAAACTTATCGCCGATCAACTATTTCACCATGAAACTTTTTTCGAAGAAATCCGACAAGAAATCCGAATCGAACGCGGACGGCGAGCAAGCGCCTCCGAAACCAAAGGATAAGACCAAAGAAAAGAAGAAAAAGAAGAAAGGAGACAACGGCGAAAAGCCACCGAAAACAAAGAAAAAGAAAGACAAGAAGAAGAAGGAAGAGGAGGCCGAAGAGCCAAAACCAAAAAAAGAAAAGGCCCCAACAGCACGTGTAGCGAAAGCATCAGAAGATTTGCCGACAGACGATGATCCAAACACACCAGGTTTCGGGGGCAATCTTACACGCGAACAATTGAAGGTCTACAAGTATCTCTTTGGAGTCAGAAATGCAGGACAAGTCGCAAACGTCCAAGATGATTTCACGGAGGAAAATATTGCTCGGATAAAGGAAAAGTTGGCGGATCCGTCGGTGAGAAGGGTACTGAAGCAAAACGATGATTCCAATGCTATGACAGGATTTGCAAAATACAGTGGAGGACCACAAGCTTTTAAAAACCTTGACTACTCAAAGTGGCGTCTCCAAAGGTTTCGGTTCAGCGGAAAAGCGAAGTGCGAGGTGACGGGTGAGCTGGAGGAAGTTCGCGCTCCTATCAGAGACGGTCTTGTGCAATTCTTAACCTCCCCTATAACCTACCTCGCAATGATGTTTCAAAGCAACATGACTGATTTCGATCCAGAGCGTCAAAAGTTCACTTTGTTGCATCGATTGGGCACGTACCAATATCGTCCACAGAATACCGAACCCCTTGGGGACCCAAATGCTACTGGAACCTTCACCTTGCTACTTTGGACTTACGAACACCTACCACCATTCCCCAACGACGAACTGCCATTGAAGGCACGCGACCAATATACCGATTTCATGAGGTACCAAGGACAGCAACTAGGCCAACCCATTATGCCAGGGCGTGGAATGGCTATTGGAGATGCTCCAAACTTGTGTGTGATAGACGATGTGGATCCGACAGATGTTTATCAAGGAACTGTTGGCGACTGTTGGCTGTTGGGCGCAATCTCCAGTTTGGCCGAGTTCGATGGCGCCGTGAAACATTTGTTTCGCAAAACAAAACTGTTGCACAAGCGCCCACTACCGGGACCCAATATGTATACTATTACTCTGTGGGATGTCGAGACGTGGAAGCCGGTGAGCTATGAGATCGATGAACGACTGCCCGTGAAAGGCGATGGCTCGGGTAAATTGCTAGCCTGTCGTTTGAGTGGATTTGGTGAATTGTGGCCGGCCTTGTTAGAAAAGGCAATGGCGATTCATTGCGGTGGCTGGGATGCCATCTATGGTACGTTATGATTTTTGTTTTTGTTCTTTTTGTTTTTATATTGCTGAGACTCACATTAGAATTTCCTTTTTGTCAGGTGGATGCTGTAGCCATGCATGGGCAATTATGACCGGATGCAAGGATCAATACTGTATTGAACGCAACCCCAAAACCGGAAAATGGTTTGCTCTGAAAAAATACAATCCCTACAAGAAGAAATGGGAAAAACATTACAACAACCCGAAAGAAGATCCTGGACACAATTTGTGGAAGGTCGACTGGCCAGAAGTAGGTGGAGGTGGAAGCGGCGAGATCACCGAGGACGATTTGTTCCGACGCATATGCAAATGGGACGAAGTGAACTATATCATGTCGGCCGCTACCACTGGATCGGGTGGTGTGAGCTCTGTCGGCCAAGATGGTGGGCTTGTAGACGACCACGCGTACTCTCTTGTCGAAGCATATGATAATGTTGCTGGAACAGGTATCGGGCTGCTAAATGTGCGCAACCCATGGGGTACCGGTGAGATCGAAGACGGAGAATTTGACGATGACGGACCTGGCTGGGAGAAGTATCCCCAGATTAAAGAGACATTGAATCCAGTATTCCAAGACGATGGAGCCTTCTGGGTAACGAAGGAAGAATTCTTCCGATTTTACCAAACAATATATCTATCGGCCTCGAACATGACTGAATTTTTGGAAGATTGAAAATCAGGCCCCTTGTAAACATAATCTCTTTAACATTAGGATTTTGAATTAGAATGAATCAACTATACTTTCAACTTGAATGCCTGCAATTAAAAATAGTGCACCTCTACTTTCTACTGCACTCTCTAATCCAAATTCTAAAATAAAAAAACATCGGCTCATTTCCGGTCGTCGGCCAGACCGCAAAGACGGCCGTTGGTGATGGTTGTCGGCCGGTTGATTGGGCATGTTCGACACGTATCACACAGTTTCAAAAAAATGTTCAAATTGACACGGTGATCTCTGCAGAGAAGAAAGAGCAGGCGTCAACCGATTTCAGCGGAATCAAAACCGAACACTAGCAGCAGGAACACTGCTAGAGTATTGAGTTCAACATGGTCCAATTATCACAATCATTGTCGCTGCTACTGTTGCTGCTTCTAGACTGCCGAGACATTTTTGTCTCCAGCACGACTCCATCATCTTTCCCTGCGGCATCCTTTGTGAACCGGAGATCAACAAGTCTCCCGGAAACGCAGAATACGAGGCTTTCTTCGGATTACTTATTTTGGGTGGATAGTATCTTATGGGATATTCGCGGCGGTGCAGGTTACGAGGAAGATGATGAAATGTACGACGAATACGATTCCGAAGAAGAGGGAGAAGAGGAGGATGAGCCCGTCGCTCGAAGAGGAAATCCAGGCAGGAATCGTGGACCACCAAATCGCTCTAGACATCCACCAGGATATACTCCACAAAGAGGGAGACGACCAAATAGAAAATCTTCATCTTCCTCGTCGTTGTCGAGTGCCACCAAACTCGCGACGAAATCCCTCTCGGCGACAGGAAACTTGGCATGGAATGCCCTTGTGAAAACACCTGGAAAGCTCGCCTTTCATGTCATCCGACCAAAGCACGTCGACTTGGTTGAAACCTTTGGATTGTGGAGGCTCGATCAACAAGTTGTCGAAAAGAGCAACCGGCGTGGACAAGAACCGAGGACTATTACGAGTGTCGCAACCGTAGAGTTCGTTCGTCCACCAATGCCGCCCCGAGAAGGAAAGTCGCGTCGAGGTCCAAGGCGCGGTCCACTCCCACCTCCACTAGTGGTTGTTCGTCGCAGCAATGGTGAAAAGGAAGACAAAGACGGTGACGACAAAGAGAGTGTCTATCGTGCCCCATACACTTTTTCCCGAAAAAATAAATACCTCAAGGGTGCAAGTTTGTCCTCCTTTCAAACATCCTTCGTGGCTCCAGCATTTTTAGTGGGAGAGAATCAAACCAGACTCTATGGCTACAAGGGAACCTGGCAACGAAAACTGGCCGACAAGTCTGTCATTAAATTGAAGGGCAAGATTTATCAGGTTCACAAACAAAAATTCGGGAAGAAGCGTGGTGAATATGTTTACGGACCAGCTGTGGGGACCTTTGTTATGAGACGACGTGTCTCCATGTCAGAGGAAGACTATGATGATGATGAGCCGGATGATGAAGGCTATGATGAGTACGATGAGGAGGAGGAGGAGTACGACGAGGACGTGGATGAATTCCCTGAAGATGAATACGACGACGAATAAGAAGGCCATCAAGGAGAGAACAGAGAGCCGCCAAAAGCAAATCTAAAAAGAAAAGCGCCAAACCATTTTATTATCTTTTGAAATTTGTATAATTAGAATGTCTCAGTCGCATTATCGGTGTGACGGTCGGGTTGTTGTCGATAGAAAATTGTCTCAAATTTCAAAAAGTAAAAAATTTATCTATTTATATATCTGCTTTTCCTTGGTGTTGGTGATGCCATGCGCTAAAACAGGTGCGCGCGTGTGGTTCGACTCCACCATGGCATGTTGTCCTTTGCCAACCTGATTACAAGATCTCATGCATTTTTCCTGAGATCTCTGCGGGTTGGCATCCTACTGGGCATGCTGCAATATTTGAAATCAACCCCTTGTGGGTCCTCTCACTTTTTTGCAACTTTTTCAAGCAATGATAATAAATGTTAAACTAGCTAATACCACAGTTCTTTCTAATTAGAAAACCATCAAGCTACTAAAAATTGCTCATTATTTCTATTTCAATGACTTTTTTGGACCGAAGTCACAACAAAATTTATCTCGTCCGCTTTCCTAATTCGTCGTCGAACCTATGGATAGCTTCTGACAATTCTTCAAGCCTTTCGGCACCATTTAGCGCCAAAACCTCGGTAAGTCGAGCGACATTCCGATCTGGCTGGCTGTTTTTGGAAGATGCTCGATCTCGCAAACGCTCGGCTTGCACAGATGCCATCGCACCACCGAATCTGACCCCAATTCGTGCAAGAGCCAATCGGCGTTTCGCCACTTCCTGGGCAACATTGCCAATCGTGTCTGCGACACCATTCCCCGAAGTTCTATCATTTTTGCTGTTGGCGGAGGCCGGCGTTCCACTTCCACCCGAAGCTAGTTTTGTGAGAATGCGAACGTTTTCGAGACGTCTCTCGTCGATGGCATCAATGGATTGCAAATCATACGACGCCTTTGCCAATTCAAAAGGCAAAGTGAACGGCCTGAGAAATGCCGGAGGCGGAGAGACAGAAGCACCACCGTCCACACCAACAGTAGTTGGAATGTTTCGTATTATTGGCTCGATTGGGCTATTGACAGCATCTCGTATTGTAGCATCTAGCGCCACCGCTGTTTCCCGGAGCAAAAGTTCTTGTACGTAATTGGAATCCTCACTCAAGACTACACTTGCTACTTGCTCGATAGCAGCATCGCGACCTTCGTTGTTCTCGACACTTCTCCCGCTCTCAACACTTGATGTTGACGTTGTATAGCTTTCTAAACCATCGGACAATTCTTGGAGCTTTGTCAGATTCAATTCCTTCCCGTCTTTACCGTACAAAAGTGTTCTGAGGGCCTTTCTTGCCCGAGGTGAATCGTCCGACAAAAGTCGTTTCGCAAGATAGGGATAACATTCTTGTAAAATAGAATAATTCTCGTTCGAAGACAACCCTATACCTTCGAGGGTTGCAAAGGCTCTGGACATGTACACGAAATAATCGGGAATGGCAAAGACATCGGTGTTCTGTTGTCTCATCGATTCAATTTTGGTTGTTAGGTCAACTGTGGTGGATGTTGCTGCTGTCAGCTCTTCAGAATCCCTTGACATCGCATCTTCGGCCATGGCTCTATTCCAATCTTCTCGGAAGAGTTTTTGTCGTACTTTGGTTGCTTCTTCGCTGTCCAAATCATCAAAGTCCTTCAACGCTTCTGCGTACTTTTCCTTATTCTCCTCAACCATTCGTTTCATGGCACCCTTCGGGCCTCCACCTTCGGCAGCCAGGGTCAACATTTTGGCAATGCCAACAGTCAATCCACTTTTTTTCAAATCGTCGATTTTGTCTTCGGGGACAAACCTGAGTTTGACCAGATCATCTGGCACATCTTCGTAATTTTTGGCGTTCAAGTCCGCAATAAACTCTAGCAACGATAGTTGCAAGTCATTTGGAACATCAAGGACCATACCCCAATCAAGGATGCATAGTTTGCCATCGGGCGTGCGCAGCAAATTTCCGGGATGAGGGTCACAGTGCAAGGTTCCGGTATCCAAGAGCATCGTGAGATAAGCATTGAGGGCCACACCACACAGACGCGGTACGTCATCTTCGTCGCTGCTCGAAAGGCGTTCCCCATCGACCCATTTGGTAGTCAAAACGTGTGTCGACGAGAGTTCGTCGATCACCTCTGGAGCAAAAACAACGGAACCCAGTCCGCGCTCTTCCATCGCTTTCGTAAAGGCCTTCGTTGCATTGGCTTCGGCCCGGTAATCAAGCTCGTTGACGAAACCTTCTCCCCATGCATCTACAAGCGCAATCGAATCTGTATTACTCTTGTTGATGCTAATATCGTCGTCTTCGTCACTACTGGTTTCGCTTTCCTGCTTTTTCTTATCTCTGCTGTTGATGAACTTGTTCCACAATGGCGCCAGTATGCTCCTCATGACATACAAGTCCAGCGCCACATTTTCCAATACATTCGGCCGTTGAACTTTCACAGCAACTTCCATTCCATTCTTGCGGAGTTTTCCCTTGTATACCTGTCCAATCGAGGCGGAAGCTATCGGCTCGTCGCTCAGATATTCAAAGACTTCATCGATATGCTGAATACCAAGCTCGTTTCGAATAATGTCTCGAGCCTCGTTGGAATCAAATGAAGGCTCCACAGCATCCTGCAATTCTGCCAATCTAATCGCATAGTAGGCCTTATCGGTTGGCAAAAGGTCCGTTCTTGTGCTCAGTGCTTGTCCCACCTTGATAAATGTTGGTCCCAGTGCCGTGATGAGATCGACCAATTCTTTGCTCCGCTTTCGTTCGAGATCCGTCATTCCTCCCTCTGGCGACGGACTATTGTGGGAGCTCTTCCCATCAATGATTGTCGTATCGACAATGAACTTTGAGGACTTGCCGGCGATTTGAAGAAACCGACCGATCGATTTCATGGGACGTTGTTCGTAAAATTCATCGGCCGCGTGTGGGTCGTAATTCGCTTCCTTGTAGGGGACAGCCTTGTCGCTTTGAGCTTTGGCTGCAGTGGCTCCCAGCGGTGAATGGTGCTTGCTATTCACATTTAGACGCCCAACAGAGACTTGCTGTTGTTGTTGGAACGATAGCGTCATGGAAGTATTCGAGAGCACCGCCACAATGAAGCTGAAGAATGCGATGATGCATCTTCGGCCTGTGGATGTGTATCTCCTCATGGCAGTAGTCCTAACGCTGGAGGCGACATTGTTCTCACGTGAAAGAATCATTTTCTTTCAAGCTGTGAAGAATACGGTTATTTCCAATCGTAGGACACAGGTTGGATCATCATCCGATGGAGAGATGATACTGTATTATGGACATGCGGGAGAGGAAAACGAAGGAATCGAAACTTGAAGGTTGGTTGTAGTCGTTGTTGTGCCAAGACTGACTCAGTTGCATACCGTAGTTTTTACACGGCGTTGGTACGTGTTGTCCTATTTCAATCGTGGCAGGATACAATTAACCCCAACCCCAACCTAGATTCTACCAACGTTAGCTTATCATCACCAGTAACCCTTGAGCTAGCTACTACTACAAGAATCGTACTAATTTGAGAGAGATAATACATCAACGACTAGATAATTAAGACTGTAGGGGATATCTAATACATCTACTTTATTGTCTTCGTCTGTTCAAGCAGCAGGAGCACTTTTGATATCGCTTTCGAAAATGTTTCGAAAAAACGAACGGTAAGTTTTTCCTGCCGAGAAGAAGGTTGTGCTGCTATTCTGGGTTGCGGACGACGATGACACATCGGGATCCATAGTATTGCTAGCGGTTGATAGGTCAAATCCATGGTGTTGCTCATTGTAGTTCAAGTACATGAGCACAGTCAAAAGATGTTGGAAGATCTTCTCGGATGAAGCAGTGTCGCCAAGCAACCGAAAGGTATTCCCTAGATTGTTGATGCACGATAAGAAGAAGAGCTTGCTGTATGACTCGGGTTCGCCTGTTGCTGCGTGATCCTCTTGGAGCTGGATGGCAAGTTCGTACAGCTTTACAGCCTTTTTCAGCATGGAGACCCGAGGAGTGGAATCAAACATGCTTTCTGGTTCTTGGACTTCCTGTTGCTGAGTGGCCCATATGTGGTGAGCCAAGGCCAGGTTGAAAATCACAATGGATGTTAGTAGGACCTGAGATCGTTGAAATCCAGGGTTGTAGGCGTATGATGAAGGAACACGAATGCATTTCCGATAGATAAAACCACTGTTGATCAATTTCTCGTCGTTGGTGAGGTTATTCGTTTTCTGTCTACTTGGATTTTCAGAAGGAAACGTGAAGGAACCACTGATGGCGCTATTGCTCCTGTCATGGCTGGGACATGATTCGTCATTTTCGTCTTCGCAATGCAGACCAAAACAGTCTGCTTCCATCAAATGGTCGACATCGAAACAAGATGTTGGTGCCGTTTCTTGCTCGTCGCTTCTATCTTCTCGTGGGTCAAACATGCAAGATTTTGACTTGTTAAGTGCTTGGCAGAACGAGGAAATAGCCGACGCCATGTAACCGCATGATAGAGCAGTCGCCCCTTGATTGTTGAGGGTAATGACTTCAGAGCAATTTCCGAACGAGTGATTGTCTCCGTATACAGATAACATGGTCATTCCAATGTCGTCGATCGTGATCGCTTCGAGCAACAAATTCCAGGAGGATTTTATGGAATCCTTCAAAGTTTTTCTAAGAAGTGGAAGATTCGAATAATCATAAGAAGCTATCTACTTTCGTGTAGATTGCATGAACACTCGGATTGGTGTGGTTTTCGTTGTTCTGTGCATTTGGTCATCAAGTGGGAGGGGTCGTGAAATCGTTTCTTGGGAGAACAACAAATTTTTCACAATTGCTAAAACAAAAAATGGGAAGCGGTATGTGGTACTGTATGTGGTATCAGCACGCTTTTTTGTTCGACGTAGTTCAACGTGACTAGAAAATTGCAATAATTAAATTAAAAAAGAAGAACAAGTAAGTTGAATCGCAAACAATTTCAACCTCAAGTCTAAATGTTCAAGTTTCTCCGCGCGAACCACGTCGAGTTCGCATAATAGTTCAGTGGCGGCTCCTGTGCAACATTGGAGTAGCTTATATCCTCCTTTTTGCTGATTTGATCGGACTTGTGAAAGTAAAACTAGAACGGGCTTGTACCATCTGTCAGTGGGATAAGCATCAGAAGTACTTATGGTGCACGGATGCTTCCAGCGGTCTATTTGAGACTTCCTCAGTATTTCAAAGTGATGCGATGAGCATTTTCACCTTCTACCTGCTATTGTACTACTAACCCCCCGGTTCAAGTTGTATGTCCGTCATAAGTTGTTCCGGCAGCACAATAACGAAAACGTACTAAGCACCGCTTCAAACTAACTTCGCAATAGTACGGAGGAGGAGAATGCACCTCTTTTTCACGTTCTTCTTCTTGCTCCTGTTTCGAAACCGCAATGACAAATTGTGTTTAGAATTTTTCTAGTTCTTGGGATTTTTCTCGTCTTTTTGTTATGAGGAGCCCCACCATTGCCAATTGCGGCAGACTATAGCAATAGATGACGAGGTGGTGGTGTAGAAAGATCCAACTACTCTACTACTAGTAGAACTATTAGTGTGATTACAACTAGTACTGCTAGTTCCAGCAGAAGAAGAAGGAGTTGAAAAGGACGAGGCCCCGTGGTACTACTACTAGTATTAGTACTAGTACTAGTTGTTGACTGCATGGTGATTTATGGCAGCGGGGCGACTTCAAGTTTTGGACAGCCAGTGATCTAAGGGTCTTTTCTCGGCTATGACTGTCTTGCTAACTTTGGAAGGACTGCGAATGAGCGTCAACAATATAGTAAAATAATAGTCAAGGCCAAAAGATGAGTTCTGTTTTTTTATTATTTTTTTATTTTCGTCTTGTCGCTGATCCGGGATTCAAAATCAGAGCGTATTACTACTTGCACGTACGCTTCAAGCATTTTCTGGGAGATGTTTCAAATTCAAAAAATGCCGACACTCGAACGACATTTTTTATATCAGAAGTATTGTACATCGTTATTTCTACGTGTACACATACCCAGTATCCATCGATACAGCGGCGACGATCCTCCCTAATCACAAAATAGACCGTTATCAAGACCGAGAAAGGAAAGGCAGAGATCATATTGAATTGTCGATCAAAGAGCGCACTGGAAAGTCGAAGAATGCCGATTGCCTCAATGTCGGATGAAGCTCCCGAAACGATTCGATGTTCGAGGCACAATGATGGCGAACCGTTTGAGCTTACAAGGGAAAAAGGCTCGTTCGAAACAACTCAATTGGTTTATACCGATCTCGAACAAATCCTCTCCAATCGGATAATGCGAATGGAGAAGAAACCATCACAGACAATGTCTCTGGCACAATTATCCAAAAGCAAGGGCAGCAAGATACAGGAGCAACCACAGATGCAACAACAAGTTTTCCTCTGTCCACGACGCGATGTTGCGTTCCTGGAATGTTCCGATATGGCACCATACCATAAAATTCGAACGTCATTGGGTATACTCGAAGATCACCAACCACCACAGGTAGAAATCGTTTGTTACAATGCCAAAGAATGCAAAGAAAATCAAGGACCACGGATACGATGCGGTCCGCATTCCGAATGGAAACGGGCATCGGTCGTGGCTCAAGATCATAGAGTCGAAAATGACTCGAGCAGCAGGAGCGAGAGCACAAAGATGGTATGGGTAGACCTACGCGAGTTCCAAGCGAAAAATTATACGGCTGGAAGTACTTCATTTTTGTCGACAGAGGCAGGCGTGATACAATTTTTAAGGTCAATACTGTCTCCTTCCCATGATACTTCGCCCTGGGAAGCAGCAGCAAAGTCAAAAGAAAGCAGCGGCGAACAAACTACATCCTCCCTACCAACATCAGAGATGATTGTCTTGGTGCTGAATTTTCCTTCGAATCACGATTACGAAAACGATTTTTCGTTGTTAAAAAAGTTCAGGGTAAGCGATGCTGCACCCTCGTGGTTCTTGCATGGACATATGCACTTGGAGGCCTTGGAGGAATCGCTTGATGAAGTTTTCCATCTGAACACGGATGAACAGGACTTGACGTCGACCTTGTCTTCTAGTACACTGTTGATCTACAAAAAGCTAAGTCCTCGTCGCGACCTATACACTGATAATCCAGCAACATCCGAATACAACCCCAAACACAGAAATGAAATAAAGACGGGGGCAACAGAAGCCATTCATTCGGTTGTTGAGAAGGGATGCCTCTGGCAGGAATACGAGGAAGAAGAAGGCGACGAGGAAGATGAAAAGGAGAGAGGTGGTGATGCGATGAACGTTTCAGAAGGTGGAGATGATGATAAGACTGGTAACCGGTATCGATTAGTATCGCCGCCATATCTCAATTTGGACGAAGAGTATCCCGGAGCAAATCTCTGTGCAAAACTATTTTCGAAGGAAGCGCTTCAAATTTTCACTGAAGATGCATTATCGGTACCCCAGTGGACTCCATGGCCTGAAACTGCTCACTATAAAGTTTCTTCATTCGGCAATGAAAAACCATGGACGGTGTTCCCTCTTTGTTACTGTTTCCCTGCCAATAAACCGGAGAACTTGTTATGGGTACCTACTACGAAAGCATTTGTTCCGCGGACTTGTAGACTGCTGGAAGAAGCCCTTCGATATGGTGATGGACAATCTTATCTTCGCACAGCCTTGTTTTCGCAAATGGCTCCACGCTCGGTATTAGAAGAGCACACAGGATGGGCCGATCTCGCAAACAATGTTCTCAGACTGCACATTCCATTGGTAGTAACGAATAACAGTGGCGTTGATGGAGAGAACGATGATTTGTGCGGAACTTGGGTAGATGGATGTGTCGAAACTCATGCTGTAGGCCGACCTCTCCTCTTTGACGATTCCAAGATCCATCGGGCTTTCAACTATTCGGATCGCGATCGGATCGTACTCATTGTCGATTTAGCTCGACCAGAACGATTGCCATTGGGAACAGCGGAATCTGGCCACACGGAAGAGCTCGACGCATTTATTGCTCAGATGAGTGTGCCAAAATAAATAGACTAGCAATTTTTAGTTTCAGTATTAAACTATACGAAAGATGAGGACAAGTTAGAAGCGCAAACGCAAACAGAATCATATTGGATAAGACGGCAAAGATACGCTCAAGCCATATAAGTAGCTTGAGGGTGATCTCGCAACCTCTAAGATGATTGACTATTCTCACTTTTTCCTTGCGGTATGACAGAAACAAGTAGGAATATAATCTTGAACGCAGAAAAAGAGAAACTCGAAAGAACCAAATTTTTCTTAAATTTTTCCTTCCTCAACATCCTCTGCAAAGTTCGGATGACTTTATCAGCTTTGGAATGGGAATTTATTTTCATTGTTTCTTCCCACGAAATGGATCATCCGTGACATTTGTCCAAAATCCGTTAGATTATTCTCCACGCTGCAGATGTAATAGTAGCCACTTTGCGTTGCATCATACGATGATATGGATATGCTGGATGGAACAGTTGATTTATCTCTCCCAGAACTTGAATCCAAAGTAGTAGAAGGTAGCCAAAAAGGGAGCGACGAAACCACCTCCCCAGAACCAAAGGTTAAAGTTGCGCTTCTTAGCGGCGAGTTCTTCAGCAGTAGGAGGAGGAGGACGTTCTTTCAACGACAGAGTCATCGACGTTGATTCCGTGAAAGGCGAGGCAACATAGTTGCGAATGCCATCTTGCAATGGAGAGGATTGCTGGATCTGTTGCTGGATCACATCCTGGGTTACAACCACGGTCGGTGGGGCTGCCGCAACAGGGGCATCAGGAACGACAAACGCCGATGCGGAAACTGCGATCATCGCAAGAGCAAAGAGGATATTCTTCATCATCTTCGAGTTGATTGTCAAGATTGTTACTGTATAATACACTGACTACCTTTGATTTGATGGATCTGGCTTTCAACAGGATCTAAATCAGTTCTCAATCACCAACGTTTATATGAATTGAGGAGTCTTCTCATTTGTTTCTGTGTCAGGAAAATGCCGTGTTTTTCGTAAGGTGCCACTCACTAAATTCGAAACTCTGATGTTGTAACGGTTGACGGTATCTTCCAATAGCAACTCTCGTCGAATGGAACCAATCAATGACGTTGTTTTCTTAGCATGCTCTATATTCATACTTTCAATAGGTACTATACGTATCTCAATTCGCCAAAAGTCGAGTCGATCGAGTCCATATCGTCACTGAATCACCATGTGGCACCCAAGGGCGAGCGAAGTGGCGCACGTTTCAAAAAAGACCCGTATTCTCGTGTTCAGACCCGTAAACAAGACCCGCACATACCTCGCTCACGCAGTCCTACCGTACAGCGCAGAGTATGAAATTCCCAACCGAACAAAATGTTCGAGATGATAGCTTTGTTCTGCAGAATACGGCAGAGCAGGGTTTCAAACGAGACGCAAAAATACCTTGCACGACGACTGCGCAGGATTCAGATTAGCACAAAATCGAAACGAAGGTGAATCCAACTTGACTTGTTCATAAAGCAAAATAATATGAATCCCAATCAACAACAACATGAAAGTCAAGATAATGATTCACCTAACATGAGACGCATACGTCGCAGCCCGAATAGGGGACGCGGAGCGATGCCGGAACCCGACAATGTCGTTCCCACAGTTGCGGCTTCGGTACCAACATTTCGGTGAGTACAGAATAGGTCGTGCTTTGCTGGATCGTGACTACTGGTTTTTCATGGTAACTCATTTTGAAATTCTATCGCAATAATATTTGAAACAATTCGATTTCCACAATAGAGCAATGGCGGTGCAGAACAGAGGACCCCAGTTAATGATGCCCTCTACCCCTGTAGTTGCCAAAGCTGCCCCAGTTGCTCAATCGCCGTATTATGAAATCGAGATGAAGGCACCAAAACAAACGCAACAAATCCCAAAGAAACCCGAGCAACTAGTATTGAACACTCAGATGCAAGAACTATTTGGATGGAACATTTCCCAAATCCAAATTCAAAGTCTGCCGATGTATTTCCCTAGGGACATGATCCATTGGGAATTCCCTAGCCAAGATCTTCCTGATGTTTTGGGAAGAGTGTCCAATTATCTGCGTGATTCGAGTGTCCAAGCCTGCTTTGAGGAAACGCCGCTTTCGGCAAAGCTGCAAACGTGCCGTGAAAATGCCGAGCTGTATCTTGTATTTTTCAACGAGCCCAGCGGCACGGTATCCATGAGCGTTCAACGGCACAAGGGGGACCACCTAGCCGCAAATCAATGCATCCGACGCTTGGTCGACGCCGCGAAAGGCATTCTCTGTGAGAAGGACAACGATTGTGATCAAGCACACGATTCGAACAAACCCGTTAGTGCCAAGGCTGTCTTGGCAATGGAACAGCTGATTGAGCGTTGTGCTGAAGAGAGCGCTCAAAGCACAAGCCAAGACAATCATCCTTTCTTCAGTCAAACTCCGGAACAAATTACTCAGAGCGCCGTTCGTGATGTGCATGGATGGCTAGAGCAATCGAACCGACTCGATATGCGTCGACGAGCTTTTGAGTACCTCCTCGCCATGACTGATTTGAAGCGAACCTTGAGTTCTACGGCTATTGCCACAGCGAACATTGTTCTACAAGGAGGAGTTCCCGGTTCGACATCAGCGGAACTGAATACCCATGCCCAGAAGATCCAATCAGTCCTCTTGAGTGTACTTCTGACAAGAGAACTACCGGGTGATCGTGCCATGTTCGAAGAGACAGGATCGGAGAATAGCGACGACATGGAAATGAGTCCATATTTTCCGGAAATGGATAAGAATGTCACTGCTGCTTCCGCCGGTCTGCCGCAACATTACACAGACTACATGAACGAACTCTTTCACTTGGCGCTTCAAATTCTGGTCCAATCGCTCGAGGTATTGTGCTGCTTCCGAAAGCAACAATCCCATGTCGGAGATAACTTGGCGAAACAGCTCTTTGCAATGGCAGAGGGCAAGGATCTTTACCACGTTTTGCTCGGCTGCGTGTGCCACGCCGAATCAAAGCTTGCGAATGGTTACCTTGCTTGCAAGGCCCTACGGTTATTAGCGTCGAACCATACGGGCATCAAAGACCAAATCAAATGCGATGATAACGCAAGACAAAGCATTGGCAACGCCTACCAAGTTGGAGGTATGTGCCACAAGCTACTCAAAGAAGAATCGTATCAACTGTGGCAATGCGTCTCTCAATAGACGATACGATTGGCTCGCTATCTTTCGCTGGGCTGTATACTTAGTACGAATGTAATAATACTGTAACATAGACCCAAGGCCAACACGAACAAAATTTGCTATCTTCCATGTAGTGAGTAGTTACAACTCTTCGTCGTACTGTTATCGAGCAACGGACAGAAGAATTTAGAACTAATTCAGTACTCAAAAGATCCGAAAATTGAAAATTCTTTAATTGTTGCACATCATCCACTCTCTGTTTGGATAGAACGGTTGAAAGCCTTGGTCCTCGGTTGATCCTCTTTGTGAATACCAGGCTTTATCATCAATTATTCTATAATCACTGACTAGAATTCTATGGCACCATTCCTCTCGATTCGGTGAAAGGTGCCGAAGCGCTACTGTTTCCTTTGCTTCCGAATATTTCGTCCGGCTGGGGTTTCAAATGATTTCTCTGTTTGTTTGCAAACTATTTTTCGGTTGGAACATCTTCGTTGCAACAGTATACGGATTTGATAAATTTCTGGCTTGGTGGTTTGCGGGTGTTACCAACAACAAAAAGGACAGCGGGGGGATTCAGGGGCAGCGTCGATCTCGGAGTCGACGTTATTGGCGACGCATCTCGGAAGATTTTCTCTTGCTGTTGCTTTTCGCATGTGGTCCACTGGGGGCTTGGGTTGCCATGGAAGGACTCCGTCACAAGACCCGAAAGGTCACCTTTCGGAGACGCGCTATGCTTCTAACCGTCTTCAATCCATTGTGGCTTATCATCTATTGGTCGATAACAGCATGATGCAGTCAACAGAAATCTGAGGACAAATTACTTCGCACAACATTTACATTGGAATAGATAATGAATCAACTCTAGCTAGTGTAGCTGCTAGTAACTAGATGTTCTTGCCATTTTCATCAAACCTTGTAATGCTCGAATGTTAGGATGAGATTTTATCTGTTGATTTACCGTTAAAAAATAACGGTCGAATCAATATTGTACGGAAGCAACAAATTTGAACTTCCGAATTATGAGAATCCATCCGCGATAGAGAAAAAACGGGAATGATGGCCTCGGTACTTTTTCCAAGTAGATTTCTACATGGGAGCACGGGCAAAGCAAGAATCTTCCCCAAAGATCAACTTGGACAGATTGGTTTCTCGGGTGTCAACGAGACTTTTGTGCCAAAAATCACATCGAGAGGACATTGCTAGGCTACAAAGTAACGATAACAATCGTTAATCATCAAAGACAATGACACTTTCTAGTAAGTTTGTCACTAGTAGTGGCGTCGTTTCGACAAAATGAACATTTTCTGCATAGATTTTGCTTGAATTTTCTCCTTTCCTCACTTGTGCCGACGTCTCACGTTGCTCTTGCGCTTCAACAATGAATTCATTTACAGGCACCATGATGCTCGGATCCTCGGGAGATCTCCCTGAATTTGATAACCCGAACAAGCTCTATCGAGAAAGTGGAAGGAAATTCAAGGTCGATCTACTCCCAAATGATTTGCAACGCGTTTATAAGCATCTCGAAGAAAAGTTTGGTGAAGAATATGCATTGACTGTGATTTTTACGGTCCGAACTGCCGTGGAACTTCACCGAGCATGGCACAACGGGCTGCTGACCTCGAACATCCTCCAACAAATCAAAGACAAATTCAAGTTGCGAATGACATGGGATTTGGGTGTGATTGATCTTACCTTTCGTTTTGAGGACGGATGGTACGAACTGCACCGAAGAGTGCCATACGATTACGATTCGGAGTTTCAGAATTTGTACTACAAAACTGCTGTCGCCCTTGTGGAACGAGACATTGGTATTCACGATGCGTTGATTTTTCAAAAGGAGTTGAAAGAGGGAAGGCACACTAGTCCGGGTGGACGGTTCTTGAGAGATAACCCAGGTCGTCTTGTGCTTTATCCCTTTCAGGCAGCGACGTGTGCTCTTATTTTCTTTTCCGGTGACTTGTTGGATGCTGGGGTTGCAGCGCTTTGTGGCCTTGTAGCGGGATTGATCGAATGGGCACTATCGTCGAAACGATTCGTAAACAACCCAAAAGAATCCAAGATATTGATCGACCTCGTGATTGGAATGTCCACTGGTGTGATCACTGGTCTTATGTTTTACGCGGCAAATCGCATGGTCTGCCTCAGAGCAGTCTTCCTAGGAACATTGTACTGGTACGTAAATACTTTTTTGCATTCAAAGTTACGGAGATGATTCATTTTTTGTGTGAAAATCCCGGATGCTAACAATTTGTCTCCTCTGTAGGTTCTTTTACGGAACAGCCTTTGTGATCGGCTTGCTTGAGATTATTTCCTCGGAACTTTCAACAGGTGTCACTCGATTCCTTGCGGTGTCTGTCAAGACATTTGTGCTCTCGCTTGGGTCGGCAGCAGGCTTGACTTTTGTGTTGGGGGGAGAAATTTACGACGTTTGGGTTTCACAATTGGAACCTGATAACGGAGTTTGCGACACCCTGGGTCTTGGCGGAACCCTTCCATGGGATCCATGGTGGCGAATCCCGTTGTATTTGTTGTGCTCCGTAAGCGTGTTGGGCCAATACCGTTTCATTATTATGAATTATTGGGCCGGTCTGTTGGTTCAATTGGCAGCATATGTTGTCCAGGAATATGTCAAAGTTGTTCTTGCCGAGAGACACGCGCTGGATGGTATGGATACGATTTTTGGTGATTCAGCGGGAGCAATGGCTGCTGTTGTGACAGCATGCATTATTTCTCTTACTGTCGATTATGTCAGAGCCGAGAGTAGATTGGAAATGGACGACAATCCATCAATCCTGCGCAAAATGACTCAACACATGTACAAGTTCCTTGTCCGCATTGCCGATTTCTTGCGCATTGGACGAGGTTTGGCTCGCCGAAGTTCACAAGTCCGAGAAAATCTTGCTGAAGAAGCGGAAAAGCAGGGCAAACCAGCATCGGAGATCAGGCTCAGCAATAAAGATGAAGCCATTTTGATCGAAGACGCTGTAGAAATGCAGGAATACAATTATTGGTCTCTACTGATGCCTGCGGTCTATCAGCTTGTTCCAGGTTCGAAAATTGCAATGTATTGGTACAATATCATTTTGCCGCCACAGGCGTACGAGGGAAGTGCCGCGGAAGGTACAACAGTGGTTGACTCAGCTGGAAGTGCGCTCTGGATAACCTCTCTATCGCTAGCCCTGGGATTGATCATGGGTTTGGCAGTGGTTAGGATTCTCGTTGCAATCATCATCTCCACCGTGTCTTGTATTGTTTCTGGCGAAATGAATCCTTTGAACAGCTTTAGATTGCGGCAATTCGGACGTCAGGAGATGACACGCCAGGACAATGACGACGATCCAGATGACTGTGGTGATTTGTCGCACTCGATTCGTAGTGGGTCTGAGAATAATGGACTTCGAAAACGAAGCACCGTAACCACTGATACAAATAACGATGCACAGTCTCCGCGATCGGTTGAAGAAGAGGTTTGAAACCATAACCCATGAGTTTGACGAATCGGAATGACGCAGAACCGAAAAATTGTGGAAGTATTCGGCCCTGTGTTTGTGCTTGTGAAAGTGATAATTGATACTGTGAACCAGAAAGAATTGTCAGCTGGCATATACTGGATAATAAATTAGAGAATCAAGTAGTTTTATATGTCACAGAAGTCACGTCTCTTTACATTTTATTTTTCATGTACCCATTCCTTTATCAAGAATCGTGCCAAGCTAGCTTTGCCGGGCACATGAAATTGGGACTCTTCTTCTCTTGGTTTGAAAGTTAATGCAGTAGATCCGTTCAGTTTCAAGCTTTCTTTGACAAAATCCTTAGCGAACCAACGGATGTCTTCCATTTCATTTGTATCAACAACAATCTCAGGCAAAGAAGATTCCTCCAACGATGGCTTCGCCTTGGCACGAAATCCTACCATGAGAGAACGAGGGAAAGGCCATGGTTGGCTTGCTGCAAACCGGACCGATTTTGGGTCGATCACCACGCCACTTTCCTCAAAGGTTTCTCTTTGACAGCACTCCTCCAGAGTCTCGCCCACTTCGCAAAATCCAGCCAATGTTGAGTATCTTCCACTAGGCCACGATCGTTTCCTCCCAAGAAGAGCATAATTTTCGCAAGGACTTGTGACAAGCATAATAGCAGCAGAGTCGATCCGTGGGTACACGGATCTTCGACAATCCTCATTCGTACAGGTACGGCTAGCCCCTGCCTTGGTTGGCTTCGTACGGCTACCGCAAAGGCTACAAAATCTGTGTGATTTGTGAAATTCTACCAATCCATTAGCTGTGGCCAAAATACCAGCATCGTAAGAGGCTTTCAATGAGTCGCCAAATTCTCGAAGCGGTTTCGAGTCCAAAACTGTTTCATTCTCTTTTGCCTCAGACGAGTACGAATCAAGAAGAATAGATTCGATTTCTTCTTTAGATTCTTTCACTCCGTTGTCGTCTTTCATTTTTTTGTCGTTTAGGTTGACTACCCAGTAGTCGCCTTCTTCGTACTTTCCAACCCATGCAAGAAGGGGCTCTTCGTCTATGCCAACTCCACTCTCCGTGAGACCTCCCATTACGTGATCCAACTGGCCTACCGTAAGGTACAGAGGCGATGCAAATGATGAAGACGTTTTGTGCCACATTCCATGTTTCGATATCAGTACAAATTTTGAATTTTCGGTCAGATTTACGTCTTTCTCGTCATCGTTATTCGCTTCTGCTTGCTGTTCTTCTTTGTAACCATTCAAGATGTCCGAAACGCTGTTGTAGAGACTTCGAACATGTGAGCGATCGCGTCCAATCTCGGGATGAGAGTACCAAGGATGACCACCGACTTCAGTTTCTTGTGATGTTGATGGAAGCTGTGACGAAGGTGATACAAAGTTCTCAAGTCTCTATTGTAATGGCAGTCTGCTGTGGAGCGATCATACCTTCTTTCCGTAATTGATCCTAATTGTCGTATCCATAACTGGAAGGACTGTACTTCTCCAGCTGCAAAGAGAAGAACGAAAAGGGTAAAAATGGATGCTCCTTCAGTTCTCATGATTCCGATTGAGCGTTAGGAACGATGGTTAGTGTGTCCTTCCAAGTAGTAGTTCGTCGTCTACATTCGTCACTTTAACTTTGGCATCAAATTTTCATTGTTTTCAGTTTTTGTCGTATCTTGATACTGACTCACTGATTTCAAGATGAGATTTTGCGCGGGTAAAAATGTTCACTCAAATATTCGGATAGCGCAGCAAGGACAGACGAAGTTTGAGTCGTGGTTTTGAAGTGTTACTCCGCTCATAATGTTTGGTACGGTGCTTCTCTATGGTGTGGATCTGCAAAATAGGATTCCAACACAAATCATTTCCATAATCCGTGGTCCATGACTTCGACCAATTCCAAAAAACTTTTTGCCAGGCTATTTCAACATGGGACACGGTGGAAGCTGGAAAGATCTTTTCAAAGCAGCGGGGGCTGGTGAGAAGTTCATTGTACGATCTCATCTGAATTCAGGCGTAGACCCAAACTTTCAGCATCCAGAATACTTAACGGCGCCAATTTTTGAAGCAATAAAGAATGGTCATCTAGAGATCGTTAAAATTCTCATCGAAGAGGGCAACGCCGATCCTGCGCTAGTGGAGGAACTTACTGTAGACAGCACTGTAGAAACTGCGATCGGCTATAAGCAATTTGATATCTTGGAATATCTCAACACAAAACTCCCAAAAGATGAGAGATTCCTTTCCCGTCTTGTTTTGGTTGACGGTAGCAACATAGGATATGGAAAGGAGATCTGCCGAGAACTTCTTTTGAAAGGACATAAAGTGGTATTTATTTATGGATATGAAAGCACGGCAATTACCATCCAAAAAGAACTGCAATCCGATACAGGAAATTCCAATGTTGATTACATCTTGGGAAGTTTGGACTCGATGGAAAATGTGAAGACAATCGCGAATGAAATCCGTCGAAGGTTTCCTTCGATCAACACAGTGATCCACAATAATAATATTTGGCCGACCAAACTAGTTCTAAATGATGATGGTCTTGAATATTCATTTATGGTGAACTATTTGGCGAAGGTGATTCTCAACCAAGAGCTACTACCTCTTTTGAAGCAAAACGAAAGCTCGCGGATTATTTTCATGATTCCAGAATGCTCCTTTGCAGAACCAGATTTGAATCAAACACCAGTAGGTAAAGATTTTCACTGGACAAGAACTTTTTCCAAATCCATTGCAAGTTCTGTCATGTCCTTCTTGAGCTTGGTACAAGCCGAAAAGGAAACATCTGTTTCTGTTGGACTAGTCCAAACCAAAGGGAACGCTACAATGATACCAATGGGCGGGTGCATCGGACGTATCTTTGGAATGCTGAGTGGATTTTTCTACAGTCAACCCTCTGCTTCTGAGATTCAGTCTTGGTTGTCGCCCATGGAAGCAGTATCCCGAAAGAATACTCACGGTGAAGTAGCTT
>JACLAC010026434.1_pt1 | contig 25433 bp, 27 predicted proteins | sample 8027881 | NCBI WGS metagenome assembly JACLAC01 (sample SAMN15725517, study PRJNA655200) | protist metagenome | isolation source: fluorescence activated cell sorting (FACS) single amplified genomes of... | place: Spain: Blaines Bay Microbial Observatory, Mediterranean Sea | collected 2016-01-19 | reverse complement strand
ATTTTGTCGAAAGCCTAGACCAGTTCAGCGGTTATACAGCTAAAGCTAACTTTAAAAAGCTTGGCCCCAAATATGGAAAAGATGTGCAGCAAATCAGCCAATTCCTCGAAAATGAAAATGGCCTACAAATTAAGAATCAATTAGATCAAACGGGTGAAGTAGAATTAGTAATTAACAGTAGTAGCTATTTATTGAAAGCTGACGAAATCGAATTACATTCCGATATAATCACTGGTTATGCCATTGAAACCGAAAGCACGCAATTTGTAGCCTTAAATGTTGAACTAGATGATGAATTAATCGCTGAAGGGTTAGCACGCGAGTTAGTTAACAAAATTCAACAACAACGAAAGTTAGCCGACTTCAATGTTTCGGATCGGATTAGGCTATCAATACAATCGACGCAAATAGTACAAGATGCTTTTGATCAATACAGAAGCTACGTGACATCGGAAACATTGACAGCTGAAGTAGCCTCTGGCGACACTTTTAGTGACACATCTTTTGCAAAGCAGTATTCCATTAATGGTGAATCAACAGAGATAAGAATTGAGCAAATAACCACTGGTTAGTAACCGTGATTGTATCAGTTGATCACATTAATTTAGTAGTTTCTGATTTAGAGCGGTCGGTTGACTTTTATACTAATGTTTTGGGTTTTCGAGAAACTCAACGTGCTGAATTAGAAGGGGAATGGATTGAAACCATTATCGGTTTGGAAACTGTCAAAGCGAGTGTTGCCTATGTCGTATCACCAGCTGGTCAACCTCGACTTGAACTGCTACAATACCACTCACCAATTGGTGATGGGTTCCAAGCTAACTCCATTCCTAACACGCTTGGTCTACGACATTTAGCTTTGAGTGTTGATAATATTGATTCTGCCGTCCAGCGATTGCGTGAGGCTGGTACAGAACTATTAAGCCGGCCAGTGGTTGTACCTACTGATGTGATTCAACACTCGACTGGCCAGAAAATTTTGTGTTATTTTCACGATCCCGATGGTGTTTTGCTAGAACTAACCGAATATCGACACAATTCGTTAGACAGTTTGGGGAGGTTTAGTTAAAATACTCTTGCTGCAATAAGCTAGTGGTTGATTGTAATTATCTAATTCTAGCCTTACTCGATTATAGGTGAATCATGTACAACAAATTCGATTTACACAAAAAAACGCGTCGCTCTTTTCTTGGTCAATCTGTTCGTGGTATTGGTTCTCTTGCTTTGGCTTCCCTGTTAAACCCGAATGATAGTGTAGCTAATATCCAACCAATGACATGGAAAGGTATTACGAATCCAACCCACTTTAGACCTGCGGCGAAGCGAGTCATTCATCTTTGCATGGCTGGTGGGCCATCTCACCTAGAAACACTAGACTATAAGCCTGAATTAGTGAAGATGGATGGGCAACCAATGCCTGAGTCTTTTACCAAAGGTAAACCAATTGCTCAATTACAAAACAATAAATCTCTCAAATGTCTAGGACCCCAGCATCCGTTTGCTTACTATGGCAAATCAGGACAGTTGATGAGCACAGCTTTTCCTCAGATTGGAAGTATTGCTGATGATATATGTATTATTAATTCACTAAAAACTGAACAAATCAATCACGACCCTGCCCATACTTTCTTTAACACTGGTACAGGTATTTCTGGCCGGCCAAGTATGGGATCGTGGTTACTCTACGGTTTGGGCAGTGAGTCAAGTAATCTACCAGGATATGTGGTTCTAACCTCGTCTGGTGGCGGTCAAGATCAACCGATAGCAGTCCGCCAGTGGCATAGTGGATTTCTACCTGGCCAATTCCAGGGAGTCCAGTTTCATTCATCTGGTGACCCAATACATTACGTTTCCAATCCTCCCGGCGTTAATATGAAACACCAACGGGACGTGGTGTCTGCGGTCAGCGAGCTAAATATGATCCATAACGAAACTGTGGATGACCCAGAAATTTCGACTCGAATCAGCCAGTATGAATTAGCCTTCCGTATGCAAACCAGCGTCCCGGAATTGATGGATGTCTCTGAAGAGCCACAGCATATTTTAGATCTCTATGGTGCAACTCCTGGGGACGGTTCTTTTGCTTCTAATTGCTTACTCGCTCGTCGTCTTGCAGAGCGTGGCGTGCGCTTTGTCCAACTCTACCATCGAGGATGGGATCATCATGGTAATGTAAAAGGTGGAATAGAAGTGGCTTCAAAATTAGTGGATCGTGCCTCAGCTGCACTTATTACTGATTTGAAGCAGCGAGGAATGCTGGACGATACTTTGGTGATTTGGGGAGGAGAATTTGGCCGAACACCAATGGCACAAGGCACCGGACGAGACCACCACATCCAAGGGTTTTCAATGTGGATGGCTGGTGGTGGTATTAAGGGCGGTGTGACATACGGAGCTACTGATGAATTGGGTTATAATGCGGTTGAAAATATAGTACATGTACATGATTTTCACGCCACAATGCTGCATTTACTCGGTGTCGATCATGAGAAACTAACCTATCGATTTCAAGGTCGGGATTTTCGTCTCACTGATGTTCATGGTCAAATTGTCCGTCCAATTATTACCTGAGCGTTATGGAAATTTTGCCTAACGGGGTCTAGTTTTGCGCCAGTTAGTAGTTTATATACTAGGATTGGTTGTTTGTACTGCTTTGGCTATGACTCTCATTTTCAGTTTGATGGGGAAAAAACATCAAACTGACCCGCTAGACAAACTACTAAACCCAGAAAAATCAATTGAATCTGTCAGCTATGAAGCTGAACTATCAAGTGATACAGAAGACATACCAGAATTACCTTCGAAGATTGTTCAGTTTGGTAACTCTGGCGAAGTTTTCTTCAGTTATGATATGGGAGTCAAGACTAACACTGCCGATAGTGATTCTACACGCTTCGTCCAAGTCAAGCTTCAAATGATTGTTAAGACGAACGAGCGTAGCCAGTTTTTGGTATCTGAACAGCCTACCGAAGACGAGAAGTTGCTGAAGAGCTTCTTTTTAGCGGCAGCTTGGGATGAAGTCGTGACATTATTAAGCCAAAAAACGGCATTTGAGCTACAGCAAGAGGCAATCAAACTGGAGTTAAAGGAAAATATGAAAGAAAAATTCAATTTTTTATTAGACGGTCCAGAATCAATCCAAGAAGTCATATTTGACAGTTTTCAGCTCCAGTAAAATCTAAACCTAATTTCTGACCTGCGCTGAAGATCTGACTCCAAGTTTCACTATCTATGGGAATACCATTTTTCTCTCTCTCTGATTTTATCCGCTGCTCTGGCTCACCTGGAACCAAAATTTCGTCGAATCCTTCTGCACAACGAGATGATTTTATCCATTCGATAAGATCCCGTATCTGCTGATGGAAAAAAGATTCTGGCACGAAATTGCTAACCTGTATAGCTAGGATGAAGACAGAATTTCCAAAACGAGGAGCTGTACTTCCGCTACAACCAGCACCACTCAAAGCACCGGCTAAAATATCAACCATCATGGATAAAGCAAATCCTTTGTGTGCAACAATACCACCTAACGGTAATAACGCCCCATAAGGTTCTTCGTAGAAATCTTTTGGATCTTGAGATGGGGCACCGTTAGCGTCAATGATCCATCCAGGAGGTAAAAGCTCTCCTTGATTACGTTTTACACGAACCTTACCTTCTGCCACTACACTAGTAGTAATATCAGCCACAACTGGTCCATCATTCTTCTGAGGTATAGAAATACACAGAGGGTTAGTGGAAAACCGACCGTCAATACCGCCAAAAGGGGCTACCCTAGTACCACGACCATGACCATTAACCATCAATATACCAATACAACCTCTTTCAGCAATAAGGTGTGCGTAATCAGAGAGACGTCCAACATGGTTATTTTGCTGAACAGTTATACAACCCAGACCATTATGGATAGCTTTAGTAATAGCCAAGTCTGTAGCTTGCTTGGTTACTACTTGGCCAAATCCCCAATTGCCATTAATAACTGCGGTGGTTGTAGTTTCTTTCAGCAATTCAACTTTCCTTCCCAACTGAATTTCGCCTTTCTTAATATGATGAATGTATTGTGGAATACGGATTACACCGTGAGAATCGTGGCCAGCTAGATTGGCACTAGGTAAGAATTCACCTAGTATTTCTGCTTCATCTTTGCTCGCACCAAGAGCCGTAAAAACCTGCCTAGTAACTGATTGAAGTTGGCCAAAGGTAAAAGTTGGCATATGATTAATTGACCAGCTTAGTCCGGTTAGTCAGTTGATAAGTTGATCGATGGTTCGACGAATATCATCATAGTCAGGATCTAGCGCGACCGGTGAATTAGCGTATTGAGATTCAACACCTTCCAGAGTCTTTTCGTGGTATCCAATCTTGAAATCAGGGAACTTCAGGCCAGATGCAGTCGAGATCACAATAACACGGTCTCGACGTTGAATTTGTCCACTCTGGGCTAATTTCATCAGAGCAGCCAAAGCAACCCCAGTATGTGGGCAGTTGAACAGGCCAGTTTGGTCAGCTTGAGCAACAGCTTCTGTTAATTCTGATTCAGTAGCTTGTTCAACTATACCGTCAAATTTTTTTAAAATCTTTATGGCCTTCCAAACTGAAACTGGATTGCCAATTTGAATAGCACTCGCAAGTGTGGTTTCTGCTTTTAGACTGTCGAATTCCTCAAAATTGGTTTTGAAACTACGGTACAGCGGATTAGCTCGTGCCGACTGAGCACAAACGATACGAGGCAATTTGTCGACCAGCCCTAAATCCTTCATCATCAAAAATCCTAGCCCCAAGGCAGTCACATTACCTAGGTTACCCCCCGGAATAATCACCCAATCAGGTACGTTCCAATCAAATTGCTGTACCAACTCAAAGCTGATGGTTTTTTGTCCCTCTATTCGTAGAGAATTCATCGAATTAGCCAGATAGAAGCCTTCTGTTTTTGCTAATCGTTGAATAATTGACATACAACCATCAAAATCTGTCTTTAGGGCTAACGTTAATGCTCCATTAGCAATTGGTTGGATTAACTGGGTAGTAGAGACCTTGTCTCTTGGCAAAAGAATAACCGAGGGAATGCCAGCAGCAGCAGCATACGCAGAAAGAGCGGCCGAGGTATCCCCAGTGGATGCACAAATGACGGCTTTTATTGGTTGCCCTTCGAAGAGCATCTGTTTGACCATAGATACCAAAACGGTCATACCTAAATCTTTGAAAGATCCAGTGTGGCTATTACCACATTGTTTAATCCACAAATCATCTAAACCAACTTGTCTCCCGAACCGCTCAGCCCAAAAAAGATTTGTTCCTCCCTCAAACATGGAAACAACATTCTCATCGTCGACATTAGGACATACTAATTCTTTCTTGCCCCAAACACCGCTACCATAAGGAAAATTAGTCCTCATGTATCGCGCATCAAACAAATCAATCCATGATTTGGGATCTTTCTTTTTCAGCTGTTGGATATCGTGCTGAACCTCCAATAACCCATTACACACCTCGCAACGATAGATAACTCGATTGAGTGGATAAGATTCGCCACAGCCAGATGCACACTGGAAATGAGCTGTTAGTTGCATTCGCTTGTTCCTTTCTGACTTAGTATGCCGATCGAGTCTGTAAGTTAATCGATTGTCCTAGACGAGAAGATTCCAGACCTGATAGCATGATTTCGGTTACATGCCGAGCTGATTTGGCATTGGAAAGTGGTGGTTGTTTACCAGATCGAATATGGTCAGCAAAGTGTTGGTGCATATTGCCCGGGTCAGAATCGGAACAGTCGACTGATTGTACTTCAACAGGTGCGTGTTCTCTTGTGTAAGAGGTTGGTGTGTGCAGGCTAACGGCTGCACCACCTTGTCCTGGCAGTGTAAATTTACCAGCGGTTCCATGAATACTTCCTTCACTAGTTCGAGCCGGATCACACCAACTCGTTTCTGCCGTAACTATCGACCCAGATTCGGTTTGTAAAACTAGGGTGGCAACATCTTCTAAGTCGGTTGGTTTATCAAAAGTGCTGACGAATCCAGTTACCTTTACGAATGAACCTAGCATAGCAACTAAACTAGAAACTGCATAAACCCCCATATCGAACAAAGCCCCTACACTGGCACGTTTAGCATCAAAAAACCATAAATCATCGTCAGTTTCACCAAATAAATCCCGAATCTCCGCATAGTAAATCTCTGGTCCACCATGGCTAGTTCGGTATCTAGCTCCTGACACACGACCAATAGCTCCCTCAGCGATCATTTGCCGAATTTTGTAAGCTTGACTACCGAAGTGGGGCAAGCACATTACGGTTCTGTCGCTGTTTTCAACTGCTTCAACAAACGAATTAGCTTCATTCATATCTCCACAAAGTGGTTTTTGCATCAGTAGATGTTTACCAGCGGAGATGGACTTTATACCCCAAGAAACATGATGTGGGTGAGGTGTTCCGACTACTATTGCATCGATTTGTTGATCAGAAATGACTGCTTCATAGTCCGTGGTCCAATTGGGAATATTGAATTCGTCACATTGTTGCTTTAGCCTATGTTCTTTTCGTCCGCTAATCAGAACTACCTCGAAATTGTCGTTTTGTGTCAGGTCCGGTAGATGCAACCGACGAACGATGCCGCCGGCACCAATTATGCCAACCCTAATTTTGCTCATTTAATTGTCCTTCTAACTATTAATTCCATTTATCCATACCGAGTAATTTGCGTCCCAACGGAGATAAATCGGCGGTTTTTCCATAATGATGTTCGTTTTCTTTAGTGTTTCGACCGAGGCCGGTTAGCCGTTCTTGCCACCAGTTAATTCTGCTTTGACAGGCATCTTCATTACTATCATTTGCGGGATTCATAGTGATATATTGGACAATTCGGGGCTTATCTGATGTATTCAAACTAGCTCCATGCGGTAAAGCAGTTCGCCAGATAATCAGATCGCCGATTTCCGCAGGTATACATTTTGACCCTAAAGCATGAAGATCTTGACGGCGTGGGTCTTCACCTTCAGGCAGACTATCCAACCAGTCCTCAATCGTATTATGAAACCCAGGAACACACTGAAAAGCTCCTTGGTTTTCTGCTGTATCAGTCAAATATAAGACACCCTGAACGCCAAAACTAATTGGTCTCTTGTCAACATTAGTATCCCAATGTAGCCCAAATTGTTTAGCCTCAGGGTTGCGATTCGGTGGATTCATACTACCTCGATCAAAACTAACCCACAGTTTCTCATTGTTCCAAACTTGACTAAAAGCCTGATGGACGCGAAAGGCTTGTCTGTTATCCCATAAGGCTTGATTTTGGTAAATCTCGACCATAATGCTTGGCCTAGGAGGGTCGGGGTACCAAGTCTCTGGGTTTTCTGGGGCCATCTCCAAAAAATCCCATATCGCTTGAGCAGCACGAGTTGCATTCTGCTCAGAAACAGCTTTCTTTGCCACGACATAACCATTCTTTTCCCAAAAATCCAGATCGTCTTGGCTTAAAATCGGCGATTGATTATCACTAGACATTTTTCTCTCCGTCTGAAGTATGGTCATTTTGATAAACCGAAAGCTAAGAATAAAGTATCGGTTATTCAAAGTCAATCATTTTTGAGTTGGATAATGGACGGATGGATGAGGTTAGTCCTCAATGTCAGCTGATCTTATTACCGAACCAATAGATTGAGAGATGTTTGAACATGAATTCTGAGTGAATTTGTTAATAGAAAGTTAGTTAACTTGACTTTGTGTAATATTCGTGTGTTGGAGGTCAATCCTTATGGTCTATCTAAGTTGGAAAGATGGTTTTGCCTATGCAGAGCGGGCTGGTAAAAGATTACCAACAGAAACTGAATGGGAACACGCTGCAAGAGGTGGTTTAATTGGAAAAAAGCATATTTAGGGGGACGATTTGTTCCAAGCAAGAGATTACGCCAACTGTCAAGGCATAGACGAAAAGGATAAATGGCTGCAATGTGCACCGGTATGTAGTTTTACACCTAATGGGGTCCATACGATATGGCAGGAAATACATGGGAATGGACATCAGACTGGTGTGATGAAAGGTACTACAGAATTTCACCTTCCAAAGATCTTTTCGGGCCGGTGGGTGGGGAATACAAGATTTTACGCGGAGGCTCTTGGAACCACCTTCCTATTAATCTTCGTGTGGCTAAACGCAAGTATCATGATTCGTTGGGGAGTAGTAGTGGTGGCCTTCGGTGTGTGTCGAGCCCTAAGGGTTGACGGCCGGCAAGGGCTAAGCCCCTGTTTTTTCTTTCCAGAACACGGAAAGCCCTATCTTTAGCCAAAGGTCAGCTTTTATTGTCCTTAGCTGAGACTTTGTTTTTATAAACTTATTGGGTTCTAGTCTGAATCTTCGTGTGCTGCTATCCAATCTATTTCCAAGTTGAAGGGCTCTTGAATTTTATCGGAAATGATAAATCCAATACCAGTCACTTTACTACCAACGACTTTCGGAGAATTTTCAACCTTCCAACCTCTAACTGACATTCGCATCTTGTCAAATGGGATTGTTACTGTTTGCCACTCTTCATCCGTTTCAAACTCGGACTGCCAGCTTATTCTAGGATCTTGGGTGGTAACCAATACCGAGTATAATCTGCCGTCCCCACGTATTTTGAATGTTAATCCATCAAAGCTAGCGAGAGCAGATTTCGGTATAAAAGATCGGACCGAGCTGAATCCACCATTATTTTTCAGAGATAGGCGCCCCGAAAAACTCATTACGGATTGGTTAATTCGCTGGATCTGGGCTTGTGAAACCCCACCCATTACATCATCATTTACTAGAAACCATTCGGAGTATGATTCTTTGGAAAAGTCAAACAATTTTTCGGTATTTTCAGAAGATTCACTTTCTTGTGTAAAAAAATCGGAAGGCTCTTCTTTCACACTGCCCATTTCTTGGGATATTTCCGTAGAATACTCATTACATCCAATGACTAACGATAACATTAATATAAATACGCCTATTTCTTTCATGTGTGCTCTTTTTGGGTTTAGCTAACAAGGAGGGTAACGGCTCTGTGAATAGATTGCAAAAAAATCTATACAAACTCCGAGACACAGGATAAGAACGCGAGAGAACAGTGAATTAGTACGAGAACAAAACTAGTCTTGAACGAAGGTAAAGCAATTATTCTCAAACTGCCTAAATTTGAAGCCCAGCGATGTGAACTCATCTATTTTATTAATATCCTCAACCCGGTTTTTGATTAAAAATCTAGTCATTTCTCCTCTGGCTCTTTTGGCAACTACTCCAACCATTCTTTCCTTTCCATTGGAAACTGATAGAAATTTAAAGTGGATGACTTGTGATATATCTATGTATTTCTTTATAGATGAGAAATACTCTTTTGAAGCCAAATTAAAAAGAAATCCAGTCTGAAGGTCTAATTTAATTTGGCTAGCAATTTTATCACCCCAGAATTCATAAAGGTTTTTTGCAGTGCCAAATGAATATCGAGTTCCCATCTCCAGCCTATATGGATTCATTTTGTCAGAAGGCTTTAGAACACCATACATACCTGATAAAATCCTTAACTTATCATTCATATAATTCGCATCATCTTGGGAGAAATCTCTTGCGTTTAGATGCTTAAAGACATCTCCTTGAAATTGAAAGATTGCTCTTTTCTCAGGGATCAAGATACCATCCCAATTTTTGAATCTCTCGGCATTCAACTCTGCAATATTGCTGCTTATACCCATTAGGTTACTAAGATCATCAGTTCGTAACTTGGAAAGTTGTTCAGCCAAAAATTTAGCTTGCGTATCAAAGACTGGCTGCGTTGTTTTTAGAGTCACGTTGCTAGGGACACTATCAAGTCTCTTTGCTGGCGAAATGACTATCATATTTTCAATCCTGCGTCGGTTTAAAATTGTTCTACTTAGTTGTGCAATATCAAGTCTTTCTGGTAAAAACTCCATCGCACCTCAGCTGAAATGACATGATTGGGATCTTTTGAATAACCACTAAAAACAACACATTATAACCCAGTAAGCCCGGAGATATAAGGGGAATCACATTTAAGACGAAAAAGAAAAGAAACAGGCTACACTCGTCACGAAGTGACTGAAAATCTTCTACTTCCTATTCTATTTGTAGTTGATCGTCCATCTAAATTTGCCTAACATTGCGGGAATTTCCATTTAGAATACAGCACCGTAGTTTATCCATTATCTGACATGCATGAGCAAAAGTATCTTTAGTTGTTCTACTCTCACTTCTTATGCATTTTGTGAAAGTTATCTCATTTTACTGTATTATTGGGATCAAATATACTGCTGGATACTTATTAGTTCTAAACTCTTCACTAAAGTTTACACACTGACCTTAATTGTAAATTCTATTACTAATCTGGGGAAACAAAGCATACCAGACTGAAGGTAACATTGAAATTAACCTCATCCACAAAAACAGTTTTCTCAGTCCTTCTAACTAGTAACCTACATTAAAAAACTAGTTTTTGCTTTGTAAAGTTAGTTTATCTTTAAACTATCAAGATTGAATTTAAATTCCTCTGTCAGTGCGTCCTCTGTACATTCAGCATAATCAATTCGTAAACGCTCAAATACTGAATGGTAATTCGATTCATTAATGTGATTTTGGTAACCCAGTCGGTTTTGCTGTTCCAATAAAACCTGAATTTTTGCATAATGAGCTAGATTTTCGTAATCTTCTACTGTTTCTGGTAAAAACGCTATATCAGTATAACAAGATATATCGTCAACCTTATTTTTAATGAATAGTTTTAATGTTGGAGCTAGCCCCCTATCAAACTTATCAATTACAACTTCAAGTAGACGTTGTAAATATTCTCTCAAGTCGTAGTAAGTATACGACCCATTTTCAATGTCTGAGATAAAAGCATTCAAATAATCATCATCCAATACTTCCCGTCGGACTAAGACACGGTGTAAATAATCAACATCTTTGAATATCAGTGAATTTGTGTTAGGATTTATCACGTCAGATCTCCGTTTGCCAATGGCGCGCCTAAATGTCTTATGCTATCCTGAATAAATTGCCAAATATTAATTCTGTTTAGTTCTACTCAGTCAAGAAAGCCGCCCTTAATCTGGCCATCAATGGTGTGAGACGTTTCCATTCTTCTAGCTGTTGTCTCTGGGCCTCAATTTGGTTAGATAAATTTTCCATATTCCTCTGGCCGATAACGTTCAATTCTTGTTCTTGATCTAGTGCTTGTTGTAACTTTTCGATTTGTTGATCCTTAATTTTTATCAGGCTTTGTTCTTCGTCAGCTTTGTCCGAAATTTGGGATAGCTTATGAGAAAGGTGGCCTACTTTCTCTTCCAAATCTGATATTTTCGTCCTTAGTTCGAGATTTTTCTGATCACTTGTAATTGCTGTCCGACAAATATCAGTACTCTGTTCTGGAACCCAAATTAGTCTTCTTCGACCTTCCTTTTTATTTTTGATGCTGTTTTTGGCTACTTGGCGCTGAAGTGTCCTTCTACTGACTTTCAATAAAAAAGCGGCCTCATTCATATCAAGCCACATAAAACTTCTCCTAATTTAACTGGTACCAGTTTGAATACGCTAATTTGTCGGACATGGTTTCACATTTTGTCGGACAAGAATTTATCGCCCCAAAATGAAAATGGTATTCAATGTCATCAATCAGTAAGGTAGAATACGGTGTCAATATCAACACAAGGGCTAGAGTGAGGTTATCCGCCAATACTTTCGATCTACATAACTAGTTTATTTTGAAGATTTATAACTATTTCAGAATAGTCGAAGGAGTATAGGTCTAATGCTCGAAATTGAAATTTTGGAACCGATCGAAATAGAGAAAGCAAAGAATACCGTGCTCAGAGATGGTTTTGTAGCAATACGAGACGTATTAGTTGGTGATCAGCTCGACCGAATACGGCAGGCTGCAGATCAAGTCATAAATGATATTATTGATAAGGATCCACACCGAATTGGAAATCGGGGCCACCATCGTTATTCGTTTGGGAACCAAATACACCATTTTGAATGGTGCGAGTTGGTTGATCTTCCACCAATTTTATCGATAGTAGAAGCCATTTGGGGTAACAATAATTTCATATGTAGTGGTGCAGGAGGGGACTTCTCTTTACCAAAAGCCGAAATTCAACCTCTTCACTCTGATGGAAATGAACTAGGATTTTCTGACCAGTGGGTTGAACAAATTTCTTATCGTGCTTTACCTCCACCGACTTTAGTAGTCAACTTTCCAATGGTCAATTTTTCCAAAGAGAATGGAGCAATTCGACAAATTCCCTGCACACAAAGATTACAAGCGCCGATTCCAAGCTTAGAAGAGGAGCCACCTTGGATGAAAAACTGCCTGATCTACGCTCCTGCAGGTTCTGCATTGATCCGAGATATTAGATGTTGGCACGGCGGAACGGCTAATAATTCTGATAGAACTCGCCCAATGACCAGTGTCCAATATTATGCCCCGTGGTTTCGACAACATCTTTCTAAAAAACTACCCCGGCGACACTTTGAGCGAATGTCTTTGCGCGCACAACACTTGTGTCGATATATTGTTGAGGATTAGCTAGCCAGGTTCATATTACGGATCAAGGTCTCCTTATGAACAATTCCACCCAAATACTTTGATTCAGTTGACCTTGAAAAAATAAATTAGTTCGCTCGTTTGCGATTATCATTGATCATCTCTGAATGATCTTTGCTATTCTTATAGCATTCTCTTTCTAACCATTAAGCAGAAAAACACCCCGGCTCTTATTTTTTCAGATCAAGTCTTGTCTTCTTGGAGCTTTTTGTTTTCTCGCTTTATAAACCCGGTACGGTACATTTTTGCTATCGTAGTATAATAGACACATAACCTAATCTTTTGTACGAATAGTATGGGTGATATCTACTAATCGTGCCAACTAATTTGTGTAAGATAGATCATTAGCTAAGTTGGTTCGTTTGAAGGGATCTTTGTCATAATCATAACGCTCTTGAAGAGCTATAAGTCCTGTTTTTTCACCTTGTCTAAATCTCTTCTTGCACCCACTCTACATAACGGTAACGCTATTATAACAAGCATAACTCATGACGTCCTGCTTGTTATAACAGCGAGGGTATTGACTCATTGATACTAGCTTGACAGAACTGGTGGGGTTTTCGATTATTGGTAGTAAACTAGTACCTTCCAAATGAAGATGAGGTTCGAGATCCGTCAGATCACAGAGGGTTGGGTAAATGTCAACAAATTCCGTTGGTACATTGATATGTGTACCTGCAGGGACAATATCCGGCGCAACTAAAATCAACGGAGAGCGAGTGGTCTGCTCATAATTGGTGTGTTTGCAAAACATACCATGATCTACCAAGTACCAACCATGATTCCCTCATAGGCAGATAACAGTATTTTCGGTTTGTCCAAAACTTTGAAGATGGTCAATCAGTCAACCTACTTGTTCATCAATAAAGCTAACAGATGCTAGTAGCCGTGGATTAACTTACGCTGAAGTTCGGTAGGTATTGGTCCGTTATCTAGTACATCAGAGTATCTACGTAATTCCCAAGAGTTTTGCCAGATGAAAAATGGTGTTTCTTTAGGTTTTTGTTGAATAAGATTGATATTGCTCATATCTCGGTCATAAAGATTCCAGTATTTTTTGGGAACAGCAAAGGGTAAGTGAGGTAAATTGAATCCAACACCAAGAAACCACGGAAAGGTGGTTTCTGAACATTCGTTCATGATCTCAATGCCATTGGTGGCATAATGATAATCTTTGTACAATTTGTCGGGCATATCAGAACATTCGGTGGCGGGTTTTGAGTTGCTTTTAATCTTGGGTAAGGCATATCGAGTAACATTCACTTTTCGGGCCGGTCGACTCCAAGAAGGGACATCTTAGCTTACCCAACCCCGACCATTTTCGATACAACGACCATCATAGATCTTACCTGTGGCTCTGGTTATATAACCGTGGTTCATAAAATATTGCGGTAGTATTACTACATCCGAAAGAATACTACGCATAGTTGTTTTCAGATCCGAAACTCTGTTGGTGCCAGGCCGAAGATCAGTCATCAGCTGGCCCTAGAAGGCCCACAGACAGCTTGCTGACAATGGTTGTTTTTAAAAAATATGCCACGCTTAGCTAAACGATCAATATGAGGAGTGTGAACTTGAGTCGCATCGTATGCACCGATCAATGGCTTAAGGTCGTCAACCGCAATGAAGAGTACATTTCGCCCTTGATGAGATAATAAGTTAATGGGAACTGAGGACAAAGCCGCAGTTGTAGTAGTAAGCCCACTTACGGTTGCAATTTTCAGAAAATCACGTCTCTGCATAAGTTTTTTCCTTTTCAGTTTAGCTAAATTCGGTATTCCACTTTTTTTGAATTAATTCTAAGGTGTCACTTTTTGTACATTGATTATTTTTGTATGAAAATTTGAGAGATCAACTTTTAACGTATGCTCAAATTCAATTCATGTGGTTACTTATGAGGAGTATAGATTTCCTAACCTGATAAAATGCCATTTCTCTATTCCTTACATTCATAAAATATTATTTTCTATGGTCTAATTTTTTTCTATCCTTATCACCAGTGAATAGTTGATCAGGTAATATCTGAAATCTACTCCAACCCACCGGTCAGCGTGATGAAGATCGGTCTCATTTGGGGTGTAACCTGATTCACGATGAGCCGTTGCTACAGACGCTGTAAGCATTAGGGAGACCAAAACACATTGAAGCGGCCGATAAATACTTAAGTTACTTTTCTTTATATTGTACAAAAACGTCAACAGGTCTATTCCCTTGGGGAGAGAATTCATTTTGGCATCTTATTACAAAGCGTGTTGGTTGTTCAAGAAACTCAAATGGTTATACGATTCATGATCACCTGCGTCCCACGCCCTTCTGGTTATGGGATAAATTGCGCAAATTCAACCCTGATTGTATTCAAAATTTTGCTTGCGGATTAAGTTACCATTGGACTAAGGTATCTGGATGTGAGTATATACGCCATGCAAACATTAATATTTGGTCTCAACTTGAACGTGGTAATCGTTCTTGTGATTTCTCATGACATTCGGGTTTTTATATTTTTGATTTGGTTTATGCTTATGTTCACATGCAACGTCCAGAAATTTTTGACCAACTTTGCCTAATGACAGAATACTGGTGGAATAAGCGTGACGAACTTAACCTTTTGCTGATTGAGAGCCAATCACCTAAAGATTCAAAGCGATTTTTTGCCAATAATACACCAAGTCAGACATTGTCACTCGGGGCGAGTTTATTAGAATCGGCAGATCTCATAAAGCTCCTTGAAAACGACTTGGCTTCAAAAATGAAAAGTTATGCGCACGAATATATTTCCGGGTTTTTAGCTGCTCCCCATGAACCATTAAATCGAAAGTTCGTCAGTCTATGCCAACGGGAAACTCAAAAGGTTGTTGAACTGATGACTACTTGGGGTAGTATATACAGTACGAGTGCTGTTTCTGGAACAGCCATTTTGTGCATTAACGTATGGCGTCTAACGAAAAACAAAGAGCTATTGCCATTTCCAATTGATAAGATTAAGAGCAAAAGGCTTCAGATTCCTTCTATGGATTCAGGCTTAGTTCTTGCTCTATTCTCAGATTTATATGATGTCACTGGTGAGTCCGGTTGGTTGGCAGCAGGGACGGATATCTGTGATGTATATTTTGAGAATACATTACCTGTGGATGCTTATTAATTGGTACGAGTCCCAGTTGGGCCCAGCTTTTCTAATTCATGGTTTAGGCCGCTTGGCTTCTTTAGTCCAAGATAATTGTATTATTGAACCAAACTATACTCTAAGATAGAGAATTTTACGAATTTCTTGTTGTTTATATCTAGTTTGTCGATTGAACAGAAGTATTGGTCGACATTTTTTAGCAAATAAAAAGATTAGGTAGTGCTAATGGCGATTATCAGGAATCAGTACCGACGAAAACAGAAAACTTACGATTGTTTATACCTCTTAGTATTTATTCTTCTCATAAACCAAGTTGGTAACAGCCAAGAAGTAAAACCAGCCGTTGGCTTAAAAGTAACGAAAATCAAAGTCGAAAGTGGGCAAAAATACAAGATGGGAGTTATTCCTTTACAAAATCAAGCCCGAATATACGTCGATCGAGACCATCTGAAGTTTACAAATGTGCCTAAACCTCTGTCTGGGTTGCATTATATAATGACAGCAAACGCTGACCATAAGGGAAAAGGAGAAAAATTTCTAACATTCGTAGTCAATCAAACTGTTAGGCTATGGGTTGCACGTGATAGTCGTGGGGCCCCAGAAAAAAAAGGTGTTGCACCCAAATGGCTTTTAACAAACTTTCATCAAACAAAACTACAAATAAAAACAAATGAACCCAAAATGGAATCCTTTGTAATCTATAAAGGGAAAGCTGATTTAGCTAAAGGAAAACACTCACTAGGAGGTAATGCTGATCCACCAGCCCAAGGTCAAATGAACAACTATGTATTAATATTTGGCGCTGGGGAAGGAATAGAAAAAGAACCAGAGATGACCGTTCCCAAAGGGGATAATCTACCTATACTTTGGAGCAGAATCAAAATCAGTAGACAACAGTAATTATCCTCTTTATCACTTGAAGATTTCTCTATTCACTGTTCGTATGTGAAACGTTTGTGGTGAAAGAAATTGAGTTAATTAGACCTCATAATCTGATTTTTACTGTCGATAGAATCTGTTAATTGTTGTAGAAACATTCAGTGATTTATCTGATCTAACCTTTTACAGTCGATTATAGCTATATCATAACCCAGTCAAGAAAATCATCGGCTTCGTTGATTACTTACTTATCTAGTAGCCATCTCACAATTTATTAGAATATCAAATAGTGTAGGTAGCTAACAAATCTGTGTTATCCACTTTATCTTTTCCAGTAGACCATAATGGTTAGTCACACTAGATGAAGAGGGATGCACTGATGGATGGAAAAAGCTGTACTGATGCTTTCTCATCTCTTATGTGGTTGACTATTTTCCAGATCTCAATAAAAGTGAAATAGAAAACTGTATCAGTCCACAAATGATTAAAATGTACTAGTTAGTCAACTTGGCAACTCACCACTCTTGTTGTCAATTGAGAACTATTGACTAAAGACTAAAATACAGGTGAGTTCAGTGCCTAGACACTAAAGTAAACAATCAAATTCCAGCTAAATTCAGCCTATAAGTCGTTCTCACTTAAATTAAACTGGATCAATCTGCGAGTTCACCGAGACGACAGGATAAATCTACATCTTTAATAAATCATAGCCACTGATCAAACCACTCAATAGCAGGCTGGACGTCAAATTCATGACCACCGGAAAAGATGTTTAACCTGATTTTATCTTTAGCTCCAAGAGCTTGATAGTGATAGGAAAGCTCTTGGTATGCTTGAGTTGCATCAGAAGCTAAAAAACTTGGATCTACATCTCCAGCTTGAATCATCAGAGGTCTGGGAGAAATCAATGTAGCAATATCAGCATGTTCGAAGTATTTAGCCATTTGTGGGACGTAACCGCAAGTACAATGAAGTTCTTTTAGAAAAGTACTTTGGAAAGATGTCAAGAAACAAGCAACACAGGCAGCTTGAATACGTTCATCGCAGGCTGCTAGATAAAGCGTCATTTCTCCACCTAGGCTCAGCCCTGCGCAGCCGATCCGATCATTATCGACACATGGTAAATTCATTAATAGATCTATCGCTCTTTGTAACTCCCACATTCGGTAACCAATGACTGTACTACCGAGTAGGCTCAGTGCTTCATGATCAAACCGACAGCCGTGATAAGGTTCTGGGTTTGATCGGTAGCCAAAGCTGATGTGCTCAGGTACAAAGGCTACGTAACCTGCTTCAGCTAATTTTTCAGGGTAACGGTGGTAACTGCTCTTAGACTCAAATATAACTTGGTCTATACCTGTCCCGTGTCCGGGCGGACAAAGGATAGTAGGCTTAGGTTGATCAGTGTGAGTAGGAATCAATAGGTAAGCTGATACTACTAAACTGGGCAGTGTCTGGTACTGAACTTTGAGGAGCTGATAGTTGGGTAGTTGTTTTTCTGATAAAATTTCAAATTCAGTTTCAAAGATATTATCCGTGAATGAAGGTAAATCTGAAATCTGCAGAAGTTCTAGAATTTTCGAGCGGGCTTTTGGTTTCCAATCATAGAAATCTTCGATTGGCCCTTGAAATCGCATTTGACGCGCAGTCTTATCGTACAAATGACGCATGTATTGCAAAAAATCGTTCTGCATAGCTGTTTAAACTACTCCTATCTGACAATTAGTATCTGCTTTTGTAATTTTTCTTGGGTCAAATATGCTACTTTTCATCTCACATATTTGTTGTGCTAAACTCACGACCACTAATTAACAAAAATGTAAATATGCAACTATTAGAAAATGTGTGCCTTATATGAGATTTAAAACGGCAAAGACACAATCTGACATTACTCTGTTTCATTGACCGTTATCTTTTCCCAATCAATTAATACTATCAGTTTTTCACACAACGTGTAATTTTAATTTTTTACGTAGCTCTACCAAGAGCAAAACAGGCTAAATTAGGATCAGACACAATCACAAATTAGTGAGATTTTATTAAGTTCTATAGAGTATTCTGGTTGTATTGTTGTATGTAATTTAAAAGTTCAAATATTTGACAAAGTTATTAGGTATTTTTGGACTAGAGGAATAATAAGGTTGGAAGGAAGATAAAGGCTGAAAATAGGAACGGATTTTTATAATTTAGGTTAAAACTTAATCAGTCGAATTAGCGACCGATAATACCAAATAGAGGGTTGAATCGATGTCAGAGAAGCAATTGACAGACGAAAGTATGTTCACCGAATTATGCGAAAAAGGATTTTTTGTTTTGCCTGTGTACTTACCTGAGAAAAAATTACGGGTCCTTAGAAATGCAATTCGTCGCATTCATCCACCTTGGTCAGATTTACCTCCCAACAAAATTCCATCTCTAGGGCAATTACCAACAGAAAACACCTTTCCCTCTCGAAGCACAAAGTCTCCTTTTCAAGAACCTTGTTTTAATGACGCCATCGTAAATGCAGATACTATTATTCTTTCACAACGCTGGTTAGGAACGGAAAAAATAGTAGTTGATCTGTTCGATACCTTGGTTTCATTGGTGGAACAGGTCGGCATTTGGACGGATTCTCACTGTTACCTACCCGGGCTGCAGAGCGAGGCTACCATCAACTCAGGTTTTAGTATTACTTGTCTGGTGTTGATATTGGAATGGAACCAACCTCGTTCTGGCCAACCCAAATGACTGAGGAAGGTCCTCAGATGGTCGGAGATGAACAAAAATTATATGGGCAGCAGGTACAATAAAATCGTGTTCTACATCTCGACTTTTCATTCCAGAAACCACTTTACTAAAACTAATGGTGAGAGAATACGTCTTTTCTGTACGTTGGGGGAGAAGTGATCATTATTGGGAAGGATAATCGGACTATGTTGTGGCTGGTAACAACTCCACTTTTAATAATTTTATTGGTAACATATCTCCAAAATGTCGTAAACTTTTCCACTTTCCACCAGTCGGTCATTTGTATTATACCGAGTAAACGCTAAAAGACTTGGATAGTAAGTACCCCGGGCCGGGATACGACCGGCGGATACGGGTTGTAACCTGGATCGACTTTAAGGTTTGTAGACTGAAATTTTAAGCCACTGTAGAATAGAAGGCACAGATAATAAGCTAATAACTGGCCTTGACAGTTCATCATTTTCACGACGGAATACTAAAAATGACTTGCTTACCCTGAATTAAAACCGAGTCTCAAGAGTGAAGAGGTAATCTCTTGAGACTCGTTCACGCCCATTATGCAAGCATATGCAAATGGTTAGTGTAGGAAACCGACTCCTACATTATTAATTTTCTCTTTTTCCTATTGCTTGAACGCTGTTTTTCCGTTTTCGATTTTAAGGTTTTTGTCAAGAAATTGACAAATTTGATTGGTGTTAAAATACGGTAATCAAGATGATATTAGGTAGGCTTAGTAGGTTTTTTGATATTATTTCCATAAACTGCCATTAATCCTTGTTATGATGGGTATTTAGTCAGGTATCATTCATGTTAAAGAAGCACACACACAACAAAGCAATATTGAGGGGGCCGTTTGTGTCTGGGAAGATCCTAATAATCGATAGAGATATTGAAAATACAAAATCACTTATTGATTGCTTTGAAGCAGAACATTTCACTGTTAAGCTAGTAGACAATAGTCAGCAGGCCATGAACCAAGTTTTGTCCTACCTGCCAGAAATTATTTTGTTGGACATCGAATTTCCTGACACTAGTGGTTTGGATATCTTTAGGGCTATTCTACTAGATAAGCAGACAGAAAGCATACCCACTATTATACTGACAGCCAAAGCTGAACCAATTGACCGAATAGTTGGTTTGGAATTAGGAGCAGAAGATTATATTGCTAAACCTTTTGATACTCGAGAAGTTATCCTACGAACGAAAGGTGTCTTGCGGCGGCGTCGAAAAAGGGATCAGCCATCAGATCAAAGAATCAAACTGCACGGAATAGAAATTGATATTGGAAAACGTGAAGTTAATTTTGCTAACTCAAATATCAGTTTAACCAACCCGGAATTTGAATTGTTGGTTTACTTAGCAAAGTCCCCAGGTCGTGTTTTTAGCCGAAATGACTTAATGTACCGACTATGGGGTTACAGGCCGGCTTACCAGAGCCGATCTATTGATTCACACCTCAGCCGACTTAAGAAAAAATTGGGTCGTATTGGTCAGTGTATACAAACTGTCAGAGGTGTTGGATATCGATTCCAGCCTGACTTAAGTTAAAAGTCGACATTATAGGAAAGCTCCCCGCCTAAAAATAATTTTTTATTTTCTTATTGTACAGATTATCATTGATACTCTCGAAAATTCCACTGATTAGATCCATATTTTCCCTCTAATTCAAAGGCTAATTCGGCCTCATCTTGTGACAGTTTACCGGAGATCATATCTTGGCCGATTCCCTCCTTCAAGCCGATAAAAATTGCTTTCTCAACCTGGTGCCGAGATAGATTAGGAGTTAGTTGCGAATTCAATTCGGTAGAATTATTGGCCAGTAATTTGGCAATTTTTGGCTCTTTAGAAATAAGTGGTTGTATGATTTCTGAAGGCGAATCGAGAGCCAAATAGCCTTGATACAAAGTCGCATTTTTACTACGTCTTTGAGCTATGCCCATTACTTTTTTACCATTGATCATCACATCATACTTGATCGGATTTATTAAACAAACGTTTAGTTTTTTCGATATTGCTGATATTTTTGAGCAATAAGCTTCAACTCCAATTTTGTTTAATCCATTCACAATATACTCACTAATTGCTTGGTGAGCAGGTGAGATCCCGTCAGGCAAATAACTCCAGTTCCTTGGAACAGTTAACGAGAAAGTAACATCTCGACTATGGATAACAGTTCCACCGCCAGTTATTCGACGAACTAACTCAATCTCACGTTTTTGGCAAGTAGGGATATCAATAATTTCGTTAATTTTCTGGAAATATCCGAAACTAAAAGCAGGTCTAGACCACTGATACAAACGTAGTGTGGGGACAACACAAGATTGGCGAAAAATAGATTCGTCCACAGCCATGTTGACATGTGCACTTTTGAGCCCAGTTTTGAGTAAACGCATTGATAGAACTGGTAACAAAGAAAAAAACTAACTTTCTTTCAAGAGACTGGAGGTATATGCCTTCTGGCGTGGTATGAACTACGTACCATAGGACCAGCCTCAACGTGAGCGAATCCGAGGTTGATGGCTTCTTCTTCTAATTGATTAAATTCGTCAGGTGTATAATATCGTCGCAGATTCAAATGTTTTTTTGAGGGGGGTAAGTATTGACCAATGGTCAAGATATCACACTGAGTCTCGCGGATATCCATTATTGCCTTTCTCAATTCATCAAAGGTCTCACCTAGTCCTACCATCAAACCTGTTTTTGTAAGTAAATCTGGGGCTAACTTTTTTGCTTGTACTAACAGATCTAATGACCTTTGGTAAATAGACCGTGGCCGACAACGCTTGTAGAGTCTAGAAACAGTTTCCATATTATGGTTTAACACGTTGGGTTTTGCCGAAACAATCTTGGTTAAGGCTCGCCAATCACCTTGGAGGTCAGGAATTAGTACCTCGATTGTGCAAAAAGGTCGTTGTTTTTGACAGCTCTTAATGCATTCCGCAAATATGCTTGCTCCCCCATCTGCTAAATCATCGCGATTAACTGAGGTAATGACTACATGATTTAGTTCTAAGTCCCGAACAGCTTGTCCTAGTCGGTAAGGTTCGTCTGTATCAACTTGGCCAGGCTTTCCTTTTTTGACCGCACAATACATACATCTTCGAGTGCAAATATCTCCTAGGATCATAAAGGTAGCTGTCCGGTCATTCCAACATTCACCAATATTTGGGCACTGGGCTTCCTCGCAAACAGTATTTAGATTCAAATCTTTCATCAACAGTTTTAGATGTTGATAATTTGGCCCGGCAGGTAATTTAGCTTTGATCCATTTTGGGTGACGCCTATGCAGTTGGTCAGATTCGACCATTTTTAGTGAGCCAAGAGCTGTCTGATTTGAATAATTTGAAATCGACATATAAGCAATTTAGGAAAATAAGTATGAAACTTTCATGAATCTTTCGTTAAAAACCACTATCCCAGCGACAATCTAAGCAGAATAACATCCCTTTGCCCAAAGATTTTACCTTCCCTTTACACTGAGGGCAAATATTGATTTCTGTGATCTTGGTAGTAACAGTATTTCTCTGACTCTTTCCTTGAATCAAAAAGCAGTCACAATTGTAGATATGATGGTTACATAGCTGACAGCGATAGATCAAATCGACATTCAAATCAATTCCATTTGGCTTAATGTTTTCTTCAAGTTTGTACATCGCCATATTTGGTCGTATAAGTCTACTTTTTCCAATATGATCAATAGCCACAACATCATCAGCAGCAAGTCGTTTTTCTTGATAAACGGCTAAATGGTCGATATAGAAAAATGGCCTCTTCCCCAAGTCACCAATATCTTTGAGAGTTGCACTAGTTTTCTTAATTGCTAGCATAACGAAAACATTTTTTCCTGCTAATAGGCTAACAGGAGAAAATCCATCCGAGAAATTTATCAAAGTCAATCCCCAATTTTAAAGAGTATGCACGTTGAATATTTATACCTGCTATTTTACTGATGGCTTGTTGTGACGATTCACTGGTAACGGTAACCTATACCGTGTACAGTCTGAATATGCTTACCTTCAGCACCTAGCTTATGCCGTAATCGGTTGATATGGGTGTCAACCGTACGGCGACTAGATCTTGGTGTATCAGGTGGAAGTATTTGCTCCAACAATGTTTCCCTAGCAAACACTCGATTGGGTGATTTCACTAGGCAGATCAGAAGATTAAATTCGGTTTTTGTTAAACTTACTTCATCTCCAGCACAAAAAACCTGTCGCTTGGATGAATCAATTTTCAGCTGATCCAAGAAAATCTTTTCTTCAACTAATTGGTTAAGAAAACCATTACTACGCCGATGGACAGCTCGGCACCGAAGGACAACTTCTCTCGCAGTGAACGGTTTTTCAATATAGTCATCAACACCTAATTCTAAAGCAACAATTCGATCTTCGACGGAGGCTTGCTCAGAAAGGATGACGGTGGGAATATGTCTAGTCCGATGATGCCGAGACATAATACGATATAGTTCTAGTCCATCCATGGTTGGCAAAACGACATCGAATAATATGACATCAGGAATTGTCTCTAGAATATAGTTTATGGCATCAGATCCATCCTGAATACATTTGACCGAAAAATTTGCCAGCTCGAGCGGGTGCCGTAGCTGTTTTTGAGTATTAATTTCATTATCTACAATTAAGATTCTTGGTTTCATTATATCTACCTGATTTATTAATGCCGACATTCTGTGTTGAATAAACAAACCTAAAGGCGAAACTAGTAACAATCATAATTCTGGTTTCGCCTCCAATACTATGAGTCGGATTACTCAAATTCGACGATTGCATCAGAAACAAGGTCTAACCAGGTTTCTAATCGTTCTTCTGTCAACTCATCTTGGTTATCATCATCAATACCAAGACCATAAAAATAATCACCATCATCTGTTAACGCTAGCGATTCATCAAAATCGTAACCGTCAATCGGCCACTTTCCAACAATAGTTCCACCATTGCTAATGACAATTTTAGCAATAATGCCAACTGCATCCAAAAAATTATCAGCGTATCCAACCTGGTCCCCTAAGCCAAACATCGCAACACATTTACCCGCAAAATTGATTGTTTCAAACTCTTCTAGGAAATCTTCCCAATCTTCTTGTAACTGACCAATATACCAGGTTGGACAAGACAAAATAACATATTTGTATTCTTCAAAATCGGACGCTGATATACCATCTCCAACATCATGAGTATCCACTAAGTCTGCACCCAAAGTATCCAAAATCTTGTGGACGATTTCCTCAGTGTTTCCAGTATTCGAACCGTAAAATAAGCCAATTGTGTCTTTCATCTAAATATTTGTGTTGGGAAACTATTGCTTGAGTTATCTCCCAACCACATCTCCTTATATAAATAAATAATAAATATTGGGCACCAATCCAAACTGCTTGCTATTGTGATAAAGAGATTTGATCACAAAATATAATAGACATGAAAAATCGCTGTATCTATATCCAACAACCTACCCCTAGTTGTTGTTGGTATTCTCACTGAACTAAGAAGCCAACACGGATAAAATAGATAACAATATATTTTCTCTCAATTTATAGAGTTTAAACTTTAGTAGGATCTGGTTTTTCAAGGTCAATTTTTAGTTCAGATATAGCTGTTTGAACCAAATCTTGAGAAATCTGTTCGTTTTTTAACAATAGAGTTAAAGCTGCTAATACGATGTGTTTTGCATCGACTTGAAAGAAATCTCGCAAGCGAGCTCGGTCTTCACTTCGCCCAAAACCGTCTGTACCAAGAACTGTCGCATCCAAGCACAACCATTTCAATATTGAGTTAGGAATGGCTTTCACATAATCAGAAGCAAATACAACTACACCATTTTCGTCTTCAAAACAGCGGGTCAGATAAGGCACTTGTGGCTCCTGATCGGTGGCAACATTTAGTAAATTCCATTGATCAGCCTCGATACCATCATTGTAAATTGCCTTATAGCTAGTAACACTCCAGACATCAACAGAAATATCATATGGTTTATCCCTTAAAATCTCCATTGCCTTGAGAACTTCATTTAGGATGGCACCGCTACCACACAAGTGGACTTTTAGTCCCTTTTTCTTTTTTGAGTTTTCTTTCTTGATTTTGTACAGCCCCTTGGTAATACCATCCTCAATTGAGTCGTA
>JACLAC010000979.1_pt1 | contig 25439 bp, 23 predicted proteins | sample 8027881 | NCBI WGS metagenome assembly JACLAC01 (sample SAMN15725517, study PRJNA655200) | protist metagenome | isolation source: fluorescence activated cell sorting (FACS) single amplified genomes of... | place: Spain: Blaines Bay Microbial Observatory, Mediterranean Sea | collected 2016-01-19 | reverse complement strand
GGTGATTTATCGCAAGGGCGACCGGGTGTCCTTTGATGCTCCGGCGACCGATGACCGGAGGGTGCGTATTGGAGATCTTACCAGCCGCCAGAACCTGGAAAAGTTGATTGAGGTTTCACGCGTAGAGCATCCGGGGATGGCAGTGAGCGGATATCTTCTCCCTCCGGGAGAAGCTCGGAAGAGTCGGCGTGGGCAGTATCTCTTTCTTAATGGCCGACCGGTGGAGGATCAGGTTGTGTGGCGGGCGCTTGCGGAAGCACACCGGGGGGCATTGCTGGAGGGTCGCCATCCGGCAGCGTGGATGTGGTTGGAGATGGATCCCCTGCTGGTTGACGTGAATGTTCACCCATCGAAGCGGGAGGTCAGGTTTCACCGTCCGGCTGAATTGCGTGCCCTGATCCTGGAAGCAGTCGAAAAGACATTACGTGGGAGGGCAGGGGATGTTCGTGCTGCCCGGGAGCAAAGGAGCGAGAGAGGAGTGTCCGGAGAGGGCGGGAAGAACAGCGAAAGAGAAGAAGGGGCTGCAAACAGGGAGGATCCTGAAGGTGGCATTGCGTCTACTCCCGATGCCGGGGCACAGGTGGAGCATGCGGGTGCAGGGGCTTCCGTAATGGAACCCGGGTCAGCGGGTTCCATTCTTCGTGATGAGCCAAGCTTCCCTCCCGAGTCTCAGGGCTGGAGGGTGGAGGTTCAGGAGGAATTGTCTCCCGGAGAGGCACAGGCGGGTGGCCACCCCTTCCGGATCGTGGGCGTCCTTGATGGACGCTATCTCCTCCTCGAAGACAGTGATGGACTGGTCCTGCTGGAGGGAGAGGCCGCGCGGGAACGTATCCTTTTTGAAGGATTCATGGAGGGAGCGAAGCAGGGAGCGGCCGAATCACAGGGGTTGCTGGTTCCCCTTCTCCTCGAACTGGATGCCCGTGATGCGGATGTTGTCCTGAGAAATGCGGAGAACTTCCGTGAGGCGGGAATGGAGGTGGAGCCTTTCGGAGGTGGAACGGTGCAGTTGGGCAGCCTGCCTGTTTTGCTAAAGGATGAGGATCCCCGGGCCCTGCTCCTCGATCTGGTAGATGAACTTATTCACAGTGCCGAGGGGAGAAGCGGACGGATACTGACCTTCGAGAAATTCGCGGATGGACTTGCGAGGGTAGGGGCACGAGGGGAAAGGTGCAGGGAAGAGTCGGCTCAGGGATTGCTCGAGCAGATTTTTGCCTGTGAGCAACCCTATTGCACCCCGGGGGGACGACCTACCCTGATAGCGTTCTCGTTGTCTGAACTCCGGCGTAGATTCGGGAAGAAATAAGCGGTCGAGGGAGGATGGGGAGGGCTCTGCTCTCAGATCAAGATGTTGGGCTTGCGGTCGGCCCCGGGCCTGTTACAAATCCAAATTCGAATGGCCGACAAGCTGACCTATACAGAGGCAGGCGTTGATACGGTTAAGGCCGCGGCCCTGGTCGGCGATATTCGCACCCATGTCCAGCGTACGCAGAAGCAGCGGCAACTGATGGGAGGGTATGGGCTTTTTGCTGCAGCGCTGGAGCTAAAGGATTATCGGAATCCGGTGATCGTGACGGGATGTGACGGAGTGGGGACCAAGCTTGAAGTTCAGCTTGAACATGACCGGATCGAGGATGCGGGGAAGGATTTGGTGGCCATGAGTGTCAATGACATCCTCACCACGGGGGGGGACCCCCTGATGTTTCTTGATTACATAGGGGTGTCACAGCTCGATGAGGAGAGGATTACCCGGGTGGTGGCGGGAATGGCTGATTACCTTGAAGAGTGTGGATGTATCCTGGCTGGTGGAGAGACTGCCGAAATGCCGGGGGTGGTGCCTGAGGGAGTGGTGGAGCTTTCTGGATTCTGCATTGGATGCGTGGAAAAGGAGGAGATGGTGGACCCGGGTTCGATAGAGTCTGGGGACGTAATGGTCGGTTATCAGTCTGATGGTGTGCATGCCAATGGATGGAGCCTGATTCGTCGCGTGCTGGCGGAACATGGAGGAGATTTTTCACGGGAGGAGATTGAGTCTCTGCTGCCCCCTACCAGGCTATATCACGATGTAGTCAGTGACCTCCGGGATGTGAAGATTCGTCCCAAGGCAATGGCCCATATTACCGGTGGTGGACTGCCTGAAAATCTCGAGAGAATTCTTTCGGGGCGCGGACTGGGGTGTGCCCTGGAGGTTCCTGAGTGGGACAATGGGGCGGTGCAGAAGCTCCTCAGGTTTGTTGAGGAGGAGAGTTGCTGGCATACCTTTAATATGGGGTTCGGCTGGGTGGTGGTAGTGCCAGAGTCTGACGTTGATGCCGTTCTTAAGGCTGGCCCGGGGGGCAGAGTTCTCGGGGTGGTGGACCAGAATCCCGGAATACGGGTGAATTCCAAACGCTAGTTTTGCATGAGCGACCACCTGAATCACGAGTGTGGGATTGCGGTGGTTCGCCTGCGGAAACCGCTCGCCTATTTCCAGGACCGGTATGGCGATGCTCTCTGGGGATTCCGTAAACTCTTTCTCCTCATGGAGAAACAGCATAACCGGGGGCACGATGGTGTAGGTATCGGTTGTGCGAAGCTGGATATGCCGAAGGGCCAGCCGTATATTTTCCGGCGACGGGATTCCTCCCGTGATTCCCTGGCCAATATTTTCCGCCATGAACTGCAGCAGGTAAACAAGCTCGCTCAGAAGGGAGATTTGCAACTGGATGACCCCAGTTCGCTCAAGAGCAGGTTCGATTTCGCTGGCGAGGTGCTGATCGGGCACCTGCGTTATGGAACATCCGGAGAGTTTGATTCCGGCTCATGCCACCCCTACCTGCGCCGCAGCAACTGGCCTACCAGAACCCTGATGGTCATGGGCAACTTCAACATGACCAATGCCCGGGCTCTCAATGAGCAGTTGATCGAACGTGGACAGCATCCGGTATTTGGAACCGATACCCAGACCGTACAGGAGGAAATCGGATTTCACCTTGATGAAGCACATACGGATATCTATCGGCGCTTGCGTGATGGGGGGGTGCCGGGAGAGGAAATTCCGGACCGGATTTCGGAGCAACTCGACGTGGGCAGTATCGTCACGGAATCAGCAACGGGCTGGGATGGAGGTTATGCTATCTGCGGAGTGATCGGGAATGGAGATGTCTTCGTGATGCGTGATCCCCACGGGATTCGGCCCTGTCATAGGTTGGTCACAGATGAGGTGGTTGCCTTTGCCTCTGAGCGGGTGCCCCTGATGACCGTTTTCGAGGCTTCGGAGGAGGAAGTTGAGGAGTTGGAACCCGGAATGGTGGCCACTATCAAGAGTGATGGGATGATGAGTGAAGAGCGTTTTGCTCCTGAGGCGGAGCGACGACATTGTTCCTTTGAGCGCATCTACTTTTCCCGGGGTAATGACCCTGCAATCTATCAGGAACGAAAGGCGATGGGGGCAGCCCTCACCGAGCAGGTGGTCGAGTCAGTTGACGGAGATTTCGGAGCGGCAGTGATTACCTTCATTCCCAATACGGCGGAAACAGCATGGTATGGACTGATGGACGGTTTGCGGCATTATCGGCGTGATCGCGTAAGGGCCAATATTCTGGAAGCTGCCCGCTCCGGGGATCTGGACGAGGACCTTCTTAATCATCTCATCATGGGGAACTGGCCCCGGGGGGAGAAGATCGCTCACAAGGACATAAAGATGCGAACGTTCATCTCCCAGGAAAAGGGGCGAGCGCAGCTGGTGTCACATGTCTATGATATTACCTATGGGGTGGTAGGGGAGGATGATGTGCTGGTGGCTCTCGACGATTCCATTGTGCGGGGGACCACTCTGAAGACGTCTATCCTGAAGATTCTGGGGCGAACCAATCCCCGTAAAATCGTGATCTGCTCAACCGCTCCACAGATTCGCTATCCGGATTGTTATGGGATCGATATGTCTGAACTTGGTAAGTTCATCGCCTTTCAGGCCGCCATCCGGATGCTGGAAAGGGATGGGAAGCAGTCTCTTATCGAGGAGGTTCACCACTGGTGCCAGGAAGAGTTACGCAAGCCGTGGGATCAGATGGAGAACTGTGTAAAACAGATTTATCAACCGTTCACAGCAGAGGAGATTTCAGCTGAAATCAGCAGGATGGTTTATCCGGAGAACGGCTGGCATGGTGAGGTGGAGGTGATCTTCCAGACCATAGAGAACCTGCATGCTTCTCTCGAGGAATCCTGTGGGGACTGGTATTTCACGGGTGATTATCCCACCCCGGGAGGCTATGCCACCGTTAATTCAGCGTTTGTAAACTGGCGAGAGGGGATTTCCGGACGGAGTTACGACCTGCCGCTTTAAAGAGCCTGGAACCTGAGAAAGGAAGCGCTTCCCAATGGCTCCTCCTCTGTCCTGGGACTATGGGATTCCAGTGGAATTTTTATTTCAGGACAATCCCGACAGGGCAATGATCGGAACCGTGAATATCTGGATAGATGGCCGCGCTTTGTACCTGGTCAATGAAGGAGTTGGAGACTCCGAAGTAATCGATACGCCATCCAACATTACGCTGCCGGGACTGTGCCCGGTAAGACCACCAGGAATAGGCTTCAGTGGTATCAGGGTTTAAATGACGGAAGGTATCGGTGAATCCGGCGGCAAGGGTCTGGCTGAAACTTTCACGTTCCTCGTCCGAAAACCCGGCCGACCTGCGATTCTGAGAAGGGCGGGCGAGATCGGTCTCCTGGTGTGCAACGTTGAGATCGCCACAGAAAATGACGGGTTTCCCTCGACTGCTTTCGAGGTGAACCAGGTATGTCCGGAACGCTTTGTCCCAATTGAGACGATAATCAAGCCGGCGGAGGCCATCCTGGGAATTCGGGGTGTAGACATTCACCAGGACGAAGTTCGCAAACTCAGCGGAGATGACCCGCCCCTCACTGTCGTGCTCGTCGATCCCCATGCCCATGGAGACCTCCAGAGGTTCCTTTCTGGAAAAGATCGCGGTTCCTGAGTAGCCCTTTTTTTCGGCGGAATTCCAATAGTTCTTGTAGCTTCCAAGTTCGAGGGGGATTTCAACCTGTTCGGGGCGAGCCTTGGTTTCCTGCAGGCAGAAGACATCGGGATTCTCGGCCGTGATTGCCTCGGCAGCTCCCTTGTTGAGCGCAGCTCGGATGCCGTTGACGTTCCAGGAGAGTAGTTTCACCGCACAAATTGAAGGGGAAAGAGGGAGGAGAGGCTAAACAAAAAAGAAAAAAGCCGCGGGACCGAGAGGTTCCGCGGCTTGGTCGATGAAGGGTTGGTCGTGATTAACGCTTGGAAAACTGGAAGCGTTTGCGAGCACCGGGTTGGCCTGCCTTTTTGCGTTCCTTGGCACGAGGATCGCGGCGCAGGTGTCCGGCAGACTTGAGGTCGCCCCGTAGTTCCGGATCCATCAGGGTGAGGGCTCGTGCTACTGCTAGTTTGATGGCGCCCGCCTGTCCGGGAACCCCGCTGCCCTGCACCACTACCTTGAGGTTGAACTTGTTTACCAGATTAGTCGTCTGGAATGGGGCGAGAACCTCGTTCTGCAGCGGAATGGTAGGAAGATACTCCTCGAAGGAACGGTTGTTTATGACAATCCTGCCGGAACCCTCGGTCATCCAGACGCGGGCTACGGCGGTCTTGCGGCGTCCGGTAGAAGTGTAGACAGTTTCGGTGGCGGCCATGGGAGGAAAAAAGTATTCGAGTCGGTTGAGCAGTCCCGGTTCAGAGGGAGTAAGGCTGAGGTTGCTGGGCTTCGTGCTCGTGGTCAGGACCAGCATAGACCTTGAGCTTGCGAAGTTGGGCTCGCCCAAGGCGGGTATGAGGGATCATCCCGCGGACAGCGCGTTCGATGAGCAACTCGGGCCGACGGGCTCGGACCTTGCTGGGAGTTTCGACCTTCTGTCCTCCTACGTATCCGGAGTAACTGGTGTAGATTTTCTCGGTCTCCTTGTTTCCACTGAGTTGGACCTTCTCGGCGTTCACGATGACGACATGGTCACCGGTATCGGCATGAGGGGTGAAGATGGGCTTGTGCTTGCCCCGCAGGAGTTTGGCAGTCTCCACCGCCACCTTGCCCAGGATCTGGTCGGCGGCGTCAATGATGTGCCACTTGCGTTCGACATCGGCAGCTTTGGCAGAAAAGGTCTTCATTATAGGCGTTCCGGCGGGGGTTTGACCAAGGGCGGAAAGGGCGGGCAAACTAGGAGTGAGTCCCACCTGTGTCAACGCTAATCCTACGGGGATTACGCCTTCTCCAGGAGGATTCGGCGCTGGAAAATCAGGTCCCGACCGGGAGATTTCGATTGCGGGGCTGGAAATATCAAGAATGATGGTCTGCGTGGGCGCGCATTTGCGTTCACATACAACTCAGGAACGAGTTATCGCAGGACCACCAAGACTTCATGGCATTTAGACGAAGGGGTGGCGGACGCCGCCGGAGGCGCCGCACCGACTACAGTGGACCCAAGAAGGGGGCTGACGGGGAAGACAAGGCTGTTGAGGTGGAGGGAACCATCTCGGCCGTTCTGGCCGGAACCATGTTCAAGGTCAAGCTTCCCAGTGACCACGAGGTTCTGGCACATATTTCCGGAAAGATGCGGAAGCGGTTCATCCGGTTGGTGGTTGGGGACAAGGTCAAGATGGAGATGTCTCCCTACGATACCTCCAAGGCCCGCATAGTCTATCGGATTGGGTGATTCGGCAGTTGTCCCGGATTGCTGCAGAGGAGTGTCCGTCAGGGGAGAGCGCTTTCCTACCTCTCCTTGTCGGGGTCATAGAAGATCTTGATGTCGGCCGTCTCCGTGCCGAGGATCTTCTGGGCCCGTTTCAGGGCGTCACGGGTGGAGATATTCGGGTTGCTCGGCTTGAACAGGAAAAGGTTGCTTTCACCCTTTACGCGGTCGCAGCCTTCCTGAAGTACTTCAAGGACACCGGAAAGCTTGAGGACACGGTAGACCTGGCGTGATGCCCCGGAAACGATGATGTGCCTGTCCTCCTTGCGGGCGGATCGGATGAGATCCTCCAGGGCGAGAACACTGGTGGCGTCGAGGTGACGGGCATTCTTGAGGCGCAGGATGATGATGCGCAGGTTTTTATCAACAAAGGTGCGCTGTATCTGGGTGCGGAAGAGTTCGGCCGCACCGAAAAAGAGGTCGCCTTCGACGTGAACGATGGAGATGGAGGGGTTGGGCCGTTTACGTTTTTCTCCGAGTTCTCTCAGGTCGCCATCATCGGCAACCTCGTATTCAACCAGATAGGGTCTGGAGGCCTTGCGGAGGAAGAGGGAAATGGACAGTGCCACTCCGATGAAGATGGCGGTATGCAGAGGAGCAAAGAGAGCCGCTACGAAGCTGACGGCCAGGACCATGGCATCATCGTAGGTGGAGCGAAGACAGATCCGGATGACGCGGGGTGAGACCAGGGATCCTGCTACCGCGATAACGAGTCCGGCAAGGCAGGCCCTGGGGACATGTTGGACGAGGGGAAAAGCAGCGAGAAGGAAGATCCCGATCACGCACAGGACCCCGCAGAAGACAGATGCAAAGCGGGTGCGGGCTCCTGAATCGTAGTTAAGTGCGGAACGGGTGAGGGAACCTGATGCCGGCATGCCGGCAAACAGTCCCGCCGCAATATTGGCGGCTCCGACGGAGAGCATGTCCTGATTGACGTCAGGGCGATCACCGGTGCGGGAGGCAAGCGACTTGGACATCACGGTGTTTTCGAGTGAAGCGAGAAAGGCGACAGCGAAGGCGACAGTTGAGAGTTGGGCGATTTTCTCGAAGAGGCCCGGTTGGGCGAAGACTGACAATTCAGGTGCGAGGTCGCGGAAGGAGAAGGATTCGAATTTCTGAACCTGGTCAAATCCGAGGCTGGTCGTTTCCCCAAGGAGCCAGGTCAGGAGGGAGAAGAGGACGAGAGTGAGAGCGAAGGCAGGGATCCGCCTGAAGCGGGAATGCAGGATGAGGTAAAAGAGCAGGGCGCCAAGTCCGAGGCAGAGCGGTTGCCACTGGAGAGAGGAAAGATTCTCCAGGAGGCGGACCAGGATAGTGACAAAGGTTGTGCCCCCATTCTCCATTTGTTCTGCGAGTCCAAGGAGGTGCTTGAACTGGTTTGCGATAATCAGGGTGGCGGCCCCGGCGATATAACCGACAAGAACACTGCGACTGATGAACTGCAGGAGGTCAGCGACCTTGAGGAGGGCGCCGACAATACAGAATGCGCCAACCATGAGACAGAGGAGGGGCATCAGGGCGATAATCTCTCCTTTTGAGGAAGCCATCCCGGGGATGAGAAAGAAGGAGAAGATCATGAACGCGGTAGCATTCGTGGGGCCCAGGATGGTATGGCGCGAACCGGAGAAAAACGGGGCCACGATGGCTGCTATGGCTGAGCAGGCGATGCCATAGACAATGGGGAGTTCGGCGATGGCGGCGTAGGCCATGCCCTGCGGCAGGGCCAGGAGGGCAACATTGAGGGCTGCGCGAATGTCCTGCCGAAACTTGTCGGAATTGTAACGACTGAGAGGACCCCGGATAGGCAGGGGGTCGAGGGCATTGCCTGTCCCATTACTTCGGTTCCGCGCGTGGCGTGCACGTCGGAGGAACTTCTGCAGTGGGTTCGGGGGCATTGGCGGTTGAGGGCTAGGGAAGCAGTGGTTCAGCGGAAGCTGGCCCGGCGGAAGAGCCATATTCCAAGGAGAAGGCAGAGGGCATTGGGGAGCCAGAGAATGGAGATGATTACCGGGAACGGCGCATCCTCAATCTGCTGGGCGAAGATCAGTAGCCCGAAGTAGGTTGCGGCGATGAAGAGGCTGATCAGCAGTCCGTTGGAGGTTTCCCGGCGGCGGGCTGAAATTCCGAGAGGAATCCCTATCATAGCAAAGGATAGACAGGCCATGGAAAGGGAGCGGCGTTTGTGAAGTTCGATGTTCAGTTCCTTCTGGAAGCGATCTTCCTTGGCAAGACTCTCTTCGAGTTCCCTGATACGACTGGGAGTCAGAACTACAGGAGGGGTTTCATTATCCTCAAAGGGACTTGCAGCGAAGGTGGCTCCAGTCGGCAGTCCCGCGGGCCGGGGAGGGAGTTCGCCGGCAAGTTCCATGCGAGATTCCTCCTGGCGTTTTTGCGATTCAGCAATGCGGTCGGGGGCATCGATATTCGTGATATCGGAGGGCTTGTTCCTTTTTTTGCCGGTAGCGGAGAAGTCGATCAGGACGGGCTCCATCTCGGTGGCCCGGATAGGAATGGGAGACACTGAGTCCTGATCCATGGAGATCTCGATGAAGGGATTGGAGAGCTTGAGCCGCAGTTGTTTTGCCTCCTCGTTGACGTATAGATTGACCTCCTCTGCGAACATGTAGGCTTCAAGACTGGCATCCCGGCCCTCTCCTGTGAACTTGTAGATATGGAGACCCCGCAGGATGCCATTTTCGTCCTCTGCCTCGGCATAGACCCGCTGGTTCGGAAAGCGCGAGATAACCACCCGTGGCTGGATGAGCTTGCGGGGGTCCTTGCGGACCGCTTCATAAATCAGATTGCGGGAGGAATCCTTGGCCCGGGGGGCAGCCGTTCCGGTGAGCCACCAGCATAGACCGGAAAGGCTCACCGCAACGAGGACAACGGGAAGAGAGACCCGCATGAGGCTCATGCCGGCCATGCGGAGGCCGAGTAATTCGTTGTTGCTGGAGAGTCGGCCGAAACTCAGGAGAGTAGAGGCCAGAAATCCCCAGGGAAGGGTGAACATGAGGGTGAAGGGGATGATCAGCAGGATAAACTGCCCCATAAGTTCCAGTGGAGCCGCTTGCTCGACGAGGAGGGGCCGGATCTTACGAAATAGTTGCCCCAGGACGAGGACCACGGTCAGCAGGGAAACCCCGAAGATCGTGCCATAGAGGACCTGCCATCCGATATAACGGTCCGCGATACGCATTGTACTGCATTAGAGTTTACTTTGCTTCGAGTCCGGTGACAAGCGGAGCTTGCAGGGTATCAGGAGTGATTACGGATCTCCTCAAAGACCTTGTGGGAAAAGTAGCGCTCCATCCGGTCGGGGAAGACGGTGACGACCTGGGCCCCGGGGCCAAGTTCGGTGGATACTTCCATGGCCGCAGCAAGGTTCAGGCCGGAACTGGGGCCAACCGGGAAGCCAAGTTTCCAGAGTTGTCTTGTCAATTCCAGGCAGTCGCGGTCCCTGATTTCCCATTCGCGTAACCGATCGCATTTCCAACCGGAGTAAATTTCGCTCAAGCCTTCCACTACTCCGGGGACGTCGCTGCTGAAGCGGAGGCTGCAGCATTCGAGATTGGAGCCGAAGAGGGCGAGGTCGCGCGGAATCGCGGCGTGGGCACTGACCGGGCAGCCCGCTCCATCAAAGGCTTCGTAGAGGCCGCGGAGGGTTCCTCCCGTTCCTACCCCGCTGACCACCGCATCGACAGTGCCCCCGGGGATCTGACCAAGGATCTCCGGTCCGGTGTTGAGACGATGTGCTTCGGTATTATCCTCGTTGGAAAACTGTCTTCCCAGGAACCATCCCTCGGCTTCGCTGGTTTCACGGGCCGAGCGCAGGACTTCAGGCATCCCGCCGCTGACCCGTCGTACCTCTCCGCCATAAGCCTTGATGATCAATTCCCTCTCAGAAGTCGCAGTGTCCGGGATGAAGGCTACGAAGTGCAGTCCCATCTGGCTGCAGGCAAGAGCAAAAGCGATACTGGTTGAACCGCTGGAGGCTTCCACCACGGTATCTCCGGAGGAAAGTTGATCACGCCTCCATGCCTTTTCGAGAATATGGCGTGCGATGCGGTCCTTGGTCGATCCGCTAGGATTGAGAAATTCCAGTTTACACCAGATGCCTGAGGTGTGATCTCCCGCTTCTTGTGATTCACGGCGGGAGTCCCCGGGCGAAATCCGCACGAGGGGAGTAGGGCCGATCTGGTGCAGGTAGGTGTTGGATTCAGGAAGCACGCGCGAGATTGGCACGGTCCGGCTTTACTGACAATCGGGGGATGCGGGGGTGGGCTTTCCCTGCGAAAAGACTGCTGGCCCTATTTCCTCACTCCGGTATGATGTCTTGGATGAGTTCTCTTAAATTGATCCTGCTGGTTCTGCTGGTGCCTTTCGGCCTGACGGCCACGGCGCTTGCTGACGACAAGAAACCCTCCCTGACCTATTACTATTTCGATGGATGAGTGCTCTGCAGCAAGATTACGGTCATCGTGAATGACCAGAATAAGGAGCATGGAAAGAAGATTGCGATCTCTGCTGTCAAGGTAGGCGAAGGAAAGAGCAAGGAAGACATCAAGGAAGCCAAGCTTGCAAGCCACGGGATTGTTGCCAGAGACAAGGACGGAAAACTGGTGGTGGCGGTAGAAGGCCACAGCTACGGAAAAGATAAGGTTGTTGAGGTCATCAACAAGCTGCTTCCTGAGAAATAGCCGGAGGCAGGAAAACTGTTCCGGACGCTTTATTCGCTCTATTGGGCGTCAGGTTATCCCGGGGGCGGGGGTGGACTCGTCGTGTTGTTTACTTCCGGGAAAAGAGCCTTTCCGGTCAATTGGATAGCAGTTTCAAATCAAGTCTGTCCGTGCTTTAGTAGGGGATAATTCATAATGCGCCCTTTCACCTACATGCTGCTGCTCGGCGTGTTCCCTGTGAGCGCGGAGGTGGAGTTCGAATCGGTTGTTCGCCCTATCCTGCAACGCTCCTGCCTCGAATGCCATGGCGGGGACAAGGTCAAGGGGAAGGTCGATTTTTCCAGCATCAGGACCGAGGAGGATGCCGATGCCCGGTTCGAGCTCTGGGAGACCGTTGTGGAGATGGTATCGGCAGGGGAGATGCCCCCTGAGGATAAACCGCAGTTGTCCGAAAAGGAGAAACAGCTGATTCTCGACTGGTATGAGGAGCGTCTTGCCGCACCGGTGACCGCGCGTCCCGGATTCTTCCAGCCACGTCGGCTCTCTGGGCCTGAATATCGTAATACGCTCCGCTCCCTTTTCGGATTCGACCTGGAGGTAGTCATCGCGGAGGCGCAGCAGACCGTAGCCGGGGAGAAGTCGCTGGTTCTGAAACTCCTGCCCAAGGATCCTCCCGGGACCAGTGGTTTCGTGAATGACACCCATGGGGCGGCGTTGTCCCCGGTGATCTGGGAGCAGTATTCATTTCTTTCCGAGGCTGCGCTGGAGAAGCTTTTTGCGCCCAAGCAGCGATCGCAACTTGAGGAGTTGATGGGGGTAGAACTTCCAGTCGGATGGAGGTTGGAGGATCTGAGTGGGGAGCAGGTGGAAGCTCTGCTCCGCCGCTTCGTATCCCGTGCCTTCCGGCGTCCGGTTCCGGAGTCTCGTCACAAGGCTGCTCTGGACCGGGTCAGGGGAAAGCCGGGTCAGGATTTGCTGCAGGCGTTGAAGTTTGAAATGAAGGCGGTTCTCCTCTCGCCTCCGTTTCTTTACCGAGGTCTGCTCATGCCTGGTAAACCGGGACTGCAGCAACCCGTCGATTCGTATGAGATTGCGGAGCGACTCTCTTATTTCCTGTGGGAGGATCGACCCGATGGTGAATTGACGGAGCTTGCGGGAAAGGGCTTGCTGATTGATGAGGAGATTCTGACCGCTCAGGTCGAACGCATGCTTAAGGTGCCTGCCGCACGCAGTCTTGCCGAAAGCTTCGGGGTTCAGTGGCTTGGTATCGCCAACCTTGACGAGTTGATCACCAATCCCATCACCCACCACGCCCTGAGGACGCAACCGGTGCTCTTCCTGGACTATCTCTTTACCGAGGATCGGCCGGTAATGGAGCTCATCGACTCCCGGACCACTTTTATCAATACCGGGGTCTCCGGGTTCTATGGAGCGGACCGGGGTCGAATGAAGTTGCACCCGAAGCCCAAGGGTATTGAACGGCAGACCACCCCCTTTGGGCGTTTCACGCTGGAAAAGGCGACATGGCGAGGGGGAATTCTGACCATGCCGGGAATCCTGACGATGAACCGTGGTCCGATTCAGAGGGGAACCTGGCTCCTGCGCCGCGTGCTGGGAGAGCACCTGGGAGAACCCCCGGCGGACATTCCTCCGGTCAGACCCTCTCCACCCGGGGAGAAGCTTACCTTCCGGGAACGTTTTGAAAGGCACCGCAGTGATGTGAGTTGCGCCCGTTGCCACGAGAAAATTGATCCTATCGGTTTCTCTCTCGACGGTTACGACGTCAACGGGCGTTTTCTCCAGGGTGATGGAGGGAAGGGTAGGCCCCGGATCGACACCTCGGGCAAACTGCCAAGTGGTGAGACCTTCAAGGATTATGCTGGGTTGAAGCAGATTTTCCTGACCTCCCAGCGGGAGAAGATCGTCCGGAATGCCGTCGAACGCACTCTCTCTTTCGCCTTGTGCCGTAAAGTTACGCGAAATGATCACCCGGTGATTAATGAAATCACGGAAAAGATTGTTGAGAGCAATGGAACGTGGAAAGATCTCTTCGTGGAGGTTGTCAAAAGCCTTCCGTTTCGGGAAACAATCATCCGGCAGCCAGTCAGCGAATGAGTAGTCACTGGAAGATCGAGCGGCGCACCTTCCTGCGGGGAGCGGCGGGAGCCTTGGTTCCGCTGCCCTTTCTGAACCTGATGCAGGCTCGCGGAGCGAAGGTCGGGAGCGCCATCCAGAAGGGGGGCTCGCCCCTCCGCTTCGTCACGCTCTTCAAACCGAATGGAGTGCATCCCCCTTCTTGGAACATTAACGGGGGAACTGAGAATGATTTTCGGATGTCCCCGCTGATGCAACCCTTTGCAAAGCACCGGGATGACCTTCTCATCCTGGATAATATGGGAGACTTCGGATTTTCCTCCCATAGCAACTCGACGCGTCGCTTCCTGTCCGGGCACCATGAGAACCGCAAGTCAGCCTCTGTGGATCAGGTTATTGCCGACAAGATCGGGGCCGGGACAGCTCATCGCTCTCTCGAACTCACCACGGAGGGGCTCTTCGTTAACCAGATCGGCTGTAGTTACATTTCCTACGATAAGAAGGGCAAACCCCTCCCGAGGGAGAGCGACCCTCAACTTGTCTTTGATCGTCTTTTCCGGAGCCCTTCTCAGGATCCCGGACGGCGGAAGGAACTGGGGAGTCTTCTCGATCGCGTTCGGGAAGACGCAAAGGCCCTGCAGCGCAAGGCCGGCAGGGAGGATACCGAGACCCTGGAGGAATACTTCACCGTCCTGCGGGAGACCGAAAAGCGTCTGGAGAAGATGGCTTCTGTCTCGAATAGCGGAATTGATTTTTCCACGCTCAAGCGTCCTGACACGTCCTTCTCTCTCGATGATCAGGTCGAATCCATGCTCGATGTAATCACGATGGCGCTGTGGACGGATTCGACTCGCTGTATCAGCTACATGCTGGGCAATAGTAACAGTCGATTAATCTTTGACTTTCTGGGGATCAATCAACAGCACCATTATCTCTCTCACTTCTTCCGTAACTTCAGTCGCTCAAATATTGACGCGCTGCTCAAGATAAGCCTCTGGCACATGGAGAAGTTCGACTCCCTGCTTACGAGATTGAAGGGAATCAAGGAGGGGGAGGAGACTCTCCTCGATCGCTGTGTCGTGCTCTTTGGTTCCGGAATGGGTCATAGTGACAATCATACCGCGCAGCGTATCCCGATTGTCATGGCAGGGAAGGGGGGAGGCATGCTGAAGACGGGCCGCTATCTGAGATACTCCAGGAACCAGGAACTGGGTCGGTTGCACCTCGCTCTCATGCAGAAATTCGGGGTCGATACGAACTCCTTTTCCAATGCCTCTTCACCGTTACCAGGGCTCGATGGAAGCCCGTTTGAGGAGTTTCGCGAGCGCCCCTTCGATAGCTGGGTCAGGCGGGACCAGGGAACGATCACGGCGCAGGGGCGCCTGCGCATGTCCGACAACCTCGATGAGGCCAAGGTCTTTTACATCGATGTGGAGGGGAAGCCCTCCGTCCGGGTTGAGGTGGGGTTCTCGGACTTTCACCGCTTCAATCTTGCCTACCATGTTGGGACCCCGATCAAACTCTCAGGGAACAGCGGAGAGAAAAGCGGACAGCTTGTCATTACCAAGGTCACCGGGTTGACCTCCCTCTTTGGCAACAGTAAGCCCGGGCAGGCCAATGGCTGATTTCCAGTGGAGTTGGCCCGGTTGGCAGTGACCTCTGGCATCAAGCCCGGGCGGTAGGGGGGCGCCTACCAGTTAACAGAAAAATGATACACGTCATCGCATCAATTACCGTCAGGGAGTCTGAACTCGATTCCTTCCTCGAAATCTTCAAGCAGAATATCCCACGAGTGCTGGAGGAAGAGGGCTGTGTAGAGTATTCAGCCACCGTGGACTTTCAGACCAACATCTCCATCCAGGACACGGAGGTAAGCAGAGTGACTGTGATCGAAAAGTGGAGATCCTTTCCTCATCTCGAATCGCACTTCACCGCGCCTCACATGCTTGATTACAAGGCCCGGGTTGAGGGAATGGTCGAAAACGTTTCCCTCAAGATCCTGGAAGAGGCCTGATGAGATAAAAGAGAATCCCTTCATTTTCTTCCTGGCGATTCCAAAAAAGGACTTGTTTTATAAGGGGAGGAGGTTGGAGCCCTAGCGGTTGATGTGGTAAATTGGAAAGGGTCCGGCCAGATGCCTCTTGAATTGGAAGCAACGAACCGGGGGTTCGCCCAGAGCTAACCGCAGGTCGGATTCGCTTTCCCGGTAGAACAACAACGAATTCAGCATGGATACATGGAGTGTGATCATGGCCGTCAGCGTGGGCCTTGGATTGTCAGCGGCCTGTGGCTTCCGGGTATTTGTGCCGCTCCTTGCCATGGGCATAGGAAACCGGGCGGGGTTGATTGAACTCGGGGAGTCTTGGGGCTGGATGTCAGAAACGTGGGTTATTACAGCGTTTGCGGTTGCGACCGTTCTGGAAATTTCCGGATATTATATCCCGTGGGTTGATAATCTCCTCGATTCTGTGACCACGCCTGCCGCGATTGTGGCCGGTGTGGTTGTGACCTCCGCAAGTCTCGGCCAGATTGAGGGGATTGATCCCGTGCTCCAGTGGGTTCTGGCCGCGATCGCGGGTGGAGGGGTGGCGGGGACTGTTCAACTGGGAACGGCGGTCACCCGGGTAGCTTCAACTGCGGTTACCGGCGGAGTGGGTAATCCAGTCGTGAGCACCGTGGAAGCGGGAGCCTCGACGACCTTTGCCCTGCTTGCTGTTCTTATGCCTGCCTTGGCCGGGATCCTGGTGGTTGCCCTGCTCTTCTTCGTGGTACGCCGGTTTGGCGATCGAAGAAGGGTCCGGGCGGAAGGTTAAGGGAGGTGGTCTATGAACTCCGGTGGCTTCCGTTCCTGCTTCCTCAGGTTCCGCGCTGGCTCCACCGGGCATAAATATACCAGAGAAGGACAAGCCCAGCCATGCCCCCAAGGATTTTCAACTCATCCGGGATTGGCGGGCGAAAGATAATTTCAATCGCTAGCAGGGTGCCAAAATAGAGCAAAAACGGCAGCATGCCGAACAGCACGTAGATGTGCGGGAGTTTGTATCCACAATGCTGGCAGGGTCCTCCCCCGGCGACCCCATCATAAGGGGTGCTCTTCCCGCACTTTCTGCAGACAAGATCGTGAGGCACGGGATAGATAAGATCAGAAATCTACAAATAGATATCGCAATATTGCCTGATTGCTCCGGGCTGTCTCCCGGGTCCCTGCGGAAGCGCTTTTCCCTGGTTGAACAAGCGAACTGCGCCTGATTTTTGAATTGATAGGTGATGTCCTTTTGCTTCTCTTTTGTCTGATGGCCAAAAGCTTCAATTCCTGCCTTTCCGTTGTCCCTTTGGCCCTTTTGCTGGGGTTGTTGCCTGCCGGTCTTCAGGCCAGGACCTGGACGGATGCAGCTACCAGGCGAACTATCGAAGGGGACTTCGTGGAGGTGGATGGGGCTAAGGTAGTAATCAAACTGGATGGCGGGAAAACCGTCAGGGTCTCGATCGCCCGGCTTATTGATGCCGACAAAAGATTTATCAATGCACAGAACACGGCCTCCGCTGCCAGGGAGAACGGAACGTCCGGGGGAGAGGGGAAAGAAGCAGGGGCGGAAACGGGGCCACTTACCCGGTTGACGCCTCCTGTCTCCGTCAAAGCCCATCCGATCAAGGGTAAGGGTGAGAAGCGTGAGGGGGGGCTCGAAGTCACTAACAATGGGAGCAGGAATATTTCCACCCTGGTCCTGAACATGTATTATCTCAGGGGTGATGGGAAGGTTGGGGAAAGTGTTCCCCACACAAGTTCGGGAACGTTTGGCGGTCCCAAAGGGGTTCTGGGTCAGGGAAAGAGCCACCTTATCGGAGTTAACAGTTTTTTCATGGAGGATGAAACGGTCTCCGTGGATGGGGAGGTGACCCGGGTGGAATGGGATGATGGCACGGGTTGGCCCACCTGGACGGGTCCCGTTCCTGAGCGGGAGGGTGATGCTCCGGTTGTGGTCAAGATGATTGGAGTCCTTGGGGAGGGACAGATGATCGAGCCTGTGGTGGCGGTTTTCAACACAGGCTCCAAGGGAATTAAAAATGTCAACTACGGCATCGCCTATCTTGATGCCGAGGGAAAGATTTTGAGCCGGGCAGGATATGGTTACTCGAGGTCCGGGAACTGGCTTCCCGTCGGGAAGGGAACCGCCATCTGCGGCGCCAGTTCAGGGCCGCCGGGGGGAACAGTCGACGTCAAGGTCACCATCAGGCAGGTGAGTTTTGACGACGACACTCTGTGGAAACCGAAGAAATAAGGCATCCTGCGCATGCCTCGAACCAGCTAGGCCCATCGCTTTGTCTCCCCAGGTAGAAATCATATCAAGCCAGGACGATCTCGGGGAGTTAACTCGACTTCGTTACGAGATCTTTGTCCATGGCATGGGAAAGGAGGTCAGGGGGGCTGACCATGGTCACAGGGTTGTCACCGATGCCCTCGATTCAATTTCGAGCAATTTTGTGGTCAGGAAGGACGGACGGATCCTGGGGGCATTACGGGTAACTTATGCTGATGACCTCGCGGCGTTGTCAAAGGAGTTTGCGGAACACGAGGAAGTCTTTGCACTGCAACCTTTCATGGATAATTCCCAGGGCAGGATCTGCTTTACGTCCAGGCTGATGATTTCGCCGGAATTACGGGGATCAACCTCATTGTGGCGCCTCTTGTCGGAAGCTTTCCGCAAAGCCATGAATGATGGCACGTATTTCGACTTCTGCATGGCACCACCGGGCATGGCTCAGCTCTATGCTCAACTGGGGTATCGTCGCTATAAGTCGAACATCCTCTATCAATCCCTGGGTTATGATATTCCGATGGTGCAGGTGACCAGAGATGTGAGACATCTGGAGGTCTGTGGCTCACCCTTTCTCAAGGTCGCGCAGGAAGCAGTAGAAGGGCAAAGGTGCAAGGAGGTAGAATGGTTCCTCGAATCTTACGGAGAGGCGCTGCAAACGTACGACCTGCAGTCCCTTGATCCAGGTCGGGCACTTGAAGAGACTGCCCTTCTTGCGCTTGAAAGCTCCGGGGAGAACATTTTCTCTGGCCTGTCCCGCGAAGAGTTGAATCAACTGCGGGGGCATGCATATCCGCTTAAGTTCGAGGCTGGTGATCATATCATCCGGAAGGAAGAGCGGCGCGAGGAAATGTTCATCGTTGAGGAGGGAAGTGTATCGGTGGAACGCGGGTCTCCCGGGCTTAAGCCGATCGTCCTTGGTCGTGGACAAGTATTTGGAGAGGTCAGCCTGCTTACCGCCACGGGGAGAACCGCGGATGTGATTGCGGTTGAAGATGGCCGGATTCTGGTTCTTACCCGGCAGACGGTGATACGTCTGATGAAAAAAACCCCCGAATTGATGTCTACCCTGTTGTTCAATATTGGGCGGATCCTTGCTGGCCGCTTCGTGGAGATCAATGATACCCTGAACAAGGAGAGTAATCATGGATAGCAGACTGGGGAGTTACAACTACGGGGCGTTTTCCAGTAACGCCGGGGAATTGAAAAGATTGCAGCGACAGGCCGAGATAGCCTGGTCCATGGAGGAAGATTACCTGGTTGACCATGGTCTTCGGAACGGTCTCACCGTGGCTGATCTCGCCTGTGGTCCGGGTATTATCTCAGGCTTGATCAAGCGAGAGGTGTGCCCCGATGGCACGGTCATTGGAGTGGAACTCAATGAGTCCCTTCTCGCCCAGGCCCACAGCCTCGCGGAAGGGGTTGATGATGCGCCGGAATTCCGTGCGGGTGATGTTTATGAATTAGACTGTCTTGAGGACGGAAGTATCGATTTCGCCTATTGCCGCTTTCTCCTTCAGCATCTGGCAGAGCCTGCCCGGGCGCTGCAGAGCATTTACCGCAAGCTCAGACCCGGAGGGCGGGTGGCGATCCTCGAAACCGACGACAGTCTGTTTAACTGCACTCCTGAGATCCCCGGCATGACCCGGTTTCTGGAGACTGCTATTGCTGAGCAGAAGCGCCGCGGGGGAGATCGGAAAATTGGCCGGAAACTGGCAGGACTACTATGGGAGAACGGATTCCATGATGCCCGTACGCAGGTTGTAACCATCAATACCGATATGATCTCTGGTGATGAATTTCTCAACATCACAACCAGTTTCAAACTCGAACTCATCCCCGGGGAGGACCTGGACTGGGCCAGGGCCTGCCTCGACCGGGCAAAAGAAGCAATTGCTGGCGGTTCGTTTTTTGGACAGACCGGGGTCTACATGGTATCTGCGGCCCGGCCTCAGGCTGGTGACTGAGGCGCTGGAGCTTCCTTGTGTCCAATCGGGAAACCTTTCCGTTTTGGATCCTTGGCGAAATGCGAACGTTCTTTCCGCGATATTGCTCGCTCGTCTTCCAATGAAAATACCCGTCCTGCTTTTGTCTCTCCTGTTTGTGGTCACCACTCTTGCCCAAGCTGGAAAACTGTATTTTACCGACCGCGGTGCGGGCCGGATCCAGCGAGCTGATTTAGACGGATCGAACATTGAGACTCTCGTTGCGCTCCCGGGTTCGAACCTCCGCGGAATCACCCTTAATCTCCCGGAAGGAAAAATGTATTTCTGCGACAACGGTGGGGACGACATCTACCGTGCCAGTCTCGACGGATCGGACCGGGTATCGATCGTCAGTAGCGGCCTGGGATTTCCTGCCGATATCACCCTGGACCCGCTCGCGCAAAAGCTCTACTGGTGCGATCGGAACAATGATCGTATCGAGCGGGCCAATCTGGATGGTAGCGGTCGTGAGACTGTCGTTGAGACGGACCAGCCCTATTATCTCGATCTCGATACGGAGGGAGGTAAGATTTACTGGGGGCACTTTGCCGAGGGTAGTATCTTCAGGGCGAATCTGGTGGACGGTTCCAATGTGGAAACCGTCGTCAGCGGTCTGACTACGGTTCGACAGGTCAGGCTCGATCTCGGTGCTGGTTATATCTACTGGTGTGATCGGAATGCCACTCCATCACGTGTCCAACGGCGTCTGATTGAGGGCGGTCCGGTCGAGGATCTCTACCTCGGACTCGATACCCCGCACGGGATGACTCTCGATATTCCAGCAGGAAAGATCTACTGGGTCGATACCGGCACCAACAATCGGGCCGGTAGTGTTGGGGGCCGGGCGCTTTGCCGTGGAGACATGGATGGTAGTGGCCCGGTGGAGGTTCTCATTAACCTCTCCCAGCCCTGGGATGTTGTGATCGATCCCGGGATCTCGGATTACAAGGACTGGCGCAAGCGCTACCTCCCGGTGAATACTGAACTCGACGGCCCTGAAGATGATGTCGATGGTGACGGAATCCAGAATGGCATCGTCTATGCGATGGGTAACAGGTTGCCGGCGATCTCAACCAATCCCCCGGCCTTGGAATACGCCGTGCGCAAAAACGTCAGTGACCTCGCTGATCTCCGTGTTGAACTCTCCACGAATCTCAGGACCTGGAGGCACAATGATGATGGAGGAAGCCCTGTCACCGTCGACTTCCCCGGAACTGGTCTTTCTGACGACCCCTTTCAGTTGATCCGCACCGAGGCACTCCCTCCCTTCGATCTCGCCAGCCAACTCTACCTGCGTATCGCCCTGCCATTGAGGTAGGGGGCGGGTTGTTCCTGCGCAGGTGGATCGACTGGGATCCACAGGAAAGGAAAGGCGCGTCTGAACGTTCTCATCCTGATGCATGCCAGAACAGGTGGTGCTGCCGGGGACAGGAAAACATGAGGTGACAAGGTTTAAACCCGTAGCACATGAATTGACCTCGCGGCGTTGGACTTTCCATTCTCCTTCAGTGAGAAATTCTACCCGGAGCTTGCCAACCTGGGCGTGGCTTCCGGGGAATAACCTCCTTTTTTGCGCTTATCGCGAGAGCTTTTTCAATCTGGCGAAAGACCGTGCTCAGCGCTGTTTGCCGGGCTAATTCTTTCATCGGCCTTGTTTTTGCAGGTTGAGCTTCTTGATTCTGTCAGGAAACTTTGCTCTTGAGGGTGGCTCTCCAGACCTGATCCTTTCGTGTGCCTCTGCTTCGACCTCTCCTTCTTCTCTGGGTTCTGTTCCACCAACCATGTTCCGCTGAGAAACCGGCTCCCTTTGTTCACCCCGGAGTTTTGCACAGCAGGTTGGAGCTCGACTTTGTAAAGGGTAAGATCGTTTCGGGAGAAGAGCCGTGGGCTTCGGCCTGGCAGGCCCTCATCACTCATCGCTGGGCGTCACTCGAGCACAAGTCGCGGGCTCACCCGGATGTCGTCCGCGGTCGACGTGGGAAGAACAATGTGGGAATGAGGGAATTGATGGATGACTCCGCGGCGGCCTACACCCACGCCCTTCACTGGTCGATGAGCGGGGAGAGTGCTCATGCCGATAAGACTATCGAGATCCTGAATGACTATGCCCGCACCCTCAAGTCGATCGAAGGTCATGATGCCCGTCTCCTTGTTGGAATTACCGGAATTCATTTCGTCAATGCGGCGGAACTGATCGCGCATGGCGAGGCAGGTTGGGGTGCGACCGATCGCGAGCGCTTCGGCAGGATGCTGCGCGAGGTTCTCTATCCGGTGATTGAGAACTTTTATCCGACCGCTAATGGTAACTGGGATGCCTCCATGATCCAGACCATGATGGCAATAGGGGTCTTCCTCGATGACCGCACTATCTATCAACGTGGGGCAGACTACTTTCTCAATGGCAGGGGAAATGGCCGCCTGATCAATTATGTCAAGCCCTCCGGGCAGTGCCAGGAGAGCGGGCGTGACCAGCATCACACCCTGATGGGTCTTGGTTATCTTGCTTCCGCCGCGGAGATCGCCCGAAACCAGGGACTGGATCTCTACAGAGAGGCCGGGAACAGACTTGCTGCCGCCTTCGAGTATTGCGCCAAGTATGGACTGGGTCACGAAGTGCCTTTTGAGCGCTTTGTGAGTGTCGATGGCCAATACGATCACGACAGAATCTCTGAGGTTGGCCGGGGTTGGGCCGTGCCGGTGTTCGAGCTTCCTTATCGTCACTATCACCTTCGCATGAAGATTCCGATGCCCTTCAGCGAGCAGACGCTGAGAAAATTAAGACCGGAGAAGCCTTCCGTGGATCACAAGCCGTGGTCGACCCTGATGTGTGCGCAAGGAGTATTGCCGGTCAAAAGCGTCAGCCTCCGGGTGGAGATGCTCACTTCCATCAAGGGGACAGATCGATGGGACTGGTGGCAGGCCCGGACAGCACGAGTGCCAGGTGAAAAACCATTGTGGGTGACCACCATGTCGGAGACAGGCAAGAAGGTGTCGCACGACTTTCACGACATCTACCAGACGTTGAGCAGGGATGAGGGAAGGACTTGGAGCAAGCCAGCGATCATTCCTTCCCTGAAGCGAGCCAGGCAGGAGGATGGCTTTGAAGTAGCCATCGGTGACCTGTGGCCGACCTGGCACGCCAGGTCAGGGGTAGTGCTCACGACCGGCAAGACCTTCAACTTTGAGGGAGGCAAGCGTGAGATCTTCACCCGGGAAAAAGTGTCGTATGCGATCATGAATCCAAAGAGTGGCAAATGGGGGCCAATGAAGTTTCTGGCCATGCCGGAGAAGGATCACTCGGGGGAGGCTATCGTGGCTGCGAATGCAGGCAACAACCAGCGCGTCGATCTGTCGAATGGCGACATCCTCCTGCCTGTTCGTTACCAGAGAGGTGTCGCGCGTCGAAACTATACCAGCATAGTGGTTCGCTGTGGGTTCGACGGCGAAACCCTCACCTACCGGGAACATGGTTCGGAGTTGAACATTCCACGGGATCGCGGTCTCTACGAGCCATCGCTCACCGAATTCGAAGGAAAATACTATCTGACCCTGCGGTCCGATCATTCCGCATTCGTGACGAAGGGCGGTGATGGGATCAACTTCGAACCCATTCGCGAATGGAAGTTTGACGATGGGACTCCGCTGGGCAGTTACAACACCCAGCAGCACTGGATTACGGTCGGAGGAGGGCTCTTTCTGGTCTATACTCGCAAGGGGGCTGACAACGACCACGTTTTCAGGCATCGCGCCCCCCTTTTTATTGGGCAGGTCCACCCTGAAACGCTGCGCGTAATCCGGTCCACCGAACGGGTTCTCATTCCGGAAAACCACGCAACCCTTGGAAATTCAGGGGTATGCCGCCTCAACGACAACGAAAGCATCGTAACCTGTGGGGAGGGGCTCATGCGGCTCGGAAAGCGCAAGGGGGAGCTGAACACCGTCCATTTCGTGAAAGTGATAGCGGGTAAATAGCTATCCGGGGGGAGAATTTGAGCGCGTCTTTCTAGACATTTTCCCTCATTCCCCCTAGCTCTCTCAGCGGTAAATGAACCTGTAGCTGGTATCCCATGCTGAAAGATGGATTCGAACTGATGATCGTTGGAATGGGCGTGGTATTCGCCTTCCTCACCCTGCTGGTCCTCTGCCTCACTGTCGCCTCTCGAATCCTGAGGAGATTTCCGGATGAGGAACCGAGCACACCGCAACCCAGTCAGCCCCTCTCCCGGGCCAGTTCGAGGGGGCTGGTAGCTGCCGCGGTCGCAGCGGCCCAACGGACTCGTGACGAGGCACCCTGAGGCTTCCACGTGCGCTTAACCACTTTTTCCAAACTTACCAATGAAGAAGAAAATCCACGTCATGAATACCGCGTTCCGGGACGGCTTCCAAAGCGTCTTCGGAGCCCGCGTCTTCACCAAGGACTTCCTCCCAGCGGTGGAAGCCTGCCGTGAGGCAGGGATGACGCATTTTGAGGCAGGGGGTGGAGCTCGTTACCAGAGCCTCTATTTCTACTGCAACGAGGATGCCTTCGACATGATGGATTCCTTCCGGGAAGCGGCCGGACCCGATGCCGATCTTCAGACCCTTGCACGTGGCATCAACGTGGTGGCCCTTGATTCCCAGCCACGGGACATCATCGATCTCCACGCCCGGATGTTCAAGAAGCACGGGATGACCACTATCCGGAACTTCGACGCCCTCAATGACGTCAACAACCTGATTGATTCCGGGAAGTCGATCACCGATGCGGGCCTCAATCACGAAGTCTGCGTAACAATGATGGCCCTTCCTCCCGGATGCAGTGGGGCTCACGACCCCGACTTTTACCTCAAGATCCTGGAAGATATTCTGGAGGCTGGCATTCCGTTCACCGCGGTGTGCTTCAAGGACGCCTCGGGAACCTCATACCCTTCCGTCATCCACGATACCATAAAACGGGCACGCCAGCGCCTCCCGGGTGAAACAAAGATCGTCTTTCACACCCATGACACCGCCGGGACGGGAGTGGTCTGCTACCAGGCTGCGATCGAGGCCGGAGCGGATCAGGTCGACTTGTCACTCGCACCATGCTCGGGAGGGACCTGTCAACCCGACGTCGCGAGCATGTGGCATGCCTTGCGGGGAACGGACTACGAACTCGATCTCGATATTGATCGTGTCATGGAAGCTGAGGCTGTTTTCAAGGACTGTATGAAGGATTACTTCATGCCACCTGAGGCGAAGGCCGTTGAGCCGCTCATTCCCTGGAGCCCCATGCCCGGAGGTGCCCTAACCGCTAATACCCAGATGATGCGCGACAACGGTATCCTCGACCGTTATCCGGAGGTCATCGATGCGATGGGGGAGGTGGTGCGACTCGGCGGATTTGGAACCTCCGTGACTCCCGTCAGCCAGTTCTATTTTCAGCAGGCGTTCAATAACGTGATGTTCGGCCCCTGGGAAAAATTTGCGGAAGGTTACGGAAAGATGGTCCTGGGCTACTTTGGCAAGACCCCCGTCCAACCCGATCCTGAAGTGGTCAGGAAAGCCTCAGAGAAAATGGGGCTGGAGCCCACTACCGATAACCCGCTCGATATGGACGAAGCCAATCCCGACAAGGGAGTGGCGCCGGCGAAGGCCCGTCTTGAACAGGAGGGCCTCGAGGTTACCGACGA
>JACLAC010014157.1_pt1 | contig 25449 bp, 28 predicted proteins | sample 8027881 | NCBI WGS metagenome assembly JACLAC01 (sample SAMN15725517, study PRJNA655200) | protist metagenome | isolation source: fluorescence activated cell sorting (FACS) single amplified genomes of... | place: Spain: Blaines Bay Microbial Observatory, Mediterranean Sea | collected 2016-01-19 | reverse complement strand
AATGACGCCAAACAAACAACCAGAGAAGTTGTTACGTGTGGAAGGAAGCAGCTTGCTGACCAAGACAGGAAACACTTCTGTGACGTCTTTGCGACTGGCAGACATATGCGTTGGCACGAAGCCCAAGAGCAACAACGATGAAGAAGGCCCTGCTGCTGGCTGGGGCTACATGGCAAGTAATCAGCAAGCTGGTCGTCGACTCATAATAACCTCCATGCGCCCTGATCGGCAAACAGAAATCCCTCGATCTGCTCCGGCTCTGTACAATGACCTGTCAATTTTGCCAACATGCCACCACAAGTGCTCTAGTCGCACTTCCAATCCCGTTCCGACTTGGCGTACGTTTGCTGCATCCACAATGTGTGGCGATTCCAAGAGAGTCCCGGCCGTGACCCTGTTGCAGGGCTCTCTTGCTTCAGATAGCTGCATAAATGGTGAGTACTATGTCGAATCAAGAGATGGGTAATATTGATATGTGACAATAGCTCCATATCCGCTAACCCTGCGACAGCAGAGATCCAACGTGCGAGAGTATGTTCTTGCTTTTCTGGATCTGTCCAAATGTCTTCTCCTTTATCATCTGCTTCTGTTTAGGGGGGAGTCCGAGGGGGACTGGGACAGCCCAACCCACCTACGACTACCCCCCTCCCTCTCTTTCAGCGCGCGGCGCTCTGGAACAGCCACTTTGGACGCCACTTGGACGCCACTTGGGCCATTTTGGAGCGCCATGGAAAGATATTCAGAGAGAGAATCTCAAGAATGGTCATTTATGGAGCCTCCATCTGGACTCCGAAGGGCTCTCGCTGCAGCGAAAGCTACATTTTCATCATCTGCAAGGATCTCACTTTGGATACCATTTTGAATCAATTTTGGATCCCCAAAACGGTCTCCGGGCGCCATGATGCCCTCCCTAGCCCTTGATGAAGAAAGAGGCCTCAGACTGAGTGTCAAATCCCGATGGTCCCGCGCCGAATCTGGATACAGCTGGCCACAGACTTGCCCGAGGTCGGATTCAAACCAGAGTTTTGCAGCATTTCGCACTTTGACGTGAGCATATTCAAACCACCACGAAGCGCGTTTCAGTGTCACGACAAGTTGTCGTTCTTGGGTCGCCAGCTGCTTCCAGGGTCGGCGGCAGGAGGCGGAAGGTCTTGAAATTTCAAAGGATAATATTATTAACAACGTGATTGCTGGTAAGGAGTCCAATTGACGAACCTCTTGCCAAGACATGGAGATGACCACATAATCGTAATCAGTAGACTCAGCGAAAGCTTGCAACATTGTGGTTGAGCGAAGGAGCAGGATCCTGATGCTCTTCCCAACCCGGTGGCAGCGGCTGTGAAGCTGGTTGCTCTGCTCTTTGCTCTTCAATCTGTGACTCTTCCGTTCTGCGCTCTTCAGTCCTGCGTATTCAACAGTCATGGAGGCTAAGAAGCTAAGCCTGAGAACGGGAACATGCCAGTATGTCGCCCTTTCGTGAGAGAACAGACCTTGACAGGTTAGCATTATTTGAAGCGAGCCCTGCGGCGACTGGAGAGAGGTGTACAGGGTAGCCTCGTGGCCAATAGTTCCGCCACACAGCAGAATCTGGAGAAGATCTCCCAAAAAGATGGCATGGCGAAAACTGCCATTGGCAACTTGCAGGATCGCCTGTTTGGCGCTCCAAATACCTGGGTGTAGCCACGGTTATAGACCTGTTTGGGGATCGAGATGCCTGCGCATACTCAAACGCCTGTGTGTTGACCCGGTTGGGGATCCAAACGCCTGGTCATACCCAAACACCTGTGCATACGCCATGGTCAGTAATGGCCTGCCTGCAAGTTGCCAGTTGCTGAAAATGTGCCCAGCAGAAGCGAAGTGCATTACTACCAGGCAGACTTGGCCCAGCCATTAGGCGTGAAAGGTGTGGTCGCATCACTGGCAACGAAGGTGCTAAAGCGATGTGTAAACACTGGCACCATGGCAAACCCAAAACTGAGATGTTCCAGTGTCAGGCCGACGCGGCGACATGGTCCAGACTGGCACGGCACGGTGCCCACAGGGCCTGACACAGTCCGACAGGGTCCTGCATGGTGCGGCCTGATCTGGCTGATAGAAGTGAGGTGTCTGGCTGATAGAAGTGAGGGATTGGCCAATAGAAATGAGGGCTTACAGTAGCCTATATTGGGGGAAGGGCTGGCCCAGGGCATCTCGACAAAAGTGAGACGTTGGGGGTCGGGCTGGCTGGGCTGATCAATAAACGTGAGGGATTGGGGATCAGGCTGGCCAAGGCCTGTCAATAAGAGTGAGAGGATGGTGGCCGAACTGGGCGGCCGGACACAGTCCGGCACGGCCCAACGCGATCTGGCACTGAACATCCCTGGGATGAAATCAATGCCCGGAAGCCACGCCCCCGCTCCCCCCTCAAAAAAACACACGCACAGACACAACGCACATGCACAACATGGTAACCAACAAATATCTAACCTAATCTCAGCTGGGAAGGGGCCTGAAATTATCAACAATGATATCTTGAAGAACCTCGCTTCAGACCCAGCAAGGGATGGTTTCGGAACCATATTGGGACCACGTTCGCACGTTCTTTCAATAAGTGATGATTCCTGCATGAGTTCTTTGGTAGCATGCTCCAAACACAGACCATCACACTGTCATCAAACACGTCTAGCAGAGGACGTCTAAGAACAAATGGTTATCTCCGTTTCATCTTGCATTGAGCACATCACTCGCCAACGATCATGAGCTTTCCTGAACTTGCCAGTGCAAATTGATTCAAGACAGATGTCTACTGTCTCCACAAGGATCGGTCCTGTCTACATTTCCTTTTTATATGATATATATATATATATATATATATATATATATTGTCGCAAAAACTGCCATGTGTCCTGTCTCGGCAGCAGGCTCCTACCCTATCTCAACAGCAGACATCTGTCCTGGTCAGAAGACATCTGCCGTGTCTCGACAGGAAGACTTGACATAAATTGTCTCAAAATTCCAAAGGATTCAAATCCTCAATTGTCAGAATGTCCAAGTCTCTGATTCTGGGCTCAGAATCCTCAAATCATTTACACTGATCCAAAATGAGTCGAGAGTGATCACCTGTTCGAGAGAATCGGCAAGACTGGGTCACATGGCTGCTCCCAAGCTTTTGGACAAGGCCGGTCAGTCGCCACAGTGGCAGCCGAAAAATTGCAAGCACACAAGACGACCTTGTTTACTTCACACAACAGAGAGCGCGAAAGCAATGGCATCACATTAGACTTTTGCGAGCGCTTGACACAACTTTTGAGGTTATCACATTTACATCACTGGTCACTGTTGGTGAATCTGCATGCAGATGCACACCCAGCCTTGCTCAAGATCAGGCAGCCCCCCAAAATACACTTTCTTTTCATAGTGGGTGGGGAAGACCGGCGCTCCTGAAATTTGCTTGAGCCAGAGGCGATATAACACTTTCAATCTTAATCAATATGTTTGTGTCTCCAAAGGGGCAGAGAATGGGTACTGGATTTGATGGCGCCCTCCTCTCAACATCCCTCCACCACCTCGCAGCAGAGCCGTCATCAATTTGCCACCAATAATCATGGTCGCCCAAGCGTCTGGCGCAGAAAAGCCGACCGGAACACTCTCTTTGCCAGAACCTCACCTCTGTTAGCCAGACACCTTGCTCTTATCGGCAAGGAACGGCAGCAATCCCTCACTTCCCTTGGCCACACCCTTCACTGCTGTCGGCCAGGCCACTCACTTCTGTTGGTATTTGGTAAATCGTCGAACATTGCTGGAAGTACACACAAACCATGCTGTGAATGCTCTGTTCACAATTCCAATTGTGAGTTACCTAGAGGTCCCACGTACTGCTCATAATTTGAAAGGAGACTCTCTGCTCCTAGAATCAGGTCGCTCCCACTGAACAGCATCATCGGCTGCGCGCCAATAGGCAAAGTGAGCGGATGACGCCTGCATAGTAAATATTTAGTACAGTCCAGTAGAATCTCTGCCTGGGCTGCAGCACCAGGAAAGTGTCAGGGGGGACAGTCCGGCAAGGTGTTAACGTGTACTATTTTGTGTGAATTCGTCGGTCCTATTGGTTGCGCGCCGTAAATCAAGGCCGACCCTCAAGACCTATCAACACTTCTCGACTCGTTCAAAGTAGCATTCAATCATCTTTATCCGTGTGCTGACAGGAAGCTCCAACCAGCACCCTGCGTGCCATGTCACTTGGTTGCGTCTCAACCCCAAACTTACCAAAGTTGTTTCTTTTTCCCCTGCGACTAGAACAATCAATCGAAATCAGCACGCAAGCAAGATTTCTACATGTATAATGCGTTTGGGCCACGTGGCCTCTCTAGCAGGTCCAGCATGAAACCATTGCTGCCGCTTGGCGCAGGCCAAATCTTATCAACACCCCCTCGCTCCATTGGTCAACGCCTTAAGTCTATTGGCCAGGCCACTCCCATCTCTTGGCCAGATGCCTCACTTCTATTGGCCAGACCCTCACTTCCATTGGCGAACCCTCTTTGGTTGTTGCTACCTCTCGCTTCTGCCGAACGGGGCAAATCTTTGCATTGTCAGTATGACTACGATATTCTGTAATTCAAACAAAATCATGGTCACTGTCATGCGGGCGTCACCTGGGCATAGCCTGACGATCGACTTCTGATCAAGAACCGCACATGAATAACAGTCTGACCATATCTCACTCTCATCGCCTTTAGCACCAAGCTCATGGTAAAACTTGACGTGGTGCTGGAGCACACAAGGCTTTTACTTAAAAAAATACCAGATTCTAAACAGAAATCCGCAGGCAGATGCTGGTACGACAGGAAGCAACTGCATGTGTGCAAGCGCTGTGACTTTCAAGTTCAAGGCTGGCTCCACGCCTGTGAACTTGTCACGTCGCGGGCCATCCAAGGACTTGGCAACATCCAATAATGATATCGAAACGAACACATGCAACACCTATTTGCCGCAAAAAAAAACAATGCGCGCAACCAATTGCTTCCCATGCCAGTAGCGAAACAGGGTGGTCATACAACAGTGATGTCATAACCGAACACACGCCTGTGGACACTTTTCCAAGCACAGAACGTCAAATTTTGTCTCGAGGGTTACCACAATCAATGTCTGAATCATATTTGGCAGCGATCTCGATCCAGTTTCACCGGTGTCGCATCTCCACCACACAGGACCTTGCGAGTGGGGCGCATCAGTGTGCCATGGACCCTGAGTCAGAGGTCACAGCAATGACTGAATCAACTTGAGAAGGGACACTGGCCATCGATTTCTGGGATGATGCATCAAGAGCTACCAAAACTTAAGAACTTTTGACCACTTCCGATAGTCGAAGCAGTGTTCCGAAGAAATAATGGCGATGTCAAACCGACGTGGCAATGCGGTCCAGATTGGCACGGCATGATGCCAGCGCAGACCAACACAGTCCGATATTGTACGGCATGACGCAGACTAGCCTGGCTAATAAGTGAAGGCTCTAGCTCATGGAAGTGAGGGTTTGGACTGGCCGCGCCTGGCTAATACAAAAGTGAGGTGTCTGGGCCGGCCTAGATGGTCGGTCATGGCCCAACCACTGGCCGACAAACCCATCGCGGTCTGATGAAAAATTGTAGCGAAAGCACTGCAGAAAAAAATCTTGAAAAGGAAAGGTTTTCACAGCAGCACGCACATCTCCATGAGTCCACTTGGTGGTTACACCTGCTTTTGGCTAGCAGGTTGCAGAAGTGGGCTCATTGCTCCGCCAATGCTCCGTCCAATGTAGGTGGATTCCGAGAAGGAGCACGTCAAGAGACGGCAGCAATCCATGACGCCGTTTCCGGAACAAGACTCGAAGACCAGGCAACTGCTGTGGCAGTGCTCAGGTATGCTCAGGTAGATAGTCTCTCATTTCAGAAGCCAACAAATATTGCCGGGGTATTTACCCCGCGATACCTCGCGGGGGCAGTCACATGATACTATGAAAGAAGCTGGCGTCTTGTTGCGGTTTACGGAGGACTTCAGTGAAGCGTTTCAAACCTTCTCCTTCTAGCCACGAGAATATCTCAAAACAACTGGGATTCGTGAAATCATATGTTTCTCGTGATCGCCTGATCGCCTCTTCGTGTCGACCTCTGCCCTTTCAGAGAGAAACGTAATCCCTTCGTGCCTGACAGGGTCTCTGTGCCTTGAGAACTTCAGCACATTGCAAAGCCTGTATCATACAACAATCTGGCGCAGACAATGGATGCAGGAATGAACAAATCAAGAGGGATTTGGATTCTCTCCATTTGGCAGGTGCAGATACCTTGTGAGTGGTGGGGTCTTGGTAAAAGCAAGGGATGTCGTCTCATGTGCTCAGCGACACATTCGGTATCCTTCGATCATATACGAAGCATCCTACCACAAACGCGTACAGCTTTATCTTCAGCCAGCCCTGTTGTCGAAGTGCAGCTCTTGATTTCTGAGGTCCCAGCAGATCGGGTATGGCGCACACACTCATGGAGTGCAAGATAGCTCAGGAAAGCACAGACAGAGACCCCAAAGATGTTAGCAATCATCCTGTGATACTTGCCATATCGTATTTGCACATTGGACCTGAGCATGCATATCGTGTTTTGGAAACAGACAAACTTAGGCGCCGCTCCCAGCATATCGAGGCGAACGAAACAAGACTTTCCCAAGTGTCTGCTTGGGAGCCGTTCTGACTACGTTGGCCCAAATCCAAAAGGTCAGGTTGCACAAAGTTGCCTTTGGGCTAAGTAGGACTCCCTGTGTTCCTAACCGGCCTAGCCCACCTCTAACAACTTGAAACTGCCTTTGGGTCGGCGTTAGATTGATGCTGCGCCAACTCAACCCTCACATTGAATGAACGATGACATGACTTTGATCTGCCTTGGGCAAAGTTTTCGGCTGACTGAGCTCTAATACATTCCGTCGTTGGGTCATTTTGGCCTTACAGATTCAGAACATGGGTTGATTTTGGGCCGTCGAGAGCTGCGCTTGGGAGAGCTGGGCTTGGGGTCGACTTGTAAACAACTTCTGATTGACGTTGCTCTAAATGTGAGAAAGGTGTCGGTTGATCATGAGACTTCTTGGCGAGCTCCCATGGGCCCAGTTCGCCTTTCAACCAAAACTCTACAATCCCTTTTTGTTTCACAAGATCACACGCTGACGTTGACTCCGTCCTTAGATGGCTTTAATTGCAATGTTCTCCCCATTTGCTTCACTGTAAAACAGGAGGCTACGATAACAATTGTTAATCCACATTTGGATCGCAGTCTGCAACTTCCGCTCACCACCAGCATCCACCGGCGTGCGCATTGATATTTACCAGATGATTCTCGAATTCTGAGCACATGATTGAAAGTGTACTCATGGCCTCTTGATCCTTGCTCTATCGATATAGCTGACACCAACATGCCCTGCCTCAGATCGGCGGTGAGGCAGAACTTTCTGAACATCTCCCATCCATCAGGCAGCTTCTCTTTAGCAGGTGCAGGAGTGTCCGAGGCCTGCGCCGCAGCAGGTGCAGGAGCGTTAGAGGCCTGCGCCGCAGCAGATGCAGGAGCGTTAGAGGCCTGCGCCGCAGCAGGTGCAGGAGCGTTAGAGGCCTGCGCCGCAGCAGGTGCAGGAGCGTTAGAGGCCTGCGCCGCAGCAGTTGCAGAAGTGTTCGAGGCTTGCGCCGCAGCAGGTGCACAAGTGTTCGAGACCTGCACCGGAAGTCACAGGAGGAGAGCCTACTGGATGGTTGGCATGTGAAGAAATCAGCTTGGCTAGACTACCTCCCAACCCTCTCTCCAATTGAACAGCCTGGGTGGCTAAACCCCTCTCTTCCATTTGGAAGGCCTGACATATACTAGTATTCGCCAAACTCCTGACATACTCTAGTATTCGCTAAACTTCTCACCACAGATTGGCCAGGACCGGCTGGACAAACCCATCTCTTCTACCATTCAACCCCTCACTTCTCTTTGCCAGATCTTTGCCTCTGCTGGCCGAAGTAGTCCCTGCAACTCTGTGGCAAAAAGCCGTACTATGGGAAAGCCCCTGGCTGTAACCTCTGGTTTAGGGTTTCAGCAACAGATGGTGGTGTCAACTTTGACTCCGCGATCCACCGTAGGGCCGGCCCAATCCAAACCTTGCAAACTTTTTTCATAGTACAACAGACTCAGGGCCTGCTTTGCACCCATTATCGACAGGGCTTGAGCCAGCCCAGCCCCCAACCGCTCATATTTGCCAAGACCTCACTTCCATCGGCCATAGCCCTGCCAGGTCAGGCAGGCCAGTCAGAGAGGGCTTGACTTTTCTCACCACCGTAGTTGAGGACTTTTCTCACTGCTTGCAAGACAACCAATTAAACCAGACGTCGCCAGATGCAAGAGCAGGCCTGCATTCCAAAGCAAAGGAGATAGATACACTGTTAGATTCTTGCCACATGCACCGCCAACAGCAGGTCTGCATCTGCCAGTGCTATCAGTTTTGCAAGCTTCTGACCCAACCTAGCAGGAACAATTAAAATGATTTGCGGCTTTGCAAAACACGGCAGCCACCAAACCGGAGTTTGTTTAATACGATAGGCAGGGGGGCCTGGTCTTGGGCCTACTTCGGCCAATAAGAAGTGAGAGGTTGGGCCAATCGATGGCAATGTAAGTGAGGGGTCTGGCCAATATAATTTCTGGTTAGGCCAGGTAAGCCTAGCCAAGAGAAGTGAGGCGCTGGCTAAAAAAGTAAAGGTTTAGGTCGGGGGATTCGGAAAATAGATGTGAGGAGTTGGGATTACCGCTCCTTTCTAAGAGAAGTGAGGGATGGGCAATGCGAGCCCAGGGTTGGCCAGCTCAGCCTAAGTTATGATGGGATGGAGAATGCACTGAATTTGGCAAACCCTCACTTCCTCCTGAAGCAAAGCAGTTCCTGGAGTCCATGTTGCATTCCAAATCTTTTCTATTGCTCAGTGAGCTCCTTAGTCGTCGCGCCGTAGATCTGAAGCATGTGTTAGACTGCACGATCGCAACCAGCTAGGACAATTATCTTACTGGGCGACGAGCCATAACTTTTGGCAAGCCCTTTCGCATATTGCCACAATCTAGCTTAAGGCAGCTCCAGAAGAGAAGCCTCTGAGTGGTGACGGGGTGGGAGATCTGTGGAACTAATGACATACCGATGGTGCGAAACAAACTCACACATAATGAATCAAGTGGGCTCGAAGTGCAGAAGAACATCCAAGCTGCAACTCCGCCAACTTCTGACAGCGGCGGCCGCTCTGTGGCCTTGGTTGGTTATGAACACGCGAGTTTTCATGCAAGGGCGTAGAGGAATTAAAAAATCGCATCTGATCTAAACACTTCTTCCAAATTCTCTGGATGTCAAGGATGCCTTGGCAATGTGATGTTCATTACGCCCGGAACCTTTCCATGATCGAAGGGTTAGCCAAATAGGGCTGGGCCTGGAACCCCAATTCCTCACTTAACACTTGTCTCGGCGGGACAGGCTGACCCCTAAATCCCTCACTTTTGTGGACAGGCCCTGGGTCAGCCAATCCAACCCCGCATCACCCACTTTTGTTGACACACTCTAAGCCAGCCTGGCTCGTCCCCACACATCGCATCAAGAAGCCTCGCCAAGGAAGGACAAGCACATCGGGTTGGGAGACGTGGTATCAACCCTGTGCTGGGTGGAGACACTCTCCACCATCCTCCCTCTTTCAACAGCCTCGGCTCCAGACCACATCGGAACAACCCAAGCCCGAACACAGCCAGTCTTGGGGCCACCCTATTCAACAAACCCTCAGATGCCCTGCACAGGCGGCCTTTACCTGGTACAGGTGGTCGCTTAGCTTCTGTCTTTGCAAGGCTTCTGGCCCTTTGGTCGTCGACTTGTTGCTTCCGTGAACAAACTACTTCATAACTCATCGCGGTAAGAACATTGAGAACATGTGTTGGACTTTGCAAGACCAAGAGATGGACCCTGTAGTGAACACAACGCAGGCTGAAATAAGCAGAGTGCCTTGAGAAAGCCATCCTGAAGAGATCTTCCCATTGTGCAAGGCAGAACACGCCTCCTCCCGTCTGAAACAACTTTTACTAACTTGATGAAATGACGATGCCAGAGAGGATGCGCTATCGCCCTCCCTGCACAGTGCCGCGCAACCGGCGTGGCGCATGCCCAATACTGACGACTTATAGCGATCGACCTGTATAGTAAAAGCGCCTGAGAAGAAGCTCAACGAATCGCAAATGTTGCACTTGAGCTGTAGACACATGCCTGGAATTGCCTGGAGAAGAAGAGAGAAGCCAAAGAAGCAACGAGCATGACCATGCCCAAGCCACCAAAGGCATCGATACCCTCGCGCAAAAAGCGTCTGGAGATTGGAAACCTAAGACACTGTTACTGTTACTGTTACGCAAGTCTCGTTAAAAACGTACCTCTTGGCTACTTGCGGACCTTGACTATACCACCGCATATCACAAAAGTGCATGGAAGAAGTGACTAAGGGTGACACACCTCCTGCAATAGACGTGCAAGACGATTTGCAACTGAAAACTAATAGCATCATTTCAAAACAACCGGCTGACAAAAGCAAGAACACGCGCACTAGCAACTCCTCAAGCCCCGTATAGACGCAATAAGCAAATGACAACAGTGAGCGACGAACCAGAGATAAGCCAGCATATGCTGAGTAAAACTCTCCTTGGCGCACGCAGGATGTCTAGAGTATACCTCCCGCCTGTGAAGTAGCATGCCGTACCTCAACATGATGATGATGATGCAGATTTTTCAACACGTGAGACGGTAAGATATTACCGTAAGGCCTTACTGCCAGATATTACCAAAAGTTAAGGAAATGTGCTGACAAAACCAGGGCGCCTGGAATTGAGATTTTGTCATGCAAGATCCAGCTTACGAAATGTTTGCAAACAAATATTAACATTTTTAGGCCATGGGCCCTCCTTAAAGTCGGCTGCTGTCGCAGTCTCCACAAGCCGGCGTCGAACTCTTAAGCCAAGTCGGCTGCCGTGGCAGCCTCCAGGGACTAGGGCCTAGGCGTTTGATTTTTTTCTTGGTCAGCACCTGTCGCTGCATCTGCGACCAGATTTGGACAACAGGCCGCAGCCATAAGCATGTTCAAATAGCATGGCAGTCTAGGGGGGCGCAGACGTCCAGGATCACAGGGTGTCTGGGGGGCGCAGCCCTGAAAATACAGAGGGCCCAGGGGAGCGCAGGGATGCAGGGCGGCGGCAGCCCCCCCTGACCCCCAAAAGTTAAAAGTTATTCTGGCCTGGCGATCAGGTTAGCGTAGCTGCTGAACTAAGTGATACGCTTGTGAGGCTGCATCCAGATCATCTCCTCGGTTCTTACTTCTGGATGATGACTTCGAAGACTTGGAGGGCTTGGTGAACCCTTGACGTACCACAGCCATGCCACTCAAGACATATTCCAAGCGGTTGCGCTCCTGCAGGCATGAAACGAAGTAGCAGGACAAGAGGGTGATGAGACGGCGCATGTGATGAGAAAAGATTGTGATCGTACCCAGCTGCAAACTCTGTCAAAGTCTCCTCATCAACAAAAGTCATCTACGCCAGGGGTCACCAAATAGGCTCGGACGTGCTGGCCCTGGGCCCAACACCGATCCCTTAGCAGCACTGCATGGAACAGCCCCCGTGTGGCTCTTCGAGTTTCGGAGGCACACTATTTGGCAAAACTTCAAGTCATCTGCGCCGAATGAGAAGGTGGAGCTGTTCCTACAGGATAACACCCCACCTAGGCTCAAGTGGGAACCAACGTCAGCCAGCACTTGAAGCATGACTGTGCCTTCAGAGTGACACTCCATCTGGACTCTAGTGGCACTGGCCATGTCAATATCTTTCTTTGCATTCAGCAGCAAAATAGGAGACCTTAAACCGACACCCTAATTGACAGGCCTCCTTAATTATTCAAATGCGATGCGACAGGCTTCTGGTTAGCCGTCATGGCTGTCCGCTACCAACGGGTGTCCTCAGGGGCCCATGGAGGCCTTGAAGGGTCACAACGGATGTCCACAGATCCTTACAGAGACCTTGCAGGAACCATCAAGTTGACATGAGTGCCGTCGTATCAATCAAGGACAACTTGGGCAGCCCTTGGGTCGACTTTGCGTCGACTTCGATTGACTTTGAGCCGACCTCAGGGAGCAAATGTTGAGTTTGAGCAAATGTTGGATCGGCTTTGGGCCAACTTCTGACCTTGAGCGACATTTGGTCAAATTTGGCATAACGCAGGAGTAAGTTCTGATTTTGCCATGGCTAAGCTGTTTTGCGAAGTGGTGTGTCCCCCCTCCCAAATTAAATGATTGGAGCAAATTGTGAAAGGCTATGCGGCAGCAGGACATGGACAAAGAGGAGCATGACAATCACACAGATGCAGACACAGGTTCAGACATGGACACACGCAAGCACACACACCTCACTTTTATTGGACTGGCCTCGTGGGAGAAGTGACGCCCCCTTCGCCTTACATGAGACACACCCTGGGGGTGCTCCAATGTTGCGATGCATTTACATCATCCTGGCCCGCTCGCTCAATTGCATGCAAAGATGTTCCAATGTAAGGCCGACTCGGCAGACACAGGCCAACGCGGTCCGGCATGCCGCGGCCTGGCTGATGGAATTGCGGGGTCTGGCCAATAGAAGTGAGGGGTTGGGGACCGCGCTGGCCTGGGCCCTGTTGAAACAGGTGAGAGGGTGGGTCCAGGCCGGCCTGGACCCTGTCGACAAAAGTGAAGGAGCGGGTGGACCGGCCGACGGAGGGGGTCTGGGGGCCGGGCTTCCCTGGCACAGTCCGACACGCGCCAACCACTGGACGACACAGCCCAACGCGGTCTGGCACACGGCCCAACGCGGTGTGGCACGCAGCGTCCCTGTTGTATGAAGGTCCCATGCCTCACTTCTCCCAATTCTATTTGGCCACTGTGAGATACCAAATACTTTCACATCTGTTGAAAGGTCGAGGCATCAAGTGCCTCTCCTGAACAGGCTGAACTTTAGCAGCACTTGATTTGACAGAATGGCAAGACAAAAGATATACCTGGACACATATCTAACCGCCAGCACCAAACTATCAGCGACGCGAAGTTACGCAAAGCGCAGACTTCAACTGAGCACATGAGATAGACATTCGAACTGGCATTGTGCTCTGCCACTAGCTCGCGAAGGTGGAGGCAAAATCACGATATTTTTATTGCCCGCAAGGATGCCTTCGCAAACAGTCTGATATTCCGTTGTTCTTGCGGCTTTGCGAATTTGGTCGTATTAGTTAACGAAACACACACACACAACACTGCGAAGTGTGCGCAAGGCACACGCTGCGCTTTCGATTGCCATTTGGTTAGAATACTCGGAAACTATTCGTTGCAAGCAAGCAACTATCTCTTCGGTAACCCCTCGATCCTTCACATAAATGATTTCCTCCATCTTTTTATCTCGGCGAGCTCTCGCGTGTTTTGAGCCGCCCAGATGGCCTTTACCAAATACGACAATAGGATCCAAGATTTGCTTTAGACCCTCAGAGTTGGAGGGGGCGTACGCTCAGGTCCTCAACTCGTTGGTAGTGTTTCGTCATCACAGCCCTGAAGACAAGCGTAAAATAATGTGTGCTGTCAGGCAAAATGTTCAATGCGCACGCGTAGGACGTTGCAATACTCTTTCTGTCGGACTTCCTGCGAGATTACTTGCTGAGGGTCCTGGTAGAACTTCTGTGCGAGTAATTATGGCAACACTGACGAGGTGAGTCCTAATGTTTAGATCATGTGGTGGTATGCTTCAATATGAGTAAGGGCGAGATGTTAACACCCCCGTCCAATGAGGCACAACTCCGATTCCCCAGTGAGCCGACTTCTATCCAACTTGAGACAGATTTGGGCCGACTGAGAGCGCAATTTGGGCCAACTGTAGAGCGCCTTGGAACCCGCGTTTGAAAAACCCTCGACAGACTTAGGACAAACTTTGGCACGACTTTGGACCAAGTAAAAAATTGGCGCAACTTCTTGGAGCTTCTTTAAGCCGGCTTCAGGCCGACTCTGGAGTGACCTTGAGCCGACTTTGAGCTGAATTGCTCCGAAGGTTGAATAAAGTGAGGCCGCTTTCGCACAATACTGACTTGGGGCCCACTTGTAGTTGATGTTCGCTGCCTTAGGAATATTTTGGACTCCCATGGCACACATTGGACTGACCTTAGAGTCTTTGCGGAAATCCAGACAAACTTAAGACCAAGGCGCCTTTGGCGAATTTTTGATAGACTTTTGGATTTGTCTCTGACGTCCCTTCCTATGCTCTCATGTGCTGTGAAGAGAGGACGCTTATGTCTTACCTGGAGGTTGACACTTTGAATTACTTTAAAACATTATGACTCTGTCGAGTAATATGCAAAAGCGATCAATGCGAGTACTCGACTGGAGAGGCTTCACGTTTGATGTCATGCCAATGTTCTTGGATAGCGGCAGCTACACAGGGATGCACAGCTTTGATGGCATCCTGGCATTTCTTAGCAAATGTGATACTCGCCTAAGTTCGAGCAACCCAACAACATTTTATTTATTATTATTTTTTTTGAGGGGGGGCGCCCCCACCAGACCCCCCCACCCCTTCTGAAGTTGGCTGCTCTCGCAAACCCCAAAATACTGTGGTTCTCGCAGGATCTCTGGGCAAGACCTGGAGCCTGGGCATTCAGACTGAGCCAAGCAGGTAAGGTGGCAGGCTTTAGCCCAACCCAAATACTATCTTGTATGTCGTTCCGCCCAATCCAACAACTCTATGTTTTTGTTCTGGGCTGGGGGAGGTTTACGATCTCTCCGGCCAGAAACAAATCGTTCAATAAGACTATAAGTCTTGAATTGGCGGGGGGTAGCCGGACCCCTGCTCAAGAAAAGAATAGAACGCTTTTGCGTGAGCGAAACAAAAGTGACATGCATTTGAGTTAGGCTGAGGCCTCTCAGCCAACCTGCCCAGCCTACAATCCTGAAGGTCCAAGTCTGGCCACCCACATGACGTGTGGCCCGCATCTGCAAAATTTATCCGCATTGGGTCCAGAGTCGACAGTTCAGCATGAAGGTTCGTCCAATAGCATGACAGCAGCATTCTGGAGGGTTTATGATGAGTGTGCTCCACTCAAAAGGGCCGTCAACGAGGCTAAAAAGAAAGTAACGTGTTTCTGAGCCCCAGGCATTTCTTAGAAAATGTGAGGGATAGAGAATAGAGCCAAGCTGCATAGCATGACCTCCAATCCAGGAAGTGGTTTGCTGTCACAGAGCGTGCACTTGAGGACTTTGAGCGGGCTGCCAGTGTCTTCCTTCAAATTGAAAAACGAAGCATAGGAATACACTGAAGCAAACGAGAGTTCGGTCAATATGGGGGGTGGCCAAAACAGGAAATACAGGTTGGGTCCTTTGAAATGGCACTCTTTTTTGAACATGGGGTCAAGGTGGGTGCTGCTACAGGTTCCGGTCTGGCCAATAAAGTCATGGTTTAGACCAATAGCAGTGAAAGGTCGGCAGATAGAAGTGGGAGGTTGCATGGGCTAGCCAAGGCCTTTCAATAAACGTGAATAGTTGAAGGGTCTGTGCTGGACCAGAACCTTTACATCACAGTGAAGGGTCGGGAGCTGGGCTGGCCGGCTTCCAGACATGATCGAGTGGGAATTGGCGTTGTGGTCTCAGGGCCAGCCGGCCCCAGCCTCTTTCGCAGACTCTCAAGTGCAATCATGGCACAGCCGTCGCGCGCCAAGAAAGCAAGTGGCGTGGGCGAATATCAAGAACACTTCAACCTCTAAGCTATGCTGTGCTTAACCTCCTATATTCAGACTCAAAAATCATCTGACCAGCTGACGTGATGGTACTATCAGTATTTTGGGTGCAATGTACAAGCACAAGGCAAATATACACTTTGATTCCAGGTCAAAGATCAGAAGAATTTCAAGGTTGGCTCCTCAATAAAACCTTCTATCTGACTAGATGGCCATATCTACTTTGTTTAGGTCCACCAAGGAACGATTTCTGGACATGATCGCATGGCAATGTCCATTTTGAGGCCCCCACCTGATCCCTCACTTCTATTGGCAAAACCCTCAGCTGTATCAACAGACCCTGGCCTGCCCGAACTGCCCCACTTCAAGTGGCCATCCTACCCCAACGCCTCACTTCTATTGGCTAGAACCACTTACTTCTTATCAGCCATTGCCAGCCAAGGCAATTCGGTCAATCGTTCCGTGTACGGCCGGGATCGAGCCTGCTGGTACAAAACAGACACCGCCACACGGCAACAGATTAATGGTGGGATTGCGCCAAGGGACATCGGCTTGCACTGAGTGAATGGCGAAGGAGAGACTAGACTGTATTGGATTGAAGTACAGCACTCATGTCGGCCGATTGCAGTGCTTACAGATTCTAAGTTACTTAGTAACAACATATCAGGAGACCGAAGCCGCAACAGCTGGTGCCATGGCGGTCACTATTCCTCTATATGTGACGCAACAGACACGCATACATGGTGTCAAAACATGACTCGCTTCGACAAGTTGGAACAGCAAACAAGACCTGAGAAGCCTTGGCGAGCCTTTGACACCTTTTGGCTGGAGAAGGCAGTACCGCAGACACTGCACCCCTTGAACGCATGCATGCAGCAAGAGGCTATCCTGCACCTCCACATACTCTGGCAGATTCCATAGGCCTTCGTTTATCTTTTCCTCTCCGATTCCCTAAATAGCCGACTGACAACTAGAGCAAGTGACAGTTCCACAGGACATCGATGGTGTTTGGCCACACTCTGGTCCTCGAACGTATGTTGGAGTTGTCGGGAAACTTGTATAAGGGGTCAAGCAATGCCTGAACGCTGCCAACCCCTGATTTCTGCAACAGCAATCCTACATCTCGCACAGTGACCTCCACATGACTAGTAACGTTGTATGTTACCTTATTTTGTTCATTCAGTCTGTTGAGACCAAGTAAGTAAGTCTGGCTTCTGTAACTCAGGGCAGAGATCGGTCAAAAGAACTCGTGCTCTTCCCGTAACGAGTCGGACATCTTTGGTCTGGCATGTCATCGGGGGTGGTGGTGGTGTCTAGCTTGACCAAACTGTTACGTTCCAAACGTTTGGAAGAACCGCAAAGAGCAGAGCATGCCGAGCACCAGGTAGTTCGTAACCTTCAGCCAACCTTAGCAAGATCACCTCAACACAGCGAAAGTCAGCATTTTCACATTGGAGGACTTCGGATTTGCGTAATATTCGAATTGGGCTACACACCGCCTTTCCTGAATCGTATGGGCAAGAGGAGATGGCCTCCTGGGCAAGGTGGTGTAAGGCGCTGATTGGGCCCTGTGTGCGGATACAAAATAGATGCTGCCATATGTCCGCTTTGACACAATGATGGTATGGATAGCCCCACACTGTTTGATTCTCGAGGTATAGGGGCCTTGGATTTGGAGCTCTGGTACTGCTGCTACAGCCTACTGGGAACCGTCCAGTCACCGCTGGCTTCAGAGCAGGAATGGCATCGAACACTGTTCACCGTTAGCTACGGAATGTGAACATGCTACGGAATGTTCACCTCCCTAGCCGAACAGCCGAACACGAACGCGAACACGAACAGCCGATCCCCGAACACGAACACCGAACAAACCGTATCTGAACATCGAACAGCCGTATCTGCGGAAAGGTTCGAATACCTAAAACGAGTTTCTCAAAAATAATAGAGTGTCACTTTAATACTGTTTTGCTTTCAACGCCTATTGATGGAAGAACAGCCGAACAGCTGAACAAACCGTAGCCATATCCCGTTCACCCAAACAGCCGAACGCAGTCGAACAATGTTCAAAAATCGGAACACGAACAGGCTCGAACGGAGCCGAACAGAGTCGAACAATCCGTAGCCCTCAAATGAACAGCCGAACAATCGAACAACATCGAACAGCCGAACATCCGTATCGAACAGCTGAACAGCCGTATCTGCCATTCCTGCTTCAGAGGAAGCCCGTCTCAGGAAATCATGCCTTTGACGATATTGTCAATAGCACCGCATTGAAATCAGAGTTCCAATAGCACCACATGGACTCAGTACCAGGGATGATGTGTGTTCTGTGGGCGTGTGCTTTGACAATGTCAAAGCACACGCCGACAGAACACACCACATTCCTGGCACTGAAATGTGGTGCTACTGGAATTCTGATTTCTGTGCGAATGATTCCTTATGTTGTTTGCTTCTTGGTGCAACGACTCGTGAATGATGCTTTCTTTACAATACACGAGAAAGAAATCCAGTGGCTTCGGCACCAAACGCATGAATGAAACACAAAGCATTAGCACTGTAGTTTTGAGATGTGCAGAGGCACCACACTCTTCGGCAGACCTTGCTATCTCTGTGGGTTGAGCATGCATGAGCTGAAGTTGATCAAGTCCATCTTGGCCATACATATTTCAAACTTGACCATTAGAAATATTTAGAAGATTGTTACAATCGTTCTGCGCCTTTAGCACCCTCGAAACGCTCCTGACCCTCTGGAATAATGTTCCAAGGCAGCCCAGCACCAGAAAAGCAAGGCTTGACCAAATTTGCTCAGCGGTGGGATGCTGCAGGTGCCCGTAGGCCGTGTCTGGGCCAGCGACAGAGAGCAAAGTGGCTCCCTACACTTGCCTGGGCGAGCCTGGAGCGAGGGCTTTGAGTTTAAGGCTGGGTTCCATGGGAGAGACTCGGCGTGTGCCCCAGTAATCTTTTCTATATCTTTACCACTAGCTCAGTAAGGGTAAACTCCATATGGGTCGCTCTGACCCCACTTTGCGTTGGCTTTGTAACGCCTTCTGACAGATGTTGGGTTGACTTAAATTTGATGTACAATGGTTTGACTTTTGGCTGACATCGTTCGTCTTCTGGTCGACTCTTGGCCAGCTACTCCATGCTTTTTGTCTAACAATGGACAGACTGTAGGCCGCCCACTGACCCACTTTGAGCCAACTTTGGACCAACATTGGACCGAGCTTGGACCTATTTGAGTTGACTTTCGTCAGACTTTCGGCCACCTGTGCACCCGCACTTGATCTAATTCAGAGACCTTTGGGTTGGCTCTGATCCAGCTTGGGTTGACTTTGAGATAAAATTCTGGTCCACGAAGGCTACAACATCAGCAACTCAAAAATTCCCTCCAGCAGCACTCCTTCAGTTTGCCTGTCTTGACAAGAGGGCACGTTCATGTCACACAATCAAGACTTGAAGTTGTCCTGCACACTGTAATTTGGCAGATACATTGGTCTGGTGCTCCGATGTTATCCGTCAGACATTTCCTGACCTCGGTGACTCATGAGAGTCCTGCCAGGAAGCTGCCAATGTAGCCTGCTGGTGGCCCAAGCAAGAGATTCAAGGTTATTGGCGGCTTGGAGTATGAAGACAGGCGGTGGCCTCTGTTTGCCTTGTAGGTGACATCTCCCCTTCTACTCGTCGCAGCAGGAACGGCCATACGGTACCTTCCCGAGTCTGGGCTGGACGCCTGGGCGACAGTGCTGCCTCGCGGAAAGGCCCTGAAAAAAGTTTTCACGGTCATGGGGCCCCAGCTGAAGGATACGGGAGCAGAATTAAGCTTAAGATTCTGCTGTCGCCAACCTAAGTTCCAGACACTGGCCTGTCAAGGCCCCAAGGTTTGTCAGGCTCCATCAGCCCAAACCTGACGACAGCACTGCCAGGGCCTGTCCATGGTTTGACAATGGCTTGGCCAAAGTTTGGCTGAATGTGTCGTGTCGAAACTCCAGCCTTGGAGCATTGATATGAATCAGAATCTACCACCCATCCTTTGCTCCCCCAAAGTAGTGATTGTGGTAGGCTTTCGTTAGGATCCTTTGACTCATCAGGAAGAGAAACTGCTTTCTTATGTAGGGCCGAAGCCACCTGATAGCAACGATATGTCACGCTGGCACTGATCACCCAATCTGTGCTTGCCACGAGAGCTTGGGAATCCCTTGCTGCGATTACATCATCTAGAGTTCTCTTGTGGAAGAAGGGATTTGGGGTGGACCGGGGCAATACCAGGCGCAAACTGCCTGGATCTGGCTGCGCTGGGACCCCACATCGGTAACCTGCAGGCTGGACCGCTTCCAGAAAGAAACGCAAACGAGGAGCCCAGGTTAGAATCCAATCACACATTTGATCGCCTGTGTTTGCTCCAATTGTGGATCCAAACCCCTAGGCATGCCCAAACACAACCCAGTCTAAGCCCCTGCGCAGCTTCCATGGCCTTTAGATTCATTCCTGCAAGTGGCCGAGGGACATCAGGCACCCGGCACGGCCGCACTGTCAACAGAAAGGTTTGGATCTGAGGCAAGCTGGTGGCCAGGCCTGGGCGGCCCTATCGATAGAGGTGAGGAGTTGGGAGGCCTGGCCTGCCCAGGGGCCAAACCTTGCCGTGGGCTCCGGCTGTGTCTTGTTCTCCCTTCTAGAAAATCGATGTGGCCACACAGTGGAGACCCGTTCGATCTTCCGAGATGACGAAACTGAGCCCAACAAGACTTTTGCAGGGCAAGATCACGGACAGGACAGCGACCCATGTGACGAAACCAACACTTCGATGCTTTTTCGACTCTATATGCTGATCCACTTCGCGGAAACTCCTTTGCCAGATGCTCTTGCGAACGTACGAGCTTCCACCTCACTATGATCTCAGCGTGTGCAAGTGGCGAAAGAATAAATGTAGAATAAATGTATAACAAGTTGAGAATGTCATGCACCTGCATTGCCTTTCTATGACCATGCCAATGCCGTTGCACTGATTATAGTGCCTTGTGTATCGACAAGTCTGGGCCAGCTTGACAGAGTAGGGCATGGCCTAACCACTGGTCGACACAGCCCAACATGGAACATCCGTTCCCTGTTGCAGACATCTTTCTGGGATGGGCATTGCTTTGCTCTGGGTTGGCAAGGGCCCGCGCGGTGACACAGCGATGCCAGAAGATACTTCATGGCTGCTCCTGGAAAGAGCGCAAGAGCTATCGCAAGTACGACCAATGCCGTTCCCAGCTTACCCTTGGATCTAGCATGCTGCATCTCGATTTCCAAGGACGCTGGTAGGTTTGCTTCGGGTCACTAGCTTTTGCCCATCCAAGGTCAGCAATGAAGCTGATGAGGCTCGCTATCGTAAGGGATAAAAATCAATTTGAGTTGCACTCCGGGCCCTATCTCATCAGCAAGGACGAGGAACTCCTGCATGTATGCTGCCAGGTGCAAATGCTGCGAAAAGGGTCCAATGACAACGCCGCAGAATGTGGATGCTCATGTGAAATCCAAAGCGCATCTTGCGAAGGTCGCTTACTCGTCGCTGTGCAAGTCCAGACAAGCTCCATGACCGTTTCAGAGATACAGTATTCCAGACCAGGCCCTCTGGAATCGCAACTTGCAGGTTCGCCTTTGGGGACAAGAGTGCAACATGCAGTTGTCTGGATACGCTTAGGCTTTTGGCTCAGCTTGGGCTCATACAGGTGCGGTACATCTAGGCATTTGGATCTCCAAACGGTCTACAATGTACCATACAGGCGTTTGTGTCCTAAACTGGCGCTACGCAAAGGTGTTGGGATCTCCAACCAGGGCTACACATGGGTGTTTGGATCCCCAATTGCAGCTACATGCAGCCATTTGCATCCCCAAACGGGTGAACCTGCAAGTTACCACTGGAATGCTGGCCTATGTTTGGAAAATGTCTGACCATACTGGGCCGGCCAGCCGGCTGGCTACGTCAACTCACTTCTATTGGCAAAGCTCGGCCGGGCCAACTCTTCAGCTCGCTGGATTAATACCTCACTTCTTTTGTCGAGTCCCAGTCAGTCGAAACTCTCACCTTCATGCGCCAAACATTCACTTCTCGTGGCTATTCCAGCTGGCGCAAACCCTCGCTTCCATTGGCCAACCCTTCACTTCTATTAGCCAGAGTCATCGCTTCTATCAGCCGCAGCCTTGCGCCGATGTGGAGTCTTTTGACATGGGTCTGGCATCAAAACTTCACCAGTAACAGCAGCAGCGTGGGGTGAGACAGGAGACACTGTGCTACCCAACGATGGAAGCACAAGAGCGTCTTCCTCAGAGAGAATGGATGCTGGCACGCCCCAACACGGACGATTATGCTTACTCCTACAAGCTTTTGGATGAAACCTTGTGAGATGCTTGTGGGCGCTCTCTTTCAATCATCCTGGAGCTTTCGGACTCAGTTTGTGAATTAGTGTTCTTGCTGATTGAAAACCTGGAACATTGCAACCTGCAGATCCATTCTTTCATTGTCATCCAAGTTGTCTGGCATTTGATAGAGTCTGTTTGGGATCAGACGTGTTAGAGGATTGTACTTCAGTTGGCTCTGTGAGTGATCCCTATGTGTTCGATTTTCTTGCAGCTCCCTCAAGTAAAGTGGTATGTTTGTTCCTGGACGTACAACCGACGCGCAGATGCGTCATGTTTTGTTCTATCATTGTCAAGTTCACTTTCCATGTGCCGCCTCCTCCTCTAGGAGAGTGCACTTAGAAACTGTTCGATTTGATTTGTCCATGATGGTGCTGCGAAGAGTTCTTCTGCATATTCTGTGGTCGCCTCCATTGGCTCTGGCAATAGGCTCAAACGCAAATTGCGTTTCTGGTTGCAATTGGGTAATGTTGATGTTGTTTTTGTTCTTGGAGTATCAATTTGAATCAGACACCCATGAGTGTGGCCTCCAGGCCTTTGTGCAGCTGAGCCAGAGTGGAGACAGCTAGGACTATGAAGTCACTTGACTCTGAGCATGTCAAATGTCAGAATATCCGATCGCGTTAACACTATAACTGTGACACTGACCTTCCGAGACTGCGGCTACGGCCAACCACGAAGTTTTCATTGTGCCCTAGATGGATCAAATCTACACGCCCTCTCGTCGGAGATGGTCGTGGAATCTGATTGTCTTCAAGAATTACGTGTAGCAAGCGACCGGACCTGAGCAGTTCCAAAAGGATCGGCTTGTCCTCTCTGCCTCTCTGATGTTTTGTCACTGAGGGCAATCTTTGAGCATTCGATTTTTCTGCCATCTAGGGACGCAATCGATCTGAAGAGTGGCAAGTGCATTGCCATGACATGTCATCACACTATTAAAGTGACCTCTTTTACCATGCTAAAGAAGACAAGCAGCACAAGGTCATGAGAGCTTTGCCAGCACATGCACCAACTTAGTTGCAGGTGTTGACAGCCCCTACTCCTTTTGTGGGAATGCTCTCTCTGTCTGCTTGATTGGGACGCCAGAGGCAGCGAGTTATATTTTGCTCAGGTCAATATGCTGATGGGTGTCACAGAAGACGGCCCAACAGTGGAGTTGACTTCGAACTATGTTGACCAGGCGCCGTTGACCTCCTAATTCACTCATTTTCTGATGTCTATTTTTTGAGGTCTGGGATCTGTCCTGAGTGGGGCCGAGGCAGACGCAATGGGCGTTATGATGGTCAAACATGGTCTTGGCCTGCGCTGCCATGGATGTCGTAGCAGACTGAAAATGCAACCCCACATCCAAAGTAGCGCATGTTGAGTCCTTCCTTGGAGGCGCCCTTCAAGCTGAAAGCCCTCGCAAGAAGTTGTTGCTCTTTTTGGACTCCAGATTCTGCTAGCACACGTGTTGCACACATGATCTTCCACACACCTGTAGGATCAGCCCAGGCATACTGGACTTGACAGACTCTTTTCGGCCAGCCAGGACTCAGCAGAGCACAGCAGAACTTGTGCATGCCAGCTAGCCAGAGCCTGGAGCCAGACTTCTTTCACCATCATTCCTTGCTTCTCCGACTACAGTTCAAACTGTGCATGGACTGTGTTTATCCCATGCTCCAGCCTGTCTTCCCAGCGGCGTGGGCTGGCAAGGCGATCGAGTAGGGTGCCAGCTCGAGAAGTTTAGGGGCGACACTGGGAAGGGCGGAGGCTTCCAGTAACAAAGTGTTGGCAAAAGGTTCGGAATGTGTACTCAGTGTTCCAGTCATTTTAGAAGTGTTGGAGGATCTGAACACAAAGATTGGCTTGGCCCCTCATAGGTAGGATCATGCCCTCCTTGTTTCTTATGATCGACTGCTGCTGAGATTACAGTTTTGCATGCTTGCAACCTGAGCTAGGGACATCCAGAGTAGCGTTGTATCTATGAATGTCTCTTACCTTCTTGTGTATTCCGTGTTGTTGGTTGGTACTGTGTATGCTTCCTCATGTCTCATGCACGTGTGCCACGTTTGTGGAATCGAACATATGCCACGCTTGACCACCACCACTCTGGGGGGGCTGTGCCACAACATGTCCCAGAGCAATTTCCAAGGCTCTGGCTTAGCACCCTCTGGACACCCTGTCGCATCTTTCCTGAGCTACAGCCACAGGATGGCATGATAATTCTGTCCGAGTCTGAGTGCCTGCCAACGTTGTCAGGGCCACCTTGGTCAACGAGGGGCTTCCTCCAGCAACGAATGAAAAAATGAAACGCGGCGACTACACTCCGATGTTTGGGTATGCCGTGACCATGCCACCGACCCAGTGCTGGCACCTGGCAGAATGAAGAATGTTAGTGTTTAGCATAATTTCAAATTCAAATGAGAAAGTGCTGGGCAGAGATTTGGGATGATTGATTTTCCGTCCCTATGTGTTTAATCTATTCAGGGTGTGGTCTATGCCAGTGACTGCAACACATTTGAAAGCTCTTGATCTGATGAGGGGGAAGTGATGCATGGCTGGGTTGGACGCAGTGTCTGCGGACTTGGCGATGTCTTGGAGATGATGACCAGTGGAAGTGCCGGAGAGGGCCACTGAGGTGAGAGGTTATGGGCGGCAAGAGTGTGCCGATAATTGCGAGGGGCTGGGCTCGGGTCTAAGCCTTGGATCGGGCTCTCACAATGTTTCGTACATTTTTTTTAAGGCAAGGGTGTCTTGGTCTCAGGCCTTCTGGATCATCCCAAGAAGAACTAGGCTTGCTTGAGCCAGGCTAGAATCTTTGAATGTCTGGTTCCGACACGGAGTCGATCTTAACATCCTGCAGCGCAGTGCTCGCAACGTGCGCTCCAGTTCCAATGGAAGACAATGACATGTTAGATGCGTCACTGGATTCAATGGTGTCATAAATCAATGCCTTGATCTGCAAATCAGGGAATATTCGTTGGCGATGGTTGCAACGGCCTTGAAAAAGGTAAGTTCAAGTGTCGAATATGTGACTCTGCTCCGTTGGCGAAGCTCCACCGCATTAAGCTACATCGGTATCTCGCATTGAATTTTTCACAGTGAACGAGTCGCTAAAGCATTTAGCGCTGTCCGGTTTGACTTGTACTGAGGAGTAGTCTTCCAAGCGGCGTGAAAATTTCTTCACTACGGTGGTGATATAAACAGAATCAGCCCCAGGGTCCGATTGGCGCTTGGCCTGGCATGGCACAGCTGCGCGTGGCCAGGGATGATAGAAACGAGGGGTCTCGTCAATAGAAGTGAGGGGTT
>JACLAC010010551.1_pt1 | contig 25473 bp, 23 predicted proteins | sample 8027881 | NCBI WGS metagenome assembly JACLAC01 (sample SAMN15725517, study PRJNA655200) | protist metagenome | isolation source: fluorescence activated cell sorting (FACS) single amplified genomes of... | place: Spain: Blaines Bay Microbial Observatory, Mediterranean Sea | collected 2016-01-19 | reverse complement strand
GGTTGCCGCAGGGGGTAAAAAATCCGTACTGTATGCGTGGATGAACTCTGCCGGAAATGCATACCGATGAGGATCTGTCGAACACATAACCGAGCAACGAGGTGGTTGAAGTACAGCGGGCGCCGACAGATCGGCTGGTCTTCGGACTACATCATCGAGGCGACTAACGAGCAAGAGGCCATCTTCGGCGTCGAGCTAACGGCGGCGACCCGCGTCGGCTGCACCGAGGCCTGACCACCAAGGCGTTGGATTGGCACAACTTCGGCATCCGACCAACGCCATGCTACGAGGAGCCAGAATAATGCGTCATAGACGATCCTCGACTCCCGCGTACCTGGTATGGGTCGAACACCGACCGAGTAGCAGCGCGAAAGGGAAAGCCACCTACTTCGAGGCGGTCAGGGCCGCAGCAGCATCGGAGATCATCAACCCCATCGTGGTAGACGATGTAGAGGTCGAGATAATCTATTCTACCGTTGCACAGGCTTCTCAACGGCTTGACACAGACAACGTTAACAAACCGACACTCGACGCGCTTACGGGTATTGCGTACTTAGACGACGCCCAGGTACGGTCGGTGACCTCTACGCTCTTTGATAGAAATATCAACCACGTGATGGATGGTAGAGTAGAGCATATGGGAAGGCTTTTCTATTCACCAAACCCGCACGTGGTCCTCATTCTGATTTACTCCGACAGCCGCCTGGCGGAGTTAGGTGGCGAGCACGAGGTACAGCGTCGGCGGTATAAAGAATGGCAACGCGACTTTGATCGAACACTAGCCGGTATCAGAGAGCAGTCCGCCTAACAACGCGGCGGACCGGAAGGCTCGTTGCGCTCGCCGCTGGTGAGTGCGAGCGTTAGGCTGATTCTCCTAAACCTTACTGTACAGGACGAAGTATTGTGGGCGAGACAATTTTCTACTCTTGGCAAGATGACCTTCCCCGCCGTGCTAACAGGCAACTGATCAGAGACGCGTTAAAGGTGGCGATACAGCAAATCGGTGAGGAGCTGGGGATTGAGCTGACGTTAGACCAGGACACACAGGGAGTACCCGGCAATCCAGTCGTCGTTGATACTATCCTGTCAAAAATTCGTGCCTGCAGGATCTTCGCGCCTGATCTGAGTTTCGTCGCAACGACTGAGGGCGGAAAGAAGGTCCCCAATCCCAACGTGCTCCTGGAGCTAGGCTTTGCTCTTGAAGCTCTGGGTGATCGAAAATCTCTGATAGTGATGAACGAGTATTACGGCACTCCGAATGATCTTCCTTTTGACCTTGGTTTCCGTCGGTGGCCCATCACCTACAATCTGGCACCGGACGCAACAAAGAGTGATCTCGCAGCTACGCGCACGAATCTCCAGCATCAGTTTACTTCGGCACTACGAACGCTACTTGTCGAGCCTCCTCCTGCTAGTGAAGGTGAGTTGGATTGGGTTCAAGTACCAGTATATAAGGAGTCCTCGTTCCTTAGTGACGGAGATGCAGTGCATAGACGTCGCAGTGGTCTATTTGAAGATGGACCTAGCGAAGTGGTGACCTGGGAGAACGATACCCAGGGATTTGTACGGCTAATTCCCGCTCGACCAAAAGCCTTCGGCCGGGCGGAGATGGACGACCTGGCCATCAACCTTCTTCCTATGGGAAAAGGCCTAACGGAGTATACAAGAGGACGAAATTCCAGAGGAGCATGTGTATATACGACTCGACATGGAGAGCCGCGTGCACTAATGATTACTCAACTATTTGAGACTGGAGAGATCTGGGGTATTCACCAGCCAGTCTTTACCGCTCGCGGCCATCTTCCGATGGGCACCGTGCAAGATGTATTTAGAACCACATTGAATATGATACTTGATACATCCGCGAAACTTGATTTGAGCTTTCCGGTTAGGATACGACTCGGAGTCAGCGGGATTGAAGGTCGCAGATTGGGTATTGAGTCAAGTACGATTGATGGCGACTGCGTAGATGATGAAGTGACGTTCGAGGCATCGCTTGCAGCCAATGGTGACGACTCGGATGCAGTAGTTGCCGAGCTTCTGAAACGGATCTGCGGCTCCGCCGGGGTGCCTCCTCCTTGGGAGCTATCGGCCTAATTTTTCTCTGGACTGGTATTTCACATTTACCCAAAGGCTTGCGTAACTCCTGGTGAACTATCTCGAGGGCACATATTGAGGCAGTAAATTGAAGAAGCACTTGTCCTCTCCTCTACATGGCTTTATAGTTCATATACTGTGGACACCAAGAAACTAAAGCACTCTATAGCCTGTTTGGCTCTAACAGCCTATCTGTTTTCGAGTTCGGTAGGGATCAATGGGGCAGTACTATGCCTGGGACAGGACGGGCATATGATGTTGGAGAGCGCTGCACCAGATTTGACCTGTAGAGTGTCTATGCCGGTGACAGGTATGCATACTGTCTTATCCGAGCCGAATGGCCAGGTGGATGATTGCCATTGTGGGCCGTGTAAAGACATTCCTCTGACGCTGGCTAGTCCTGATGCGATCATAAGCGCCATCCCTATCCAGGGCAAAGTCGCTAATACTCATCCGCCTGCGACTACAATTTCAAGATTTACGCTACTATCGCTCCTGTCAGCCACTCCAGAAAAGTTGGTTCAAGGCTCTTCTGCACGTCATTTTCCACTCGTATCACTCCGCACTGTAATCCTCCTGATCTGAGTCCCAGGCTCTTGTTTTTCTGAACCGTGCATGATCACCTGCACGGAGTAGGCCTCTGTGTGTTCACATATAGCACAGCCATACCTATTACCTGGGGTATTCCTACCTCATCAGGAGGATTCTATGTATCGATATGCAATCTTCGCCTTCCCTGTGCTGTGTTTCCTTGGCTCGGGTGCGCTTGCCCAGACTGACGCTATGCGACTCACCAGGCAGGCTGCCGTCCAATTTGCCCTGGAACACAACCCGGAGATAATTGCTGCCCAGCGGGTATGGGAAGCATCGAAGGCGCGGATAATCCAAGCCCGATCTTTACCTGATCCAGAGCTGGAGTTGGAGTTCGAGGAGCTACCCGGGGTGACCCGCACGAGCGACTTCGGCGAACGTAGCTTCGGCGCGACCCAAACGATCGAATCTCCCCTCAAATGGTGGCGGCGCAGCCAGACGGCCGTTCATGCCGCCCAAGCTACGCGCTTCGCCGTACTCGAAATGACCCGGTTAGACATCCGATCCCGGGTCAAAACAGCCTACGACCGCATCCTCTTCGAGGACAAGAGGCTGGAGTATATGACGCAGCATGTTCAGTTGGCTCAGGATTTTCTCAAAAAAGCTCGTCAACGCCTGGAAGCCGGTGATGTACCCCAGCTCGAGGTATTACGCGCCGAAGTTGAAGCGGGACGTGCTGAGAACCGATTGACCAAGGTGCGTAACGATTTATCCGTGGCGAAAGCAACACTGAACACGCTGCTTGCCCGACCAAGCCAAGCGCATTTGGAAGTAAATGGCGAATTAGCCTATCGCCCCATCGAAGTCCAACTGGACGATCTAACGCGATTGGCCACAAAGCAGCGTCCTGACTTGCTCGGAGCGGATCGCGCGATAGAAAGCAGTCGTGCCACTCACGGCCTGGCACGTGCCGCTTTATTGCCCGACCTGAGCGTTGGGGTTTTCCGCCAGAACATCCGGGGACCTGACGGCGATGGCAACTTCTGGCGCATGAGTTTTGCGCTGGACTTCCCTCTCTGGGGCGCAGCACAGCAGCGTGGTCAGTTATCAGAGACGAGAGCTGGCGTAAAGCAGGCACTTGCCGAGAAAGATGGCATCCGCAACCTGATAATGCTGCAAATCGAAAGTGCGTTTGGCGAAGTGCAGACCGCGGGAAAACAGGTCGAGCTTTTTCAGGAGCGCATTTTGCGCGAGGCCGACCGCAGTTTCGAGGTCGCCAACCGGAGTTATACAGAGGGCAAGGCCACTTACCTGGAGCTATTGGCAGCCCAACAAGCCCTCATTGAGGTCCGGGAAGAGTATGCCAGCGCCCTATTTGGCTACCGGTCCGCCCTATACGAGTTGGAACGAGCCAGTGGTGGTCCGCTGCAATCGATACAAGCGATACAAGAGGAGCATTAAAATGACCCGGTTAAAACACACTCCGCTCTTTCTTGCGGATCTCATCCTTGTTTTGCTACTGCTCAATTCCTTGCACTATAATGCCGCCTTCGCTGAGACGGCTGCAGCTGAGGATACAGAACAAGCGCACGAAGAAGACGCCCACGAAGGACATGACGATGAGGGTGTCGTGAAACTCAATCCCCAGGCGAGGGTCGAGTTCGGCATCGAAGTCGGCGAAGCAACCGGAGGCGACTTGGCCGAGTATACACGGCTTCCCGGCGAAGTGGTCATCGATCCGGATCGCCTGGTCCACGTAGTGCCTCGGGTGTCCGGCGTCGCACAAAGGGTGCAGAAGAAACTCGGGGATAAGGTCAAAGCCGGCGATGTGCTGGCGGTCCTGGAGAGCAGAGAGCTGGCCGAAGTAAAGTCGGCTTATCTGGTCGCTCGGGAGCGCTTCCGGCTGGCCGAGACGACATACACCCGTGAGGAAAAACTCTGGCGGGAGACCATTTCCTCCGAGCGAGATTATTTGGCGGCAAAACAAAATCTGGCAGAACTCCGCATCGAAATGAGAGCCACTGAGCAGAAGCTCCACGCGTTGGGCTTCACCCACGAGTATCTGAAGACATTAACCTTCGACGAAGACGAACACTTCACCCACTACGAGATCCGCGCCCCATTCGACGGCACGGTTATCGAGAAACATATATCGCTGGGAGAGGTCCTCAAGGACGATGCTGAAGCCTTTGTCATCGCCGATCTGCGCTCGGTCTGGGTCAATCTCACGGTTTACCAGAAGGATCTATCTGCGATACAGCTGGGTCAGACAGTAGAAATAACCGCTGAGGATCGCCCGGTTGTATCGGGGATCATCTCCTATGTCAGCCCGGTAGTAAACGAAGAAACCCGCACCGCGGTCGCAAGATTAGTTATCGACAATACCAGGGGTCAGTGGCGGCCAGGATCTTTTATAACCGGATTGGTCGCCTTGGATGCGCGTCCGGTAGACCTGCTCGTGCCGAGATCCGCATTGCAGACCGTCGACGGGGAGACCGTTGTATTTGTCGAAACGGCGGAAGGCTTCGAGCCGCAAGGTGTGCGCGTGGGCCGCAGCAACGAGGTCTACGCCGAGATCGTCCACGGGCTTACTCCGGGGCAACGCTATGTCGCCCAGGGTGGCTTCACTCTGAAGGCCCAACTCGCCAAAGGCTCCTTTGGCGACGGCCACGGCCACTGAGAGGACATAAGAGATGATCGAACGAATCATACAGTTGGTACTCAAGAACTCTCTGCTCTTAGGGGTGCTGGCCGTCCTGGTTATGGCTGCCGGGTATTACAGTTATCGGCAACTGCCCGTAGACGCCTTCCCAGACGTATCGCCCAACCTCGTGCAGGTGTTTACCGTTACTGAGGGCCTCGCGCCTGAAGAAATTGAAACCTACGTCACCTATCCCATCGAAATATCGATGAACGGCTTACCGGGCATCGACAATATTCGCTCCGTTTCGAACTTCGGCCTCTCCGTCGTCAATATCTACTTTGAGGATGGGATGGACATTTACTTCGCCCGTCAGTTGGTCGGAGAGCGTCTGCAGGAAGCCAGAGAGCAGATTCCCGAGGGCTTCGGAGACCCCGAGATGGGTCCGATCTCCACTGGCATGGGCCTGGTGCTATTTTACTACATAGAGGACGAAACCGGCGAACAGACCCTGGAGGAATTGCGCACGATCCAGGACTGGCTGGTCAAGTTCCATTTGCAGACCGTGCCGGGGGTGACCGAGGTCCTGGGGATCGGGGGATATGAGAAACAATACCACGTGGTCGTCCAGCCGGATGCCTTGCTGCGCTATGGCGTAACGCTACAGGAGGTCCTCGATCAGATCGAGGCGAACAACCTTAACGTCGGCGCACAGTTTATCGAACGCGATGCGGAAGAGTACGTGGTTCGTTCCGTCGGGCTGGTGTCCTCGGTAGAGGACATCGAGAACATCGTTATAAAGGCCTCTGACGGGACACCGACCTTTCTCAAGCAGCTGGCAGCAGTAGAGATAGGCGGTGCCGTGCGTCGTGGTGTCCAGACCTACAACGGGCTGGGCGAAGTCGTGGCGGGTATGGTGGTCAAGCTGTTCGGGACCAACTCGTCGACGGTCATCGAACAGGTAGAAGCCAAGATGGAGGAGATCAACGGCATTTTGCCCGAGGGGATTAAACTCGTCCCCTATTATGAGCAAAAGACCCTGGTGGCCGCCTGCGTCGATACCGTCACGGATGCCCTGTTGCAAGGCATCGGTCTGGTGGTCGTCATATTGATCGTTTTTCTGGGCAGCTTCCGTCCCAGCCTGGTCGTCGGCCTCTCGATCCCCTTCTCAGTGCTTTTTGCCACCTTGTGGATGAAGTATTTCGGCCTATCCGCCAACCTGATGTCGTTAGGCGGTCTGGCGATCGCCATCGGCATGATGGTTGACGGTACTATCGTGATGGTGGAGAACGTCGATCGCATGTTGCGTGAAGCTGCACCCGACGAACCGCGATTGCAGGTCGTTGCCCGGGCTTGCGTGGAAGTCGGGCGTCCAATAGCGTTCGCCATATCGATTATCGTGATAGTGTTTCTTCCGCTCTTCACATTGCAGGGCGTCGAAGGTAAGACCTTCCGGCCACTGGCCTATACGGTCGCCCTGGCCATGCTGGGTTCGCTGGTTTTCGCTCTGTTTATTGCACCCATGTTGTCCAACCTCCTCATGCGCCCCCCTACTGCGCGGGCTGCATCGGCTGCTCCGCAAGAAGGGGCGATTGTCCGGTGGTTATTAAAGTGGTATCGACCCCTTGTGCAGAGCTTCGTAGTTCACCGGGGACGCGCTATCGGATTGGGGGTTGGCCTATTGGCCATCGGTACCTTCATCTTTCCTCGATTGGGTGCGGAGTTTACGCCGGAATTGCAGGAAGGGACAATGGTATTGCGCCTGACAATGGCGCCCTCGATCTCACTCACCGAAAGCACTCGACTGACCACCCTTGTGGAGCAGCGCCTGATGAAGATCCCTGAGATTACGGGCGTTGTCTCCCGTATCGGCCGGGGTGAGGTTGGCGCTCATACCGATCCGATCAACAGCGCCGAGATGTATATCCTCTTGCGGCCCAAAGATGCATGGCGATCGGCCGAAAGCCAGGAAGAACTCCAGGATGTTATACGCGACGAGCTGGGGGAAATACCAGGAGTGCTGACCAACTTCACCCAGCCCATCGCCATGACCGTCGATGAACTCCTGGAAGGGGTCCGTGCCGAGCTGGCGGTCAAGCTCTTCGGGGACGACCTGGACCTGCTCAAGCAGAAGGCCGACGAGATCGCCCTGACGGTCAACGAGGTAGCGGGAGCCGCGGATGTACAGGTGGATCAAATATCCGGAACACCGCAGCTATTGATCCAAGTAAATCGACAGGCGATCGCCCGTTACGGGATCAATGTCGCCGATGTGCAAGAAGTCATTCGGGCTGCTGTTGGCGGTGCGGCTGCAGGGGCAGTCTTCGAGGGTATTAGACGCTTCGATATTCTCGTGCGTTATGCGCCGGAATACCGGTCAACCCCTGAGGCCATTGCTCAGGTCCTGGTCCAGGGGCCGGATGGGGTCAAAGTTCCATTGGGCCAACTGGCGCATATCGAGGAGATCATAGGACCGCGCCAGATTACACGGGTAAACAGTCAGCGGTTTATAACCGTACAATGCAATGTCATCGGGCGCGATATAGTATCCTTTGTCGAGGAGGCACAGCAGGCAATCGACGACGAGGTCGACCTGCCCCCGGGGTATCTGGTCACCTGGGGTGGGCAGTTCCGGCTGCAGCAGGAGGCCAATAAGCGGCTGGCACTGGTCATCCCGATAACACTATTGATCCTGTTCCTACTTCTATTTTCCAGCTTTAACTCGGTAAAAAACGCAGTACTGATACTGCTCAATATTCCGCTGGCGCTCGTGGGAGGAGTGGTAGGTTTGTGGTTGACAGATCAAAACCTTTCCGTTCCGGCCTCGGTCGGCTTTATCGCCCTGTTCGGGATTGCATTGGAGAATGGGATGGTACTGGTCACCTACTTCAACCAGCTCTTGCGGGAGGGCATATCTGTAGACGAAGCTTCCGTAAAGGGGGCCTGTATGCGGGTGCGGCCGGTGCTGATGACGGCGCTGACCACGGCGCTGGGACTGATCCCATTGCTTTTTTCTAGCGGGACGGGCAGCGAAGTCCAAAGACCACTTGCCACGGTCGTAACCGGTGGATTAGCGACCTCGACTGTGCTTACCTTGCTGGTTTTGCCAGCACTTTATAAGTGGTTTTCTATAGAAGCCGAGTAGCTATATGTGAGCGTCTCGTCACTCGCCGTCTCCCGCCGCCAGCTCCTGCAGCACGCGCCACATCAGCTGCTTTCGGTCGGCGTTGCTGTGCTTGAGTAGGTCACGGATTTTAACCTCGGTGACTCGCTCTTCGGACGCTTCCCCTCGCGCGGAAAATAGGAACAACTGATGAGCTTCTATGTCAAAGCCGTCGGCGATCTTCTCGACGTTGTCGATAGTGATATTGCGTTCACTGCGCTCGACGGCGCCCAGGTATTTGTAGTCCAGGGCAGCCCGTTCGGCCAGCTCCTGCTGGGTCCAGCCGCGAGCCTGGCGTAGTTGGCGGATGCGTCGTCCCAGCTGTTTCCGTAGTTGTCCAGGGCGGGGCATATTCGTGCTCCTCATATCGGTATAGGCAGTATAGGAGGAGCATGTAGCTATCAAAACGCTGTATACAGAGTATTGTGCTTTGGATAGGGACGTATACGGAGTATATTAATTATATATACTTCGTATATGGAGAATTGGGGAACGATTTGATGAAAATCGCCACTATCATAATTATTGGTTTGTCGCTGGCCAGTTGTAGCGATAGCAAGACTGAAACCCCGACCAATTCTTCAGGCAGTATCAGCTCCGGAGGACTGGGAAGCTTCAACTATGTAGACGATATGGCCGAGCTCATTGAGGAAGGCAATGGTGTGATCGCTGACTTCAACGACTTGGCATCAGTCTGGGATGCTACGAAAAATACAGAATACGCGGCAGCCCAAACCACTATTCTGCTTTCTCAGACGCGCAATTTACTCACATCCGCGCGTCGTCTGACACCGCCGTCTCGGTATCGGGATGCTCATCAACTTTTTCTCGATATGTATACTGCATTGGAGTCATCTCTGAGCCACTTCCATATCCATGTTACTGCTACGGATCCTTCTCTCCGGGACAGTTCAATACTTAATGCCAATATCGAACTGCGTAGGGCCATAAGACTGAAGGATCAGTTCAATGAAGCGATTGAGAGCTGATAAACAACAGTGCGTTCCGAGCGAATTATTCATCCTCTCCTGAGTACAATTCACTCGGAACGCATTGGCCCTGTGCAAGGCAGTATTCGATTGTCAAAGATCAGCAGCCGGATCTCGCCCCGGCCGGCGCGGCAGCGCCGGTTACTCGCCGCCGGATCCCGCCGCCGTCCCACCGCGTTTCCCCGCTTCTTGGTCCCTCTCCAGCCTCGGCCAGTTCTAAGCAAAGCTCAGCTGTGGTGTTTCTTTACTACCCATTGCGCCGTTGCAGTCCCGTAATACTGTCCCATATACCTGTCGACTGCGGTAACTTACAGCAGACCAATATCTTATCCTCTTGATCGCCATATAATCTGTTGCTTGGACGCATAATCGCGAGAGTGGCCGTGCAGAGCCGCCTGAAGCAACCCGACCGTGCCCGCGGCACGCGATACACTCCGTTGTACCCCAATGTGTTAGCCATGTGCTCTGCCTGTCAGTTGAGATGAGATTTTCCCTGATGCTGCCTACCTTCTGCTTTGCCCGTAGGGGAGCGGTCCATTTGTCTCGTTTTTCGCTTAGTATTACATTGGATTTAAAGCTTGACACGGTTTTGTCGATCTCATTGTGTACTACTACGGCGGGGGTAAACATCGTCGGGCTTACAGCTTACAGGAGCGGCGGCCATGTTTGCAATGCATCCAAAATTCAACGAACGAAAAGCGACCCAGATAGCTGGGCGGCTCTTAAGGAGCGCAGGCGGACAGCTTCCATACCTATCTCTCATCAAGCTCATATACCTGGCGGATCGTGCAGCTCTGGACCGTCGGGGCGTGGCCATATCGGGCGATTCGTACTTTTCTCTTCCACACGGCCCTGTGGTCAGCGAGATCATGCGGCTATGTCGCGGCGATACCTTGCGTGACGATGGAGTATGGGTTGATCACATCCATCCTCTGTCCCGGTATGACCTCAGTCTCAACTCGCCCCCAGGTGAGGACGAATTGTCTGAGTTTGAGATTGCCCTGATAGATGAGGTCTTCGCTGAGCATGGCAGCAAAACACAGTACGAATTACGCGACTTTACACATACGCTCCCCGAATGGACCGATCCAGACGAGAATGAAAATGGCGAGCGGCGTATAGAATTGCCCGTGCAGTCCATCCTTGTAGCCTTGGGCAAATCGGCTGACGAAATTGAGGAGGCTGAGGCCACCTTGCAAGCACGGATACTCATGGATTCGCTTGCATGAGAACAGATGGGCTGTTTCTCTCGCCTCGCAATGAACGACAACCCTACTTGCTGGTACTTACTAATGGGCGCGATGGCCAAGTTGTCGTCGCGCCTATGTTTGTATGTAAAGAGCCTGACATTGAAGACATTTGCCTGATGCAGGAAGAGGTGCCGTGTCATTGCGTCTTTCCTTTGAGTATCAAGGAAGCCCTGGTCAAGCTGGCATCTGTGAATCGGCTGAACTGGATCACCGAGCAGATCAAGTCTTATCGGAATCATGGACACATTACTGACGAGTCCCTGGAAAGGATCGTCCTCGCATGTGTGGGCTCTCCCCATATAGCGCCTGCGATCAAGAGCTATCTATAACCGCAAGCAGGTTGGCCTCTCGGCGACAGCCGGCGGGGCAAGAACTGTATTCGGGATGTTCCTGCCGGTAGAGCTGGCGTTCCCGTTCCATCATTAGCCGGACCAGTGTCTCCACCGTTGCCCGGGGCAGTTCGCCACGGTCATAGCCCGTGTCTACCTGGCCCAGGATGTGCTCCAGTTCGGCGTCGGATTGGGCAGCTTGTATGGCCTGAAAGTGGTTAGTGATGGTCGTCATATGGTGCAACATTTTCCTGAAGGTGCTCAAGGTGCTCATGTTTGAACAACTTGATGAAGATGCTCAAGATGATCTAAAAGCCCGGATTTGAGCATCTTCCTATTGAGAATTGTCATAACCTTTTGTGTTGCCTGTACTTTCTCAAAGTGCTCAAGATGCTCATTGTATTCTGTTTTCGCCAAGGTGCTCATCATGTGCCCTTAGAGCACTTTGGGCGTCTTGGGCATCTTGGGAGAACCCCCAGTGCCAAATTTTACCCTCCTTTTTCGACACAACCTTCAACGCCTCCCTCGCCCGCCGCAGGGTCGCTTGAGAGATGCCCGTTGCTTTGGCCTCGTCCTGCACCTCTTTGGCCGGCTTCGGTCCCTCGGCCAGCGTCTCCAACAGCAGGCTCTTGGCTTCGCCCAAGGCCGAGTTCTCGATCTCGGGTGCAAGCATACGCCCAGCCGTCAATTCGGTCGCCCCCGTCCAGCTGAACTGCCCCTGCTCAACATTATAGCCCACCGCATCAGCAATCGGTCCCAGGTTGCTCTTGATCTGCACAAGCCCCCGAGCGTTGGGGTCGTCGGCATCGTGGCCGGCCAACAGGACCGAACGACAAGCCGCAGTAAAATCGATCGAGCCCAAGCCCCGATAGATAGCCTTGCTGGTATTTCCCTTGGCCAGGTGGCGGACAATGAGAATGGCACAGTCGCATCGCTCTGCCAGACTCGATAGGCCCGACATGATGGTGCGCACTTCGTTGGCTCGGTGGATGTCCAGAGCGACCGGCAGGAAGGCGACGATGGGATCAATCACCACCAACTTAGCCGTTGTGCTCTTGATGAGCTGCTCCAGGGCGTTACGACCCTCCTCGTCGAGCGGGAAGTATTCATCGAAAGTGAAAATCCGGTTCAGGTCCGCCCCCATCGCCTCCAGCCGGGGCCGGACGGTGGTGGGTATGTGGTCTTCGGCTGTCAACAGCAGCGTATTGACGATTGCTGCCGGTGCCCTATCGGGTAAGCCGTGGCCTCGACTCAAGCCTGTAGCGATAGCTTGGGAGACAAAGCTCTTGCCTTCGCCTGGATCACCCTCTAATCCCGTCAGATGTCTCAGTGGAATACGAGGATGCCAGAGCCAGTCCACCTCTTCAGGCTCCACGTCCGCCACACAGCGCAGCGCCTCAAGGTTCACCGCCGGCTCGTCGGCGTTCTGGGTGTCGGTCAGCCTCGCGGTCTGCCCCTGGTCCTCGGTTGCTTTATACCGCCCGACACTGGCTGCAATCTGCCGCACTTCCTCATCGGGGAGCGGTGGCTTGCAGCGCGCCTGGTTTTCGATCACCAGCGCCTCAGCCATTGCCAGCGTGCTCATCCCGCGATGACGCATCGACCCTGCCAGACTGGCCATGGTCGCGTTCCGTTGCCCCTCGGGGATGTCGCCCTCGACGGCGAGCACCGAACCATTGCCATGTCCATTGTGCTTTGAAAACTCGATCAGCACCCGATCTGGCCACTCGCCTATGTCGATCTCGCCCGGACGGCTCGATAGCTCCCATTCGTATCTGATCCCGCTCTCGTGCAAACTCGGTGCTACGACGATATAGCCACCTTCCCCGCGCACGTCGAGCCCGGGGTGCCGCCCCGTGCTATTTCGTATTCCATCCCTATGCTTGAATAGGATGTGCCGACCCCCGCCGCCAGTCAGGGCTTCCACTGTCTCGGGCAGTTTGCCGTGCGCACCTTCTAACTCCGCCAGGCTCTCGTCGCCCCCATGCCGCGGATCCACGTCCAACACATCGAATCCCGATGCACTCCCAGTGGGTATCCCGATATTGGCATCGGGCCAGGTCTTCCACCAAAGCGCGATGACTTTCGGATCTTTCGTCGCATCCCTCATGCCATGCTCGGACAGGGGACGCTTGTCCCGTGCGCGACACGGGAACACAGGCCAGCCGAAACGCTGAGCGTAGGCCAAGGCTGCCCGTAACATCTGCTCATTACTCATCGGCTCCCCTCCATCTATGTGGCACTAGCCTCGCACGCCGCTCAGATCGCAGAGCCGCACTCTCCCGACGCCTTTCCTCGATCCATCGGTCAACCTCATCCTCATCGAAAAGGACCCGGTTGCCAATACGCACAAAGGGAAACCTACCTTCACTGCACCAGTTGCGCAGAGTCCCAGGGCTGAGGTGGCCGTCGAATTTCTCCGCGATGAGTCGGTCGAGGTTAATGAGTCGAGACATATACACCCCCCTGATGTGCGATGAGACTTCATCAAATGCTATGATTACAAATTTCACGGTGTGACAAACAAAAAAACAGGGGGGGTATTCTGACGAATACCCCCCCTGTTTTCGAAGTCTATAGTTGGCTATTGTTGGATATTTATGCCTCTTTCTCTCTTCGCTCTCTACGTAGTTGTTTAATACGATCGTGAACGGTCGACGCAGACTTGAAGCATAAATGACCTATATGCTCCTCAGCCAGTCGCGTAGGTTCTCCCCGCAATGCCCATTCGAAATTGCACCTTGAAAATTCAGGCTTCACCACCAATAGCACAGCTGAACGGTCTGTCATTTCGGCCCTTTTCACTCTCTTGCCCAACCTTGATTTATCCGCTTGTTTAGCTCTTTGAATGGCCAATTCTCTGATTTTCTTCAGCACTCCTTCGCGCGCCACGCTCATCATTAACGACTCGATACTGGAATCTGCCGCCGCATCATGATCTTGAATTACCTTAAGGACGCCTCCAGTTCGTTCAGCTCGAGCAGCAGCGATAGTATGATCATCTGCCTCTTTTGCGATTCTACCCAATTCGATCAACAGCTTCGCCGTTGTCTCCAAATTCATTTGGTCTGGCTTTATAGCCTTCGTCGTCTTTCGGAAACTCCAAATCGTCTTCCGCCAATACTCGAATACCTCAATGACGTCCTGATTAAAAAGTGACTTATTGCCTCGTCCCGGACTTGGATCAAGGCACAACCCGATTTTGCGAAGGTTGTCGCGTGATTCATCGATAGGAACTCTGGCCTCCTGTTGCCAGGCTCTGATGCGATCCTGTACAAACGGATTGCCGAGAAAGATGGGATCGAATTTGATCAACTGGAACACCGTGTCAGCATGGATCACAACCGATGGGTCATGATTATATCTTTTGGCCAACATTGCTCCAAAGTCAGCAGGATCTATCTCCTGACCCAACTCCTCGATCTCCTGAGAATTTACGTCACTCCCAGCGACTATCCTCTCAATAATCCGCTCCTCAATCGGCCGGCCGACCTCTTGGAGCTTGGTGTCAATAGGTGTCAACCTTCTCTGCCTCCGGTGGCAATAGGTGCCTCATTTGGCTTCATAATAATTACGGCCAGTTCACGTGCAAGTGCAATAAAAAAGGGCGGTTATGAGACCGCCCTGAAAAATCAGTTACTTACGCAATCGCCCCGAAACGGACTGAAAATCCCTGTGTCCCCAGTTCGATTCTGGGAGGAGCCACCATTATTATAAACAGCCCCCCAACTTTTGCAAGCTGGGGGGCTGTTTTGTATCTGTGGAGTATAGAAAATCAACTTGACATGCAGCCCTTTTTGAGGCTTTATAAATAACTGAGCGCATAGTTCCCATCGACTGGAGTCCTGCCCATGCTACGCCCATTGGACCTACAGGACAATTTCTCCAAGGCCCCTCTGGCGGCCCGCGAGCAAAACATCCAGCAGATACGCCCAGCAGTTACCCAGCACAACCTCGCCCAACAAGCCGATCAAGAACAGATGCTCGCCAATAGCCGCGTCCGTGAAGCGGCCAAAGCCGACGAAACGCAGAACCGAGTCGACGACCACGACCGCCAGCCCGGTCAGCAACAGCGCAAAAAACGAAACCAAGACGAAACCGACGAAGATGAAGTAACCGTTCGTCCGCAAGTCCTCAGCGACGGCCATATAGATATCACAGTATGAAATGCCCCGTTGCTGCAATAATTGCTTATTGCAGCAACGGGGCATTTCTTTGTCGGTGACTACTTATCGTCGTCACCGTAGTCATCATCCGGGTATTCGTCCAGTTCACTCGCCACGCTATCATCAGCGCGAACACCATCGGCGTTTTCCTCTTCCTCCAATTCCAAAATCCGATTTTGCAACTTGTCGCTTTGCAGATTCGCAGACGACAGACGATCGCTCAATATCTTTACTAAATTTTTCAAGATGGAAACATGCACCGTCTGATTCGAGGCTAACGCGGACATCAATGCGCGCCGGTCAACGATCAAGGCTAACGACCGTTCGGCCGCCGATATATTTGCCGAACGCGGCTGATTGGTAAACACGCCCATTTCTCCTGTGGGCATACCCGGCCCAATCTCTCCCAATACGTCACCCGCAGAAGAGGTCACCACTAGCCGGCCCTGCAAGAGCACCAGCATCTCATTACTGTCCTCGCCGATGGTATAGACCCGCTCGCCGAGTTCGTATTTCCGCGAAGTCCCCACCCGCAATAATCGCTGAATATGTTCCAGTTCCAACCCCTCGAATATCGAAATCTTCTGTAACACCTGCATCAGGCGATGTTGCTGTTGATTCATTTATTGGGCTCCCTTGCGGCAACACTTTCTTTTCCGATAATGGGCTTTAACTTGCTCCAACTAGTCCGTCCGTATGCAGTCCTGGCCAACGTTCTCGTCACACAGCGAAATCCGATGATCGAATAAGTCACCATCGGAGGCTACTCGGTGCGGTCGGTGTTGCGCAAACGAGAAGCTTCGCTAGCTCATCGAGCTACCGCGTGTTGCCCGGCTAATGCCCGCGCCCAGCCCCTACGGGTCCCGTCCCCAGCTCTTTGCTTCACAATCCTAGCCACACCAATCGATCACCCCATCCCAGACATTGCCGCCCATGTCGTAGGGCGAGGAGGCAATCTTTAAAATCCATCACTATCCAAGCACAATAGATAAGCAACAACCGTGCCAGCTTCACTGCATGGCCAGATTTATTGCTTGTTATTCGCGTAAAGCCTCGATAATGAATGAATTACATACACGACGCGATTCACTGCCCGCCTAAACTAAAAATAGGGTGTGATATATTAATCCCACTATGGCAAGTAAAATTAAAATAAGTGATTGATATTAAATAATATACGTAATTGTGCTAAAAATGGCGCCATTTGATAATTTTAGCACAATTACGCACTATATGGCAGGGCACCGACGTCAGGTGCCGGCGCTTCACTCGCTGTAATCTGCTGGAATTCTCTGTTTTTCAACGCTACAGTCGCTTGGGCAACAGCGCTCCTTGCCGTAGCTTGCCCGGCGGTCATCGATATCGTTGCCCCATGGGTGTATTCGACCGTCGGTGCCGCGCGCAGTACCGTCTCCGTCGCATTGCCTTTTTTCGCTGGGAACCGTTGATTTAGCACTCTATACAGACCCTACTGTCCCCGATCCGTCAAAGAAGTCACCTTGGCATCAACCCATCGCGAGGCACTGTCGCAGTTCAACCGAGACGTGTGGCTGGTCCTCTTCAGCCAGGCCCTGATCGGCTTTACGATCTTTGGCGGCGTGTATACCGTTCTGCTCAACCTATACCTCCTACGCCTGGATTACACGCCGCAGTTAATTGGCCAGATCAACGCCGCCGGCGCACTGTCATTCGCCCTGTTGAGCTTGCCGGCCGGTCTCATGGGCGACCGCTGGGGATCGCGCCGCAGTATGATCGTCGGCATGATCCTGTCGGCCTTGGGTTTTGGCCTGTTGCCATTGGGCGAATTCGTCTCGCCCGCTTCGCGCACAACCTGGATCATGGGCACCTATGCCCTCGGCGTTCTCGGCAACACCCTCTTCCTCTGCAACTCGATTCCCTTTCTGACTTCAATCTGTCCCATGCGACTTCGTAACCACGTCTTCTCCGCCCAAGTCGCCCTGTGGCCGCTAGCCGGTTTCGCCGGTAGCCTCTGCGGCGGCCTATTGCCCGGATTCTTCGCCGCCCTGCTCAATTTGCCCGACAGCCACCCGGCCCCCTATCGCTATCCATTATTGCTGTCGGCAGTCGTCCTGCTCTTCAGTTCCACCGCCATCGCCGCGACCCGCGCCCAAACGCCAAACACGATGCACCGCGAACGCGGCCCAAAGTCGCCCTTCCCGCTAGCCGTGATCCTCGCCTTGAGCCTCGTCACCCTATTGCAAATGGCCGCCGAGAACAGTGTTCGTATTTTTTTCAACGTCTATATGGACGACGGACTCGGTGCATCGACCGCAATGATCGGCAGCCTGACCGCCGGTGGCCAATTTTTGGCGGCCTTCACGGCATTGGCCGGCCCAACACTTAGTCGCCGCTTCGGCCGAGTGCCCATCATCACATTCGGCGCGGCGGCGATGGCGCTGTGCCTTATCCCTCTCGCGCTGGTCGGCCATTGGGCCGTGGCCGGAGCGGCGAGCATGGGATTGATCGCGCTCAGCTCAATTCGCCGTTCGGTCTATATCGTCTTTCAACAGGAAATGGTCGCCGAACGCTGGCGGGTGACCATGAGTTCGGCATTGACCATGGCCTATGGCATCAGCATCGCCTGGACCTCTCTCGGCGGCGGCTGGCTGATTGAGCGATCCGGCTATCCGGCGCTGTTTTTGGGATCTACGTTGGTAAGCTTAGTGGGCGTGGCCTGTTTCCATGTCTATTTTCGCGTGCCCCGCGGCGAGTATGCAAAATGACTCGCCGGCATAGTCTCCGGCAAGTCTTTCACTACAAGCAGCAAAACTACAGCACCTTGATTGTCGTCAATCCTTCGACTGTCGCAACGGCCTCCGCCGATCCGAACACCGCGACCCGCCCCGCTATCGCCGCCTCGTCCAACACCCCAGCAAAAGCTGTGAAAGATTCGGCATCAGTTGCCAAAACCTGGTCGCGCATTTTCTGGCGATAACCGTCGTCGATCCCGGTTAGATGGCGGATCATCGAGGTATAACCCTTTGCATCGGGCAACTGATACGAGTCGAAATCGCCGATGGTGCCGATAATAGCCTTCGTCAATTCGTCCTGGTGGATCGGATGCTCGCGCAAAAAATCTCCGCTTTGCCCGTAGACATCCAACGTCTCACGCACATTGGGATCGCGATACGAAACATAGACCAACACGCCGGTGAACGGATCGAAAGAGCAGAAAGCTCCATAGGCCCCGCCTTGGACCCGCACCCGATCCCATAGCCAAGTCGTGGCCAAATACCGGGTGATCACCGCCGAAGATCCGTCCAACTCATATCCTAAATCAAACAGATTCGCCGCCTTACCCACGTAACTGACACTCGCCGGAGCCGTCAATCCCTCATCGACCGCCTGCAGATTCGGCGACCAATTCTGCTGCGTCCGCTCCGTATCCGGCAGCTCTTGCAAAAACGCCTGCAAGCGGCGTTCAAAACCGGCCCGGTCACTCCCGGCAAGCGTCGCATTGCAGAGCATGCCCCGGCGATTGAGTAAGAGAGTGCGGATATGTTCTAAGCGCGCCTGGACCGCCGGCCAATCGCTCTCGATCTCATCGACCAACTCGCGTAAAAAAAACAGATAGCTCAACCCCCGCATCTGCTCGGAGATCCACCCCGTCTCGTCGAACTGGGCCTTCAGCCTCATCATCACCACCCGGTGCCCACCGGGTACCATGGATGACTCTTCTCCTGCCCGCTCCTCCAGCGCGATCTGCAAAAAACGCTCCTTGTCGTCGAAGCGGCCGTGCAACAGCACATCGCGCATAATCGCCAGCAGGTCGTCAACCCGGTCTACCATCGCCTTACCGCGCAAAAAGAGCCAGGTCGCCGCCGGACCGCCGCCAAGCCTGTTGCTGACCACCGACTGGGCCCAAACCCCGCCGGTCTCTGCGCCGATGCGTTGTTGCAACTCGACAAAGCTTTCGCGTTCGGTACCCATCTCCAATAGTGCCCGTCCAAAAAGAGAGATATAGGGCAGCAACTCCTGCGGCAAAACGCTCAAGTCAAAGCCGACGTCGAGATAGGCGATACCATTGGTAAACAGGTCGTGGTGCAGCACCGGGACGTCGGCAAGCCCCGCTTCCTCTAGTGGTAAGACCTTGGCCTGGCGATCGAGATCGCTCAATTGCAATTGCGGCAGTTTGGCCAAATCCTCGGGCGAATCAGGCTCTTCTTGCGCGCGTTTGAGGGCGGCGGTCGCCTCAACTAAGCCGTCCAAGTCGTCACGATTCATCTGTGTGCGCGCAGTGGCCAAACGCTGTTCTTCCTCTTGCACCTGCCGCGCCGCCAACCCAGCATCAGGCTCGAGCACGACAGTCGTACGATGGCCATTGTCGAGCAGATGGCGCTGGATCAATTTCTCAAAATAGCGATCATCCGCGGCCAGTTCTGCCTTCAGGGCGACGAGCGAATCTTCGAAGTGCAAGGGCACAAAGGGGTCGCGGTCGTATAGCCAGTCGGTCAAAATCTTGAGCATCATCACCAACCCGCGCGGATAACCGCCGGTATTGTTCTCCCGCAGCCTAAATTCGGCGGTGTGCAGCGATGCCTCAACCATTCGTCGATCAATGCCATCGCGCGCAAGATCGGTCAATAACCGAAGCACTAGGTCCTCGACCGCGTCGACATCTTCGGCTTTGACTCCCTTCAGACCGGCGCCGTAGGCATATTGCGCCAAATCGGTGTCCATGCCGCTACCGGTCAGATCTTCACCCAAGCCCGAATCAATCAGCGCCTTCCGCAAGGGCGAACCCGCGGTGCCGATCAACGCGTGGTCCAGAATCTGCAAAGCCCGACGCTCGTCGGCGTCTATGTCGTCAGTCAACAACCAGTTAACGGAAACGAAGCATTTAGATTCCGCGCCCTCGCTCTCATCGACCGCGTAGGGAAATCTGAGCCTCTGCGGTTCGCTAAAACGCGGCTGTAGTTTGACCGTCGAATCAACAGCGCGCGGCTCGAAATCCGCCAGATATTCTTGCAAGAGCGCCAATCTGCGCTCGGGGTCGTCGTCGCCGTAGAAATATACCCGGGCGTTGCACGGATGGTAAAAATCCTCGTGGAAACGCTTAAACTGCTCGAAGGTCAACTCCGGGATATGACGCGGGTTGCCGCCCGAATCGACCCCGTATGTAGTGTCTGGAAAAATAGAATGTTGCGCGTGCTCGGCCAGGACCCGTTCCGGTTCCGAATACGCCCCTTTCATCTCGTTGAACACCACGCCCTTGTAACTGAGCGGATCCTCGGCATTCTCCAACTCGTAATGCCAACCCTCCTGTTCGAGGACTTTCGGCGTGATGCGCGGGTACAACACGGCGTCGAGATAGACGTCGACTAGATTGTAGAAGTCTTGCAGGTTGGTGCTGGCGACGGGATAACAGGTCTTGTCCGGATAGGTAAAGGCGTTGAGGAAGGTATTGAGCGAACCTTTCACCAACTCTATAAACGGTTCTTTGACCGGATATTTGCGCGATCCGCACAATACCGAATGCTCAAGTATGTGCGCAATGCCCGTTGAATCGGAAGGTGGCGTGCGGAAATTGATCCCGAAAACCTTGTTCTCGTCTTCGTTGATCAGCGAAACCACTTCGCAGCCGGTCCGATGCCGATAAAACAGACCGCGAATATTGAGTTCTGGTATTTCGTCTTCGCGCAACAGGGAAAAATCGTGGTGGGGCATCGGTTCTCCTTAACAAACGAGCGGGGCCGGATTAATATACGGCGGGTGTATCGGCTAAGTTGTGAAAACATACTCTCGCAACTGACTCCGATCAAGGGAAAGGGCATGGAAAGCTTCGCCCAGACGGGCTAATAGATGTGGCACTTACACTCCGCAGACCATTGGATAGGTCCCTCTATTTCCTGCTGATCAAAGAAGCCTTGCTCTACCTTAACCCTCCACCGGCGGACCTGACTCGGCCTAGCTCGACCTAGCCGCCATACTACGCTATTCCAGTCGCTCGGCGTCTAGCGGTAGCCTGGGCCTTGCAACCGACCGCATCCGACACGCAACGTCGAGCACCTGCCGTTCGCCGCACTTAGCCACGACGCCGTATGCTCCTGCGGTCTACTGCAATACGTCGACCGAGCGCAAATCATCGAATTTTGCCTACATGAGCTGCGCCCTGGCCACCGGGCCCTATTCATCGCTAATCTCGCCGGCCACCCCCTGGCCAGGCTCTACCGGCACGGCCATCGCTTGCTCGGTTGACATTGCGGCCGGCACCAGACGCCGCACAACCACCCCTCGACGACCGAGATCCCGGATCCCATGGGGCCCCCTTCGCCACAGCCGACTATTAGACCTTCAGCCTCACCACCCTCATTGACCATAGTCGGCGCATTAACGCTTAGAATCCTCAGCGGGACGCCCGTACCCCACACAACAGAGAGCGATTCACCCGGCTCGCGGGATTCGACGCCCACCTTTTGCACAGTGGCTCCGGTTAGGGTCTTGCGGCTGGCACGTGCTGATTTGCGCTACCGCCCCGCACTGACGAACCTTGACCGATAGTCCGCATAGATTTACTGCAAAGTGCGGAAGTCGTGCGGCCGCAGCCGCTCGAGCAACGCCCGAAAAGTGAGGTGCAAATTCATTGGGTCGCGCTCTCGCAACCAGAGTTTGGCTTTGATTCCCCCTGGGGTGCGCGGCAGCAGGTCGCCCAGCCGGTAGCGGTACGCAGGGCGCGGCGTCTGGGCTCCTTCCTGCGCGAATTCATCGACGTGCAACATCAGGTTGACTACCCGCCGACGAACCAGCTTGGCCTCTAAAACGAATAGGGCCAAAAAAGCCAGCGAGCCAAGTTGGCGCAACCTAGCAAAGGTCGGTGAAGCCAGCGGGAAGACCAACGCGCTGGTCGGCACTTCGAGCAAGGTATCGCAAATAAAATGCGGACGCCGCGGTAGGCACCAGAAACGCCACCAGTATCTCGCACGTCCTCGGCCCGTCGTTGCAGCGGTCAATGTGCTCCGGCCGGTCGCCCGCGTGCAAATCGATGGTCAAGGCTACTTGCATCATTTCATTCACCGCCTTCCCGCGCGATTACGACCATTAGGCCAAAACATCCGGCCTAAACCTACCTGAACCGATTGTTGACCATCCAGGCGTTGGACAATGGCCGCAAAAAAGTCCGCCACACCGAAAATCAACCATAGCCCGACAGCTACAATACCCCGCCGAGCAACACCACGTTGGTCACCGACTACAGATTTGGCACGGCGATCAATAGAGGGGCCGGTGCCCTCCCGATCAGACTATAATCTGGCCCGAATTCCACGCGCATGACGGCCTGACAGCACAGGTCTACGCCAAACCCCAGACTTCCGCCGCCGTCCCCCCCAAGATCCGCTGCCGCTGCCGGTCGTCGAGAAAGGGCAAGCCCTCCCGCACCAGGCGCAACTCGTCGGCCAAACTCAGCCAATTGTGCTTGGTCCGGTGGTGCCCGGGATAACCCGTACCCCACAACGAGCGCTCCGCACCAAAAGCATCGAGCAATTGTCGAATGAAAGGGTGTATATCGGCGAAGGGAAATTCTTCTTTAGAGCGACCTTTGACATCCGAAATTTTCACGTGCACATTGGCAAAACGCGCCAATTCGACGATCGGCGCATAGACCTGCGCGCCCTCTTGTAAATCGGGATAACCCATATGGTCTATAAGTAGTTTCAACCGCGGAAAGCGCCGGGCTATTTCCGCCACCTGTACCGCATCCGCCGGCCGCATGTGGAACTGCACTACCGCGCCCGATCCGGCCAACTCTGCCCACATTGGATCATTCTGCGCCGTCAGCAAGATCTGTTCATCCGGATAGTACATCGGGTGAAAGCGAAAACCCACCAGTCCGCGCTTTTGCATCCAGTAGCGGACCTGGTCTGCGTTGTCTGGATCCTGCGGGTCGATCATCCCGTGACCGATAAAACGGTCCGGGAAGCGCACGACCGAATCGGCCATATACCCATTGTCCCAGGTAGACCAACTAGTCTGTACAATCACCGAGTAGTCGACCTCGTTAGCATCCATGTCTGCGATCAGTTCGTCGGCGGTGGCCGGCTCGTCGGGCTCGCTGTTCCAACCGGGCGCCGTCGGCCCAATCGGATAGCGCGGCGGGTCTATTTCCCAGATGTGCACGTGCGTGTCGACAATCATCCGTTCACTCCTTGTTTAGTCGCTTAAGGCTGGGCGATCTTACCCAGGACCACCGGCCGCCTCGCACCGGTAGCCGCCGGCACATTGCCGGCTTGTCCCATCAGGGTTTCGTTGGCCAGCACAGCGAAAGCCAACGCCTCGCGTGCATCTGGATCCACTCCCAATGCGGCCAGCGACGCAACCGGTACATCGGGTAGGGCTTGCTGCAATCCGGCTATCATCTGCGGATTGTGCGCCCCGCCGCCGGCGACCCACATACCGGCGTAACCGGAGGGACAGTAGCGCGCAATACCGTCGGCGACGGACCGCACGGTAAAAGCCGTCAGAGTCGCCACCAAGTCATCTTCATCCCATTTGCCGCGGTCGAGAATCTCCAGCAGCATCTGCACCCCGAATTGCTCGCGCCCGGTGGATTTGGGTGGCGCGCACTTAAGAAACTCGTGTTGCAGCAATTGCGCCAGCAACGCCTCGTCCACCCGGCCGCGCCGCGCCCTTTCTCCATTGCGGTCGAAGCGCTGCCGCCCAAAGCTAAAATGCGCCACAGCCGCGTCGACCAGCATATTGCCCGGCCCCAGATCAAATGCCAAGCCACTGGCACCACCGGCAGGCAATACCGTAATATTGGCGATTCCGCCGATATTGAGCAGCAGCCGACTCTCTTGCGGATGGGCAAAGAGCAAGCGATCGGCCAAGGGCACTAAGGGTGCGCCTTCTCCGCCCGCCGCCATATCGGCTGGGCGAAAATCAGCAACGGTCACCACGCCGGTGCGCGCAGCGATAACAGCAGCCTCACCGATCTGCAGCGTCGCCCCATCGGTCGGCAAATGGCGCACGGTCTGTCCGTGAGAACCGATCAGATCGACCGCATCGGGTTCAAACCCGGCTTGCTTTATTATCTTCAGTGCCGCTTCAGCGAAGGCCTCCCCGAGCGCGACGTTGACCCGACACAGCGCATCTAGCGAGGCTCCCGCGCCAAAGAGATCAAAGACGTCGCAGCGCAATCCGTCAGACATCGTCACGGTATCAAAGGCCAGAATTTGGTGGCCAATATCCGCGCCGCTACCGGCTAATTCGACCAACACCGCGTCAATCCCATCGACCGATGTGCCCGACATCAACCCCACGACCCGCCGCCGCGGCTTGGCCATCAATTCAATTAGCTTGCTCATCATCCTCATTTGTAACAACGACTATCATCGCAAAAAAAGCGGCAAATACCAACGCGAAGCGACTAGTGACCATCGAAGCGTCACTCAGCCCCCATACCCCCATGCCCGCCATTACCGCGACCCCCGCGGCGGCGAAGGCTCGCACCTGAGAATCCGATGAAACTTCGAATGCCCGTTTGACCCTGCGAAAAACCCGCCAGTATAACCAAGCAAAGGTCAAGAGCCCAGCCAGCCCCATCTTCCACCACAAAGCCAGGTAGAGACTGTCGACCGTACCTGCCATAATCATCTTGGGCAAACGGGTATCCGGATCGACGCTCAAAATATTGACCGTCGCCCCTTGGCCGTGACCCAGTATCGGATGCTGTGCGATGGCCTGCACTGTCGTCCCGTAGGAGATCAAGCGCGCCAAGATAGGCTCATCGCGCTGGTAATCGACAAAGGTCAGCGAGCGTTGAAAGGCATGCGCGCCGATAGCGGCGCCGGTAAAGCGTTGAAAGAGTGCCGCTGTGCCAACGATCACGACTAGAATCACCACAACCAGCATCGCCGGTTTCCAAGCGCTGCGCCCCTCGCGCGGCAAACTGAAGTGGTGCAATAGCGCCGAGCATAGCAAGCCGACCCCAACAGCAACCCACATCCCGCGCCCTACTGTCAACACGAAAGCCAGGCCGATCGGCAACATCAGTGCGACTAAAAGCGGACGGCCATAGCGACCAGGATTGTGAATAAATTGATTGGCCACCAGCAAAATCGCCAACGGGAAAATAACCCCCTGCATTCTTGCTACCCGCACAAAACCGGTGCCAACCGACAGGTCGATCGTCCCCATGAATTCCAGGATATACTCTATCCCGACTACGACCCCGCACAGCACCAAAGCAGGCGCGAAGAGGTCGAGGACGGCGCGGCGATCGACAAAATTAGTGAAGAGAAAAAACGCCGCGTAATACGACGGGTACCGCATATCACGCAAAACCTGCG
>JACLAC010011712.1_pt1 | contig 25479 bp, 26 predicted proteins | sample 8027881 | NCBI WGS metagenome assembly JACLAC01 (sample SAMN15725517, study PRJNA655200) | protist metagenome | isolation source: fluorescence activated cell sorting (FACS) single amplified genomes of... | place: Spain: Blaines Bay Microbial Observatory, Mediterranean Sea | collected 2016-01-19 | reverse complement strand
ATCTTGGCTTCAAGCTGTGCGACACTTGAGAGATTAGTTCCGAATGAATCAACTGAAGTTGAGAACAAAGCCCACGATCAGAAACTACCTACTTCAGTTAAACCCGCCGATAAAAATGAACTGAGAGAGCGTGAATTGAATCTTCAGGCAATGCAGGGTTCAACATCCAAAGATGAAAATATTGAACTCAAGGAGCAAATTCGGAGCTTAGAGGAACAAATCCTTGGCCAAAAGCAAGCCTTCGCTGAACTACAAGATCAATGGATTATCAATTTTTCTCTGATGGAAAAAGCCGTTGCAGAAACTCTTCGTGAGAATCAACAATTAATTGCTGAACTTCAGCAAAGCGTCGAGACAATGTCTAATAACACGATTGCATCTGAAACAAACCTGATCAGACAAACTTCAAAATCCTCCCAAATCTCCCAGAAGCCTGTGACCCCAAATATTCCTACCTCACCTTCTCCACAGTTAACTGAAAAAAACCCGATCAGTCAGCCACCGAGCATCCCGGTAATTCAAGAGGTTTCATTATCATCACTCCAAAAGAAACCTAAACCTCCTCGTTTACCTGAGTTTAACGTAATGATTCAGAAAGAAGAACAGAGCGATATTTCTAATCAGGCTCCACCAACAAATTTTACTGTGGAGGAATTTACAAATGACCCTCCAACTAATCCTGCAGAAGTAGTTGCTACAAATGACTTTAGAAAATCTGAAATTTTCGAGGACCCAGACCTAAACAGGCCTACCGAACCACTGGCTCTTCAAAGGCGGCCTGGCATCAAAAAGTTATACAATCAGGGAATGTCTACTTTCATTCAGGGAGACTATCCTGAGGCTGTAGATATATTTGAAAGTTTTGTGGAGGAATTTGAAGATGATGTCGACAGTGATAATGCGTATTACTGGATTGGTTATTCTCAATTTAAACTTGGCAAATGGGATGCGGCTGAGTCTGCATTCCGGAAAGTTTTACAAAATTACGAACATCGTCCAACATCCCAGGGTTTCAAGACTCCAGACGCAATTTACATGTTGGGTAAATTAGCAGAAACTCGGCAGCAGCCGGAACGGGCAGCTTACTACTTCAAAAATGTTTTAGACAACTATCCTGGATCAGCCGCTGCAAATAATGCTCAAGAGGATTTAAGAACGTTACGATAACGCTAGTCATTCATTTCAGACCAACCGAATATCGATTCAGCTACTGATGCAAAAAAACTTTGAGTTGGTACCTCCTCCGCAGCTACAAGGGGGATTTGACGCAACGTTTTTCCATCTATTCTCAACTCTAAAGTTCCAAGCATGCTACCTTTTTCAACAGGTGCTACGACTTTCTCAGGTAGTTGATAGAGCAGTTTCACTTTGTCAACTTCTCCTGGCCCCAAAAGCAGTGTAGCCGACATCTGTGGTTTTATAGAGACTTCCTTATGCTGCCCATCTTCTACTAAAACGGTTTGAGAAATTATTTTATCTGCTTCTACGAGTTCTGTTGTTTGATATTCATTAAATCCTTTGTCCAACAAATATGAAGTAATTCTGCTTCGCCACTTCACATTTGGCGAACCCATTACCACGCCTATTAAGCGCCGCTCTCCTCTTTTGGCTGTGGAGACCAAGTTGAATCCTGCCGCTCGGTAATATCCTGTTTTCATCCCATCCATGCCATTGTAAGCTCGCATCAATTTACGATTTGTATTGACCAACTGAAACGTCCCTGCTCTGAAGGAGTCAATCTCAATTGTTGACCAATCTAGATATTGAGGATGATTCTGGAGAATAAATCTAGCCAACAGATAAAGATCATGGGCGGTACTGATGTCGTGTTTTTCTCCACGACCTGGAGGAAGACCATGTGGAGAATGAAACTCTGTGTGGGCCATTCCCAATTCTTTGGCTCTTTGGTTCATCATACGTACAAATGAATCCTCATTCCCCGAAACATGCTCGGCCATTGCCATGGTCGCATCATTGGCAGATCGCACAATCATGGCTTTCAAGAGTTCTCTAACGGTAAATTCTTCTCCTTCCTTCAAGAAGACTTGTGTGCCTCCAATTTTACTAGCTTTTGTGGAACTCACTACAATGTTATCCAAACTTATTTTACCTGCCTCGATAGCCTCGAAAGTTAAGAGAACCGACATCAATTTTACGATCGAGGCCGGGTAAACCTTACGATGTTCATGCTCTGCAAATAGAATCCTTCCTGTATCCGCATCAGCCATTAGTACCGATTTAAAATTTGTTCGGAATTTTTTCAGTGTTTGATCAGCAAATATAGTGCTTGGCAGAAAAGCTAGTACTAGAGCAAATTGAACTGTTCGAATCCAAGAAATTTTCTTTGTAGTTCCTATCATTGTTTTCATCCATTAATCCAATCATAGGGTTGATAATAAGACAGCATTTCCTCCTGTGGGCTTCCGGATTCTGGCTGCCAGTTATAGTGAAATTCCACCTCCGGTGGAAGTGACATAAAAATAGATTCAATCCGGCCACCTGATCGAAGCCCGAAAAGTGTTCCTCTGTCATAAAGCAAATTGAATTCAACGTACCGGCCTCTTCTAATTTTCTGAAAGATCTTATCAACTTCGCTAAAAGATTCGTCTTTACGACGTTCCACAATTGGCGTGTATGCTGGAATAAATGATTCAACAACTGATTTGACTAGGTCAGCGTGCTTTGCTTCTGTTCCAGCTAAATTATCAAAGAAAATGCCACCAATTCCTCTCATTTCTGATCTATGCTTGATTGTGAAGTATTGGTCGCAAGTTTCTTTAAACTTTTCATAAGATGATGGAATAACTGTATTGCATGTTTGCCGCAGGGTTTGATGAAATTCTTTAAAATCCTTTGGATAAGGATAGTAGGGAGTCAAATCTGCCCCCCCTCCAAACCAACTGCGGCCTTGATTTGTCTCAAAGTACCTGACATTCATGTGAATTGTAGGAACTTTAGGTGAATTTGGATGAATGACGAGCGAAAGCCCACACGCCCCAAAAAAACCTTCTTCGACCTGGAGTTGTTCAGCTAGTTCCGTGGTCATCTCTCCATGTATCGAAGAGATATTCACTCCTGCTTTTCCAAAGGTTTTTCCTCCAGAGAGTATTCTTGTCCAACCACCCCCACCTTGCTCCCTTTTCCAAATATCTTGCTGAAACTTCTGAATTGGTTCAAATGCTTCTAAACTATCACAAATCTGGTCCTGTAGCCTTTGAATCAGAGCTTCCATCTTTCTAAAAGTGATTGATAATTCCATCAAAATTTTTAGATTTTATTTGTTTATTCAGAAACTGACTTCTGCATGTAAAATGCCAGTTTTAAATTGTTTTCCATACTTCGGTTCAAGTGAGAAATTTTGAATTTTCTGGATTTTGAGAGAGCATTTCATGTTTAGCAGGTTATCCATAAGCAATTTAACAGCACTTTCTAAGTTCAAAATCTTCAGTTTACATCTGAAATGTTCTTGGTTTTGCATAGAATGAAGCGGAACAATAGCTTTAGTCTTAACATAAGCTCCAACTTCGAAAGAGGCTTCATGCAGGCGACTGAACAAACTGCCATTCTAGATGCTGAAAAAGAATGGAAAATTTTAAATCAACTCGCTGAAATTGCTGCTGATATTGAGAATCAGACGAGTTACTATTCTTTTCAATTGGAGGAGGGTAACCAAATTTCAGGTACCTTATTGGTGGACGTGCACAGTTGGATTTCCCAGTTGCAATCTCTAGTACCCAACACAATTCCACAAGAAGTTGTAGCCGTTGCTCTGCCAAATCTCTCACCCACTGCATCTGCTTCCGATTCTCAGAATGAATCCGCAGAAGCATCATCAAACAACGGTAAGGAGATTGATGAGAAAGTTATAAAGGAACCTGCTGGTGATGAAAGTGGTGCAGATTCTTCAACTTACCTAGGAGCTGTTGCAGAGGCTGTTGCACAGGAATTACAAGGTAATCCAACTGCTGGTTTTGAGAATGCTGATGTACTAGATAGTGAAGAAATTGATGAAGATATCCTGCAGTCTGTAGATTCCATTGAGGACGATGATGAAGAGCTTGCCTCAATCAACCAAGCTATCGAAGAAGCTGAACAAATTGAAGCTCAGTCATTATCCAAAGCTCAACTGAGTCCTGAGCTAGAAGATGAACGTGAATCAAACATGGATGAGGTTCAGGAAGAGAATGAAGAAGAGGAAGCAGCGTCATGGTTTCAGGAGGAGTTAGCCGAAGAACAAGAAGCACTTACTCTCAAAGATTCTAGACGAGAAGAAATCGATCCTGAATCACTGCTCCAAGGTGAAACAGATGAACTACTCCGAGTTGGAAAGACTGAAGGAGAAAATCTTCTGGAGAAGAATTCAAATGTTTCTGATCTCGAAGTGGATACAACTGATCATAATGAAAATCCTGGCAAAGTAGAAACTGTTGAGGATGTTATTTCTAATTCGCATGACAAAAATGTTGCCTCAGCAGAAGCTCAGACTGTTGATTCTGAAGAAATAATCAAAGGTGATAAACTTGTTCTCTCGAGCATACCCGAGGATGTTACACCTGCTAATGAACCAATAATTGGGGATGACTCAAAATCTCTAGATACATCTGAAAGTTCGGGAACTCTTCTAACTAAGGATATGAATGAGCCTCTTGAAATCCTGACTCCATCAGAAGTTGAACTACTTGCAAGCGAAGCATCACACGGAGGTGTGATAGATGGAGAGAAGGGGTCAGAAGATGAAGAGGATTTGGTAGTTGAACTAGATTTAGAGTCTGAAGACGATCCTCAAAATCCAGCAATCCAAGAAGATACCGATACAACAACTCAGATTACAGCAGCATCAGACCCATCTGATCAACCAACCATTGATCATAAGAACCTAAATCAAGACTTTGCCCCAGGGTCAGCATCTGGTGAGGTCGAAACTTCAAAACTTAAAGGAGAAATTTCAAACTCTCAAGAATTCGATACCAGATTGCATTTTGATGAAGTGGAGGACAAATCCTCAGAATTCGATGACCTGCAAGAAATCTCTGTTGAAGAAGATGAGGTTGAGGAAAATGTTGGCATCCTGCAGCCAGAACACTCTGAAGATGTGTTGACTGACGAGATCGTAAGAGAGGAAGCCAAGGAATTACCGGATACTCAATCATCACAGACAGCGGATTTGGATTGGTCAGGTGGTAGTGCTAACAAAGAAAAAAATATTGAAATTTCCAAAAATATTCCTGAGCACTATTTTTCAGATGACGAGAAAGAAAAATTAGCCCAAGAAGTAGATTCGGAACAAGAGATTTTTCCGGAAGTAAATGATCTTAGAGAATCAGAAGCTACGGAAAGCTCTGATTCAATTCTGATTATTCCAGAGACTATTTCAGATTCATATGCGGAAGAACTAGCAAATTCAACTGATCCCCGCACCGAATATTCTACATCCGATCTTCAGTTCCTTCAAGAGCGCTACAATCAAATTGCTAATGCTGCTCTTGAGGGGGGCAAATTAGAGTTGGCAAAAGATTGCTATGATAGCTTGGCGAAAATTTTAAAACTGATGAAATAATGTGCTGGTATTTGAATTATCGCTAATTCTTGGATGACAATAATCTGCTTCTATTGCAAAATGTTATCATTCTCTAAAAACCATTGAGCTCAGCCGGTTTAGATGTCTGAAATAACCATCCCCAATGACTTCCTCGAAAAAAAAGAGAAGGCTTATCCGGTCCAGATAGCAACACCTTCTGAAAGAATTACGGAATTTACCATTCAATTGGATGCAGGATTAGCTCGGACAAATGACACAGCTAACAACGAAGCTGCTCGCTTGCAGACCCAAGCCCATTTATTACTAGAGCAAGCACAACTTGTGGAATGGCAGGCTGACATTCGTCAGAAAATTCGATCTTCAATAATTCGATTCAAACCAGCAGTCCATCAGGATTACTACCTTTATGACAACTCTGGTGTCCCTCAATTGACAATGATTTCTCCTGATGAGTGGAGGGGTTCTTGCCCCTACGGAGCTTGTTTGGCCAAAGTCCGACAATTAGGAGACCTGACTTGGGAAGTCCAAAAACCTTAGATTCCTGATGCAAAACCTCCGGAAAAGGAGAATAGAAAAAGTTCTCGTCGAAAATGATTTGTATTTGCTTTGGAAGGATGGAATGGAGGCACATCTCTCATTTTTCGATCTGAGAGATGCCTGTCCATGCGCAGTTTGTGTAAACGAACTCACAGGTGAGAAGATTTTAAAATCCTCTGATATTCAGCGAGATATTCAGCCATCTAGAAGCGAATTCGTTGGCAATTATGCGCTAAGGTTTTACTGGAATGACGGACATGACTCCGGAATTTATAATTTTCGAATGCTCCGCGAATTATGTGAGCATACTCTCTCCAAATCCTGATTCATCGAAATAGCATGCAGGAACTGAAAGTAAATTTATTAGCAGAGGGGCTCAGGATTGTTCTAGTCGCATCAAGATTCAACGAAATGGTTGTGGATCGACTCATTGAAGGCGCATCTGACACTTTTCGGCAGTTTGGTGGAAATCCTGATGAGTTACTGCTTAGTAGAGTTCCAGGTGCTTTTGAAATTTCCACAGCTGCTCGTCAATTTGCTGAAACCGAAGCATATGACGCAATAGTATGTTTAGGAGCTGTAATTCGAGGCGCAACTTCGCACTATGATCACGTTTGTTCAGCCGTGACCAGTGGAGTCGCTTCAGTTGGAGCAGACACCGGTATTCCTACAATCTTTGGTCTCCTCACCACAGACACGGTTGAACAAGCTATTGAACGATGTGGAACAAAGTCTGGAAATCAAGGTAGATATGCAATGCAAGCGGCCATAGAAATGGCTAACTTAAGTAGAGTAATTGGTCGTCGACACGATTAAATATTGAAGACTTTAAATTTATAAGGAAATACATTATCAGACTGTTTGGTGCCAAAACCAAAATTTAAATTTTGCTTCTGTCCAGTGGCCAATAATTTTGACGAGAAGCCACAAAACAAAGAAGCTGAAAATAAATCTACAAACGAAGATGCCTACCCAATCTGCCCCCAACAGAAGCATGAGTAGCGTATCTTCAATAGCACTATGGAAGATGCTCATCAACGCAAGCGAAAAATAAATATCTTTCGTTGACAACAATCCCGATCTTGTCTCCTTCAAAATTAGTCCACCCCCATAAGCTAATCCTAAAGTTATTCCAATCACAGTCAGGTTAGTTGCCTGTTTACTTATTGATAACAACCGCAAGATAGGTTCCAACAGACTTTGAAGAAATCTAGTTGTGCCGGATTCATCAAGGATTTTCATCAAAGCAACTAGTCCGACAAGTATTACGAAAATCCAAAAAAAGTTTTCGATTTCACTCAGAACCCAGTTTGTAATTCCAGGTTCTATTGGGCTAGGCTGCCAAACCAGTTGGGCCGCCTGCTGGTTCCAACCCATGAAAGACTGAACAATATGTAGTATGAATCCGTACACAATCGCTGAACCAACTCTCAATAGTCCAATACTCCAAATTCTTGGCCCTGTTTTCTGAACAATTCTCAGTTCAACTGGCAAACTGTGCGCAAAAAGCATCATTGAAGTCAACACAGTAACCTGAGCGACACTAAGTGTCTCGACGTCGCCCATTAAATTAATGTATACCAACAAAGCTGCGTAAAAGTTGGTAAACAACGCTGTCGCCCAAACCAAACCAGTATAACCAGGTAAACCTAAGAATTGCATCAAGGGTGTTAACCACTCTCCAAGAACTGTGATCACACCGAGTTCCTGTAGGATCTTCACTAAGATCACCACTGGAACCATAAGCTTGAACAGTTCATAACTAATCTCTAGTGAATCTTTCCAAACAACTTTCAGTACATTTCCCAAGCGTGAGTTCATTATCATGTCCACCCGCCATCAACTACCAATTTTTGAGCTGTGATCATGCGGCTTGCGTCCGAAGCCAGAAATAAAGTCGCCTGTGCCAAATCTTCTGGTTGAACATGATCTGGCAGGCATTGACGTTCTTCCAATTGTTTTAGCCCATCTGGTGTAACATGGAGGGTCAATTGTCTCTCGGTCATGACCCATCCTGGAACAAGCATATTGACTCTAACGCGATTTGCTCCACCTTCATTGGCAAGAGATCTAGTGAATCCCCAAACCGCTGATTTTGCTGTTGTATAAGCTGGCATTCCCGTTTGCTTGAGCATCCAGGATACAGAGCCATAGTTGATGATGGATCCACCACCATTTTCCTTCATCTGTGGCAGCACAGCCTGAGCTGTAAAAAAAAAGTGCCGTAGATTCGTAGCCATGCGCTCATCCCAATATTCTGGTGTCACATCTTCAAACTTGTGCCGAGTGTCGTTAGCTGCATTATTAACCAATACTTGGATTGGACCATGCTGAAGGTAAATTTCACGAATCCAACCTTGTAATTCCTCAATGTTAAGTAAATTTATTGCTTTAAAGGTTGGGGGGCTTCCCCCAGTATTTGACAAGTTCTGGCTAAGAACTTGTCCGGCCTCAGCATTCAAATCAACGAAGAACACTTTTGCTTTTTGAGCACAAAACGCCTCAACAATGGCCTTGCCGATACCACTAGCACCTCCAGTTATAAGTACCCTCTTGCCCGCAAGATCTGAGTAAATTGGGTTAGTCATCAGTTCCAGAATATTTGGAGTTTAAAATTTCAATAAGTTGCTCGTCCACCTGAAAGATCAAAGGCAGCTCCGGTCGTGAAGGAATTTTCTTCAGAGGCAATCCAGCAGACCATCGCGGCAATCTCTTCAACTTGAACAAAACGGCCCCGCGGAATCTTTGAAAGCATGTAGTGAATATGTTCCTCACTAATTTGCTCAAAAATCCTTGTTCGGGCTGCAGCCGGAGTAATGCAATTAACAGAAATATTTAAATCAGCAGTTTCTTTGCCGAGTGATTTCGTCAAGGCAATCACACCCGCTTTTGATGCAGAATAAGCTGAAGCATTTGGGTTTCCTTCCTTCCCTGCTATGGATGCGATATTGACAATTCTTCCATAGTTTTGCTGACGCATACCCGTGATCACAGCCCTACAAACATAAAAAGTTCCGGTCAAGTTAATGTCTAAAGTTTTTTTCCATAGAGCCAAATCGTAGTTTTCAACCGTTGCGGTATCCCCTGCGATTCCCGCAGAATTGACCAACACCTCTGCACCACCTAATTTTTCTTTCGTGGAATCCCAGGCACTGTTGACAGAATCCAGATCAGATACATTGACTTGGATTGGTACAACTTTCCCTTCGGGATATTGAGACGCAACTGTTTCGGCAAGGCTCGCATCCATGTCCCAAATTGCGACCTTCGCGCTACCTGCAACAAGCCGATCAACAATTGCTCGGCCAATCCCTTGGGCACCACCAGTCACGATAGCCCGCTGATTTGTAAAATCGTAATGGTTCCTCGCCATAAATACTCCTATTGGATGAGATTCAGACTTGAGCCCTAAATTCGCTTCAAATGACACTGAATTGAACGTGAATGAGGACTTGGCAAGATTTTAATTGCCGTGTATGTTTGCCAATTTAATCAGATTTTCTGAAAAAATTGCAAAAAAATCGTTAGCATCTAAGAAAATACAGATTCTGCAAGCCATCAAAAAATTCATTAAAAGCCTAAACTTAATTCAATTGCTAGAGGTCATCATGAGTTCGTTTCGAGTCTTGAGTCCTGATATTCAATACATTGATGGAGGAATCATCGAGAAGGAGGTTGCAAACAAACACCTACAGATTGACCTATTTAGATGGGAGGAAGAGGTCCCTGCTCAAGATTTAGCTCAATATTTTGGCCTCTTAGTCTGGCATTTAGCAACCATCAACTCTAGCTACATCGATCAGCTAAACAGTTGTCGTATCATTGTTCGCTGTGGGGTTGGTTTCGACAATGTAGATCTGAAAGCCGCAGCAGAACGAGGCATTGCCGTTTGCAATACTCCTGATTATGGAACCAGCGAGGTTGCCGATCATACGATTGGTATGATTCTCTCGTTGGAGCGGCAATTCGTTTCCTATCATAATCATGTGCAGAGTGACCCCCTGACAAACTTTGATCATTTGGGAGTCCCCCCTGGACGAAGACTTCGAGGAAGAAGTATCGGATTATTAGGAATGGGACGGATAGGTACTGCAACTGCACTAAGAGCCAAAGCCTTCGGGATGCGAGTGCTGATTTACGACCCCTATCTAACCAGAGGACAGGAAATTGCGGTGGGGGTTGAGAGAGTTGAAAGCTTGGAAGAACTCTGTAGTCAAGTCAGCATCCTAAGCATCCACACACCTCTAACCAAGGAAACTCAAGGGATAATCAATGAGCAATTGCTACGGTTGTTACCCAAAGACTCGATTTTGATCAACACAGCGAGGGGGCCAATTCTGGATTTAGATGCCGTTTATAATGTCCTCAAAGATGGCCATCTTCGTGCTGCAGCAATCGACGTTTTTCCATCAGAACCTCCAGATCCAATGCCAAGGTTGTTGCATGCTCTTCAAAACAAAGAGCCCTGGCTTCAACAACGATTACTCGTCACTCCCCATACAGCATGGTACAGCGTTGATAGTGCACTAGACCTTAGAAGAAAATCCGTAGAAACGGCTCTTTTATATCTAAAAAATGATAAGTTAAGAAACTGTGTGAATGCCCACCTTCTCCAGCCAGGGCAAACCTTCCGCTGAAATCTTGTTCCATTGTTTTCATTAAACTTCAATTAAGGTTCATCATGTCTGCAAATAACAACACAAAAGTTGCCATAATTACTGGGGCTGGAACCGGTGTTGGGTGCTCAGTCGCTCAACGATTTTTAACTGAAGGTTACCAAGTTGCACTTCTCGGAAGACGTCAAGAACTCCTAGAGGAAACAGCAGCAGGAGCAGAGAATGCTCTCGTTCTACCCTGCGATGTAAGTCAGCCTGAAGCAGTTGACAACGCATTCACTAGTGTTGTCAACAAGTGGGGTAAAATTGATGTTCTTTTCAATAACGCTGGAATGGGAAGCCCATCAAGAACGATTGATGAAACCCCAATCGAAGACTGGCTCAAAGTAGTTGATGTCAATTTGACAGGTTCTTTCCTCTGTGCAAGGGCGGCTTTTGGACAAATGAGGCGTCAGAATCCAAAGGGTGGTCGCATCATCAACAACGGTTCCATATCTGCTTATGTTCCTCGCCCTGGATCTGCGCCCTACACTGCTACAAAACACGCAATTACAGGGTTAACCCGATCAATTTCCTTAGATGGCCGTCCCTTCAACATTGCCTGCGGACAGGTTGATATTGGGAACGCCGCTACTCCGATGACTGACCGGATGACCACAGGAGTGCCTCAGGCTGATGGTAGTGTTCGGATTGAGCCTAGAATGGAAGTTGATAATGTGGCGACTACCGTTCTGTACATGGCAGAATTGCCCTTAGAAGCAAACGTGCAGTTTGTCACTGTGATGGCCACCACGATGCCGTTCATTGGCAGAGGATAAGGGCTGCTCAATATTTTAAAGATACATATCAATTAAGGGAATCGCCATGAACAAAATCATGTTAGTTACAGGCGGAAGCAGAGGAATTGGTGCATCAACAGTCCGTCTGGGTGCGAAGCGAGGCTATGCGGTCGCAATCAACTACCAGAAACGAGCAGACGTTGCGAAAAACTTAATGGATGAAATCAATGATGGAGGAGGAAAGGCAATCATCATTCAAGCTAATGTGGGTGTCGAATCAGAGATCATTGAGATGTTCAATCAGGTGGACCAGCAACTGGGAACTCTGACCGCCTTCGTCAACAATGCTGGGATCATTCAACCTCCGAAAACACTTGTAGAAATGACAAAGGAACGTTTGCAGGGACTTTTTGATGTGAATATTCTTGGAACAGTTTTATGCGCTAGGGAGGCTGTCAAAAGAATGTCCACTCGATTGGGTGGTTCTGGAGGAGCAATTGTTAATCTTTCGTCCGCAGCAGCCAAGATGGGGGGGCCTAATTCATTTCTTGATTATGCAGCCAGCAAAGGAGCCGTCGACACCTTTACACACGGCTTAGGCCAGGAAGTCGCTAATGAAGGAATACGAGTGAATGGAATCCGTCCAGGACTAATTTATACCGATATTCACGCAAGCCTGGGTGATCCTGATCGCGTGAAACGAATGGAAAATGTGGTACCCATGAAGCGAGGTGGGCTACCAGAAGAAGTTGCAGAAGCAATCTTGTGGTTACTATCTCAAGAAGCCTCCTACGTTACTGCATCCACGTTGGATGTCGGAGGTGGACGCTAAATCTTATTAGTAAATTAAATTTTTCAGAAGCATTAGGAGTATTCAATGAAATACCGTTATCTTGGTAGATCAGGTCTGCTTGTTTCCAGAATCTGCTTAGGCACGATGACATTTGGAATGGCCAACTGGGGCTGTGATCAAAATCAGGCTTCGCGTATTGTTGATACATTTGTTGGTGCAGGAGGAAATTTTCTCGACACTGCAGATATGTACAGCGCTGGGGTTTCTGAAGAAATGACCGGCAAATCGATCAAATCTCACAATCGTGATGAATTAGTCATTGCAACCAAAGCCTGGTTTCGAACTACGGAAGGTGCAAATGGAAGTGGAAGTTCCCGCAAGCATATCTTGGAAGCTGTGGAAGCAAGCCTGCGAAGATTGGGAACTGATTACATCGACCTTTACCAAGTCCACGGTCCGGACTGGTTCACTCCCATGGAGGAGACGATGCGAACTTTAGATGACCTGGTCCGGCAAGGCAAAGTCCGCTACATCGGCTGCAGCAACTATTACGCTTGGCAAATGGTCAAATCCAACTCAATTGCAGAAAAGATGAACTTGGAAAAGTTCATCAGCGCTCAGCACATGTATAATCTGGTACGCCGTGATATTGAACGTGAGATTCTTCCGGCCTGTGCCGATCAGGGATTAGGGATGCTTTGCTGGAGCCCACTAGCTAGCGGATTTTTAAGCGGTAAATACCAAAGGGGAGGTGATATCCCAGAAGGATCAAGAATCTCCTTCCGTAAAAGTGTTGATATTCCTAGATATTTCCATGATCACGCCTTTGATACCGTGGAAACACTATTAAAATTGGGTGAAGTGACTGGGAAGCCTCCAAGCCAGCTTTCTACAGCTTGGCTCCTTGGAGATCATAGAGTTACATCAGTCATCTCAGGTCCTAAAACGGTCTCCCAGATTGAAGATGTTTTAGCAGTCGCAGATTGGGATCTCGAACTGGATCACTGGAATCAATTGGAGGAAGTTTCCAACTTCAAGCATGGATATCCGTTGGAGTGGATTGACCAAAACTATGGAAATATTGGTGGATTGGAAGAATTCCCCCCTGTCCACCATCGCCTAGTCCAAGATCGTAGCTAATCTTATCTCAGCAGCCTAATGTTTAGTTACAGAAAGATTTTTCAATCCACTAAATGAACATGATGAATTCTTCTTGGCCACTTTTCAAACTGAGACTCAATCCTTACGGGATGACTTGTTACCTAGGGTTACAAGGCCGTGGTACTACAAGGCAAAATCCAAATGGGACAGGTTTGGAAGGGTTTTTAAAAATTGCCGAAGAACTGGGTGCCAAGTCCTTGGAAATCTTTGATCCCTGGTTGCATGAGTTTTCTGGTGATGATTTCCAAAATTTGAAGGCTCGCTTAGATCGGCAAGGAATAATTCCAGTCATTTCAGGGGGCTTTATTCTTGAGGAAACGGGACATGTTTTTAAGTCTGCGCGACTTCTGAAAGCAAAAACGATCCGCTCTGCACTGACTGACGTTCTATGTGGTGGAAGAGCCTTTCGAACTGATTGGAATAAGCTTCGCCAAGCCGTTCGGAGAAAAATCCTTGAATTTGGCAAAACCGCTGATGATGCAGGTCTGATTATTGCCATAGAAAATCATCAGGATTTTACTTCAGCAGAATTAGTAGAATTCTGCAAGATGACACCAGGGGTTGGAATTACTTACGACACAGGGAACTCATTTCCAGTGGCTGAATCACCGAATCAGTTTACTAAGACTGTTGCGCCTTACGTTAGACATCTTCAGCTCAAGGACTATATATAGGGTGCAGTTCACCAATGAAGCCTTTCGACTGGTTCGCTGTACGATTGGAGAGGGAACTGTACCATTTGATGAACTTTTAGAAGAAATTGGTAAACACCAAAATCAACTAACTGCTGTGCTGGAACCAGGAGCCCTTGAGGCTCGACACGTCAAGCTCTTTAGAGAAGATTGGTAGCAGGGCTATCCAGCAAAATCTGCAGCTAAGCTTGCAGCATGTCTGTTAGCAACTCAGAAAAACCCACTTGCTGACATAGAAGACTACCGTACACCGTGGGGAAAAAATGAGGACAGTAAGCTTGTGGATTATGAACTCCAAATGTACCGCAAAAGCTTTGCAAATATGAAAAAACTAGGAATGTAATTGACTCAATTGAGTAGTTTACAAGAAAAAACTGCCCTCGTTACAGGCTCAGGTCGAGGACTCGGCAAGGTGATGGCTGAAAGACTAGCTGATCTAGGAGCAAACATTGTTTTGCATGACATCAGCTGGGAAGCCCCTGAAAAATATAAGGAAGCTAAAAACCTTGGAGTGGTTGCCAAAGAATTTGAAAAAAAGGTATCAAAGTACTAACAGTGACTGGCAATATCGGAGATGTTCAAGCAGTGGCTGAAATGTGTACCAAGATTGAAGAAAAATTCTCGAAGGTAGACATCCTTATCAATTGTGCCAGGGGTGACATAGGAGCATGTGGTGGCAAACCATCACCCAATAATGCACTTGATATCCCTATCGAGGATGTAGAGGCGCTGATTAACCACAACTTGATTGGAACCATAAATGTTTGCAAAGCATTCATCCAAGCAATGCGGGATCAGAAATACGGAGTTGTCGTTAATATTGGATCTGTAGCAGGACAACTCGGTGTGTCTGAAAGAGCAATTTACGGAATTCTGAAAGCTTCTGTTACGCACTACACTCGTTGCTTGGCCACTGAGCTGAAGCAACATGGGGTTCATGTAAATTGTGTTGCTCCCGGACCTACGAAGAATGCACGTTTTGAGGCTACAAGGGTCGTTGATCCAGAGATGATGGATTCCCAAAAAGCTTCCCTGGTTCGCTACGGAGAGCCCAGCGAGATTGCGAACGCAGTCGCGTTTCTGGTGTCTGACCAGGCAAAATTCATTAATTGACAGGTCCTCTGCGTGGATGGAGGGTTGGTTAACTTTCCCAGTTAGAAATATATATTTTTTTCAAGCCTATCTATGATTCTTCAAGCAATACTGTGACTACAAAACTGGACCATCGGCGACTTGATCAACTTTATAATTTCTTTGAGGGAACCGTACAAAGAGGAGACATCTCAGGTGCAGCATTCCAACTTTCGGTAGGAAATCACAGTAAAGTCACAAAGGCTTTTGGTAGATTTGAGCCAAATCTTTCTGCTCCAATGCAACAAGATTCAATCTTTCTGGTAGCCTCAATTACTAAACCATTTACCGTAGCTGCAGCAGTATTACTAGCTGAACGTGGTCAAATTTTACTAGATGATCCAGCCTTTATTTACCTTCCTGAGTTCGGCAATTCTAGAAAAGAAGAAATCACTCTTCGACATCTGATGACTCATAGCTCCGGGCTACCGGACATGCTTCCAGAAAATCAAAGCTTGCGGGAGCGACATGCTCCCATAAAAGATTTCATTCAACAGATCTGCAGACTGAAACCTGATTTTCCAGCTGGTACAGGCCTACAATACCAGAGCACTGGCATTGCGATTCTTGGAGAGATTGTCCGCAGAGTAAGCGGGATTTCGCTTGGACAGTTTTTAAGAAAAGAGTTTTTTGAGCCCTTAAGTATGAAGGACACATCACTTGGGTTGGCAGGGCTACCTGAAGAACGATTGTCAAAAGTCAAACTACCTCCAGGGCAGGAGGGCAGCAACTGGGGCTGGAACAGTAACTACTGGCGAAATCTAGGGGCCGCTTGGGGCGGTATGTTCTCAACTGTCGAAGACCTGACTCATTTTCTAAAAATGCTACTGAATGGAGGAGAATTCCAGGGTAACCGAATTTTTAGCAGAAGCGCCGTTGAAACAATGATTCGAGATCAGACTAGTCTCATGTCTTTAGTCCCAAATGAGCAAAAGGGAATGATGCGTGGAGGACTAGGCTGGAGGCTTGCGCCCTCATCTTGTTGGGGATTCTTCGGGGACTTTCTTTCACCGGGAAGTTTCGGACACGGTGGAGCAACAGGCACTGTTTTCTGGGCAGATCCCAAGCGGGATGCAACCTTTGCTTTGCTTACCACCCAACCATCTATTTGGAGTAAATCCCTGCTGGACAAAGCTTCTAACCTCGCCATAGCTTGCGTCGACTGACTACCAAGACTAGACCTCAATCAATCTTTTTTTTCCTCAACTCACTTAGGGTAAAAATGACTGCCAAAATGGACGCTTTACAGGTAATCGCGCGTGGAAAAGCAGAGTTTATCAGAACAGCCTTACCTGAACTCATAGAGAGCCATGCGATTGTTCAGCCTCGTCATATAACCCTTTGTGGAAGTGATGTCTGGATGCTGAGTCATGCTCCAGATGCAGCGTATCCCTTTCCAACCGGAACAACGGGCCACGAAGTTATTGCTGAAATTTTGGAGCTTAGCCCTGAAGTAGAGGGTCATGAGGTCGGGGACTTTGTTCTTGCTATTGCCCCAGACCATCGAGCAATGGCTGAACGCTACTTGACTCCACAAAAGAACTTGTTGAAACTTCCCAGTGGAAAAACTAGAGAAGAATTGTTGATGGCTCAGCAACTCGGAACCGTTCTCTATGCCTGTAAGCAGCTTCCAAGTGTGATCGGAAAGACAGTTGCGGTTGTTGGACAGGGAACCGCTGGACTATGGTTTAATTTCGTTTTGCAGCGACTTGGGGCTGCCAAAGTCATAGCTTTAGATCCAAAAACAAACCGACTTCAGCTTGCCTGCCAATATGGTGCTACTGATACCATCAACATTCGAGAAGAAGATCCTCTCGAGCAAGTTCTTGCTATAAATGATGGGAAATTAGCAGACATTGTTGTGGAAGCTGCTGGGAGGGAGGCCTCCATCAATCTTTCAATTGAGTTAGCTCGAGCGGATACAGGATTTTTTTTACAGTTTGGAGTTCCTTATGAACCAACTTCAGTAAATTATGGAAAAATTTTTACGAAGTGTTTGAAACATAAGTCCATTGTACACGCAGGCCGTGAACCAGGACATACATCAACTCTGCAGGCTTTGGATTTAATTGCTGGTGATTATGTAGATGTATCGCCATTGCTGACACACCGATTCCCATTTGAGAGGGTATTAGAGGCCTACGAGGTTCATCAAAATGCCACTGACAACGCTGTCAAGATTGTTGTCGATATGCCTAGTTAGCCCTTTACAGCACTTGCCGTCAGTCCAGATACATAATACTTGACAAAAAATGAGTAGATGAAAGCCACAGGAACAGATCCAAGAAGGGCAGAAGCCATAAGTGATCCCCAAAATAGTGTATCAGCTTTGATCAGGTCGCTTACGGTTCCGACAGGGATGGTTTTCATGTCACCAGAAGACATGAAAATCAATGCGTACAGAAATTCGTTCCAGCAGAGAGTAAAGCAAAAGATTGTTGCTGAAAGAATTCCCGGTACAGACAGAGGCAGGACGATTCGTATCAGAATCTGAATTCTTGAACAACCATCCATCAAGGCACTTTCTTCAATCTCCTTTGGAATGGTCAGGAAATATCCCATCAAGAGCCAGGAAGCGAAAGGAATCAATTGTGTTGGATAGGTAAGAATTAGGGCCCAGTGAGTATTGAAAAGATTCAGCGTACCGATTACTTGAGCCATTGGAATGAAAAGCAAAGTGGGGGGCACTAGATAGACAAGAAAAATTCCAATCCCCATGAAATCACTGCCAGGAAATTTTAGTCTGGCTAAGGCGTAGCCTATACAAATACTACAAAAAATAGAAAGTGCTGTAGAAACTATGGAAATGACCATAGTATTCCACATCCAGCTAGCAAATTCAGTATTTTCAAAAAGATATAGGTAGTTTTCTAAAGTAAATCGCTGAACCCAAAATGGATTTAAATCAAGATCAAAAATATCTGATGTTGGCTTAAATGATACTACACCCATCCAATAAAAAGGAAAAAGTAGTAGCAAAGTATAAACCACCAAAGGAATGTAGATTTGTAACGTCTTTTGCTTATCACTCCCAACCATCATGCAGTTTTTCTCATATATCGGAGTAGGAAGATACTAAAGAATGCCAGTATTGGAAACATGTATAAAGTTATTGCAGCAGCCATCCCAATCTCTGTTCCAAAAAGACCAATTTGATAAGCATATGTCCCAAAGATGTGAGTTTGGTTTGCTGGTCCACCTTTTGTTAATACGTAGATCAATTGAAAATCTGCAAATGTCCATATTATGGATAACAAACTTGTTATCATTAAGATACCTTTGATTTGTGGCAAAGTTACATTAACAAATCTTTGAAATTTATTCGCACCATCAATTGCAGCCTGTTCGTGAAGCTCTGGTGGAACAGCTTGTAATCCAGCCAAAATACTTATACCAAAAAAAGGAATACCTCGCCAAATATTTACCCAGCAAATAGCTGTTACAGCTAATATTTGGTCACCCAAAAAATTTACATTCGACTCAATCAGTCCCATTTCAATCATTAGCCAAGAGATAGGACTAAATACTGGATCAAAAATCATAAACCAGCCCAGAGAACTTAATGCTGTTGGAACAATCCAGGGTAGCATAACGAAAGCTCTTATCGGGTTGCTAAAACGAATCTTATTGTTCAAAATTAGTGCGAGCCCCAGCCCCATTAAAGCTTTAAAAGGTACCGTTACCACTGCGTAAATCATTGTATTCCAAGCTGTTTGGTGAAATATATCGTCTTCAAGAAGATCCGTATAATTCCATAGCCCAATGAACTCGCCCGGCATGCCAATTCTAGTATCTGTCAGGGACAACCAAATACCTAAAAAAAATGGGTAAGCAAGAAATACTAAGAGAAGAATTAAACCGGGCAACATTAATAAAACACCCAGTGAACTTTCTCTATCTAAAAAATTTTCTGATTGAATAGATCCTGAATTCATTTTAAAAATTATTTTTTTCTTATGCCGAATGTGCCCAAAATAAAAAAACCCTCTGAATAATGGAACTATCCAGAGGGTTTTAATTGTGAGATTTATTTTTCAGATTAGCGATAAATGCGCTTCAGTTGTCTCTCACCCCACTCAAGAGCATCTTTAGCATCACCTGACTGTACAGCTTTTGCGAATGTATCAACAACAATATACTTTGAAGCAGCTAAGCTGGCTTTTTCGTTAGGGTTCCCTGCAAAGCCTCTTAGCCTCCCATATTTGGGAATTTCCTTAAAGATACCCATTTTTGGATCATCTTGCCACATAGGATCATCTGCGAGATTTTTGACGTGGTGTAGTTGGTATCCCTCTTGGATGCGCCACCACTTATCAAAATTTTCAGGCTGGAACCACCACTTCAGGTATTCTTTAGCAACATCAATGTTTTTTGAATTGTTCAAGATGCCCATTGTTTGAGTGCCAAATTCGTGGTATCGACCTGCAGTGCCTTTCGGCATGAGCATATGATGGGTGTCATTCATCAACTCTCCTCCATCATCACGTCTCTTGGATGCGTAATAAATACTTGCTCCGTTGAATGTCGAAGATATCTTTCCACTCAAATACGCGCGATTATTACTACTATCATCCCAAGATGTTCCCGTTTCATCATAACCATCCTTCCAAGCCTGGACAAATTTGTTCAATGCATACTCAAAGGTTGGTGTATTGAAGAGTATTGTCTTTCCATCATCACCTACTTCAAGCGCACCAGAAGCCCACATATATGGGTAACAGAATCCGATCGGATCACCCAAGCTATGTCCAAGACTCTGGCCAAAGGGCATTCCCATCTTTTTACACTCTTTCGCCACAGCAAAATATTCATCCCAGGTCATATCCATGCCACCCTTATCAGCATGCTTGACGCCTGCTTTTTCGAAAGCACTTATTCTGTAAGCAATTGTGCCTGCATTATTTCCGTGGGGAATACCAAGATATCTTCCATTGACGAGCCCTGAATTGAGTACATATTCCTCAAAGCCCCCACCACGAGCTGCAACCTCTTCTGCTTCATCTGTCATGTCAACAAGATTATTGGCATAAAGATGGTTTTGGACGGGCCAAAGCTCTATGACGTCGATTCCGCCAGCTTGAATACCTGCGCCAATTTTAGTATTCAAGTCAGTCCAGTTGAGAAAATCTGCATTTACTTTCACCCCTGCTTGTTTACCAAACTCTGCGGCCTGTTGTTTGGCAATTTCCTGAGCTCCAGGAATAAAGTAAGTACCTCTTACTATGTTGAGAGTCTTGTTTTGCGCACTACTAATGTTTGGGAAACCTCCCATCAAAGCAACCGCTCCGGCAACTGCGCCAGTTTTGATGATCTGGCGCCGGGTCACACCATTTTCTGCTGTCTCTTCAGGAATGCTTTTCAATTGATTGTCATTCACTTTTTCCATGTAATTCTCCTCTTCTAAATCAGCCTATGGCAAATTAGGTTTCTTGAGCCACTATGATCCAAGATCTCGCGGGAAGCTAGGGAAGAAGATTGGAAAAAGCAAGGAATATTATTCGATCATTTAGTAGGATTGTTATTCAGTAATATTTACCTTAAATACTATTTTTTTTGATATTTTTTATAAGATTAACTACCTTTTCCCTGACTTTTTCCTCACTTTTTGGATCAAACAAAGCAGTTTTTACTTGGTATGTTTCACGCTCAAATTCTTCTTTTCTTGGCAAGTAATTTAGAAATCCATTGCATATATCGAGTACAAGAATTAGGTTTTCGGGAAACTGTCGCCGCAAAAAAATCTGGAATTCGTTATAAAATTCTATGGGTGCACCAACCATAATAGTTTTTCCTAATTTCCAAACATAAATCGGAAAATCAAAAGTTGATGAGTTCCCCAGTTTTTCTCGCAAAGCCAGGCCCCTCTGTGCTCGTTCTTTCTCATAGCCCCTTTTTGATTCTACTAATTCTTTGAAGGCATCGACTGAAGGTAGATCCCCAAGCTCTAATTCAACCGTCTCTGCTACGATGTAAATCTCAGATTCTGGCAATTCGTCTTCATATTTCCAAAGTCCGAGTGTCGCTCCTGATTCCACCTTTTTGTCAAAAACCATCTTTTTTCCGGATGGCATCAAGCTAGCCAATGTTGACAAAGCAGCGTAGCCCAATTCTCTACCATTTTGATCGGCTGCTTCTAGTGAGGCTTGATAGCATTTACGGGGAGCTAATTCCCCGTCGGCACCATGAAGAAAGATACAAGGTACCCCGTTGGTATCTCTCTCTACCAATTCTCTCATAGCACCAACGTAATCGGGGGATATCAGGCGATTCATTCCTCCCAAGGAAGTAGGGTGTGCCGCATAATGAACCAAGTTCGCAAAATAAACACCTGATTGCTCCGTAATCCTGCCCACAAGTAAGGTGTCATCTGCAGGTATAGACGGATTGATTCCTACAACGGCCTCACCGGTCTCTGGGAGAGTTAGATCTCGATTGAAAGCCAGTCCACAACGACCAACCCCCCAACTCAGCACACACATTCTTCTGTTATCAAAAGCTTCTGAAAGTAAACGCCGACATGTCTTCAGAATTTGCTTTCGGTAGTCCTCGATGAAATGACCCCCAGGTGCATCTGCTAATAGAGGGTCTGTAAAAGGTGCACCATGACTATGAGATAGGTGAGTGATGAGGGTTCCAGGGGCTAGATTGAATTCTTTTTCAAGGGGTATTCTAATTCCTTCTTCGTCTTCACGAGAAAGCCAAACCATAAGATCCAAAGCCAACAAGGTCAGATTCGCTTTTTCTGACAAACATGAAATTGTCAGGCAAGAGGCTCTTAGGGGCCGATGAAGTCCATCGGCAATATCATGTTCAGAGTATCCCCATGTTCGCGAGTACATCCCTGAAGGTGGGTTGATTTCAGCGACAGCTACTCCGAATAAGCCCTGAAATTCATGTTGGTGGATTTCTGGAATCAATTTATCTCCAGTTGTTGATGTAACGAGTACTGACTTAGGATCAAATTCCCTTGTGAAGATTAGTTTTGTTTTTTTTTCGGAAATGAAGTTCTTTCAATAATTGAATTAAATCATTTATTTCTATTGATTGTTTCTGACAATTCAAAACTAATTCTCCTCTATCGAGAACAATGATTCTATCTGATATTTCATGAACATGATGAATATTATGTTCAATGAATATACATGATTTTCCTTTGTTTTTTATGTTGTTCACGAATCTCAGAACCTTTTCTACCTCAGAGATAGCCAATGCTACTGTTGGTTCGTCAAGAATGATCAAATCGCTTTGAAAGTACATTGCTCTTCCGATGGCGACACCCTGCCTCTCACCTCCAGAAAGGAAACTGACTGGGGTATCCACATTGATGCCCTCACTACGAAAACCAATTGTACTTTTCATAATCTCTGCAGTGATTTTTCGCTGCTTTTTTACGTTTATTAGTCCAAAGGCATTCGTAATTGGTCTTCCAGCAAAAAAATTTCTCCACAATGGTTGTTTTTCACAAAGTGATAATTTTTGATAAACAGTCTCAATACCAAGCTGCTGTGAAATTTTTACTGAGTATTGATTGAGATCAATTCTTTTTCCTTTGATGAAAATCTCTCCTAAAGTTGGTGACTCCAAGCCAGTAATCAATTTGATTAAAGTAGACTTACCTGCCCCATTGTCACCAATCAGACCAACAATTTCATTACCACCAATTTTGAGATTTATTGGCTTTAAACTTAGAACAGGCCCGTATGATTTAGAAACATTCTTAAGTTCAACAATTGAATTCAATTTACCTTTTGATTTCAAATTTAGAATTTAATTTGCCAACTGATTTAAAAACTTATTAAATCAGTCGGCAACAAAAATTATCTAACACCTTGCAAGACAAGTTTTTCAATCATGGCCACGTTATCTTTTGTAACGGTACCACCACCTGTGTTTAGGGATAGATTTCCCAAACCGTATTTCACTTCAAGTACCGCTGCAACAACAGGCATAAATCCTTGCAGGTAAGGCTGCTGGTCCAAAACAAGTGATAAAAAACCACGTTTTACTTCGTCAATAGCGGCAGGAGAAATATCAAATCCTGAGGTGATGACATCGCCTGCGTTTTTTCCAGCATCTCTGAGAACTTTTCCAAGAAATGCCGTTATTCCTCCGTGCCCCGGGACAATTATGGCTCGAGTTTTAGGATTAGCCTCAAGATAACTAACCAAAACCGGCACAGCCAATGATGGATCTTGAACAGCCTCATTTGACCACTGAAGCTTGTCGTAACTGACTCCAGCTTCATCGAGAGCTTTTAGGGATCCCCTTGCTACCAATTCACCTGGTGCCCCTTCGATGAATGCTCCGTAGACAACAATGTGGTCACCTTCACCTAAGTTTCCTTCTTGAATCGTCAACTTGGCAAGGTTGACACCTGCTTCATAATTATCCAAACCAAAATAACTTCGCCCCGAGCCAGGTAAGTTATTGTTACCAACAATGACTTTCACTCCCTCTCTGGAGGCTTTTTTCAGAAAAGTGGTCATGGATTTGGTACCTGGATGCCCCATAACAATGATAGCATCAGGAACCGCTGCGAGAGCCTCATTAGCTTGTTGCAACATTCTTTGAGGATTCCACTCTGAATGCTGCTCAATCAAATTCACATCTAGAATTCGGGCTGCATCTCTAGCTCCAAGTTCTCTCGCTAAGGTGGCTGGCCCACCAGAATTTCCACCCATTTGCATATAAATTGTTAGGTCACCTTCGATGGCTGGACGGTCGTCACTCCAAGCATAGAATGGAATGTAGAAAAAAAAGCAGAACAGAAAAATGCTTTTCACAAATAACTTTTTCATGACAAGTCTCTATCATAGTGTTTGAAAAAATCCCTTTGCTCTAAAAAATCGAACAAGGGGAACTTTGCCAGGATTTTCAAGCAGGGTGTTAATCGAGACTGCTAAAATGAACACCAGTCCTATAAAGAACCGGGTCCAGAAACCCTGAATTCCGGAAGCAACTAAACCAGCCTCAATAACTGTAACAATAAAGACCGCGAACACTGTTCCAATTACTCGGCCAGATCCTCCGAAAATTGATGTGCCACCAATGAAGACGGCAGCAATTACTGTCAATAGATAACCCATACCTTGACTGGAAAAGTAAGAAGTAGTTTCTAAAGTCAAAAAAACTCCTCCGACGCTAGATAATATTCCGGATAGAGTAAATAGTTTAATCTTTTCTAAAATAACGTTTATTCCCATCATTTTAGCGACCTCAGAATTATCACCAATAAATAGTAAATTCTCACCAAATTTGTGTCGATTAAGTAATAACCAGATAACTATTGAAATTAAAATTGCCCACAAAATTTGGACAGGAAAAAACTGCTCAAATCTACCAACAAGAAAATTATGAATTGGAGTCTCGTAGATTGTTGGAATTGCCAACTGTATCCCTCCAGAAATTATAGTTACAAAGCCACCCCAAAGAAATAATAATGCAAGTGTTGCAATAAGTGAGGGTATTCCAAGCATTGTAATAACTAGTCCATTAACAAAGCCAACAGTTGCACCCGCCAAAATTGCAATCACGAATGCCAGCCAAGATAATTGAAAATTTTCAAACAAATAAGCGAATATATAGCTCGATAAGGCAACAGTTGATGGGAACGAAAGATCCATTTCACCTGCAACTGCTACTAATGTGATCCCAAGAGCAATAATCAATGGTGGTGGAACAGTTGCAAAGAAACTCATATAAATGCGGAAATTTAAAAATGCCCTTGGTGCCGTTAGCATAAAAACAAGGATTAAAGTTAGAAACACGATTCCAACCGTTACACCATCAATATTCAGAATTTTCTTCATTGACCTGTACAATAATTAATTTAATAGAAGCTTACTACAACACGCCAAATTCTTGAAAAATATCTTTTAAACTTCTGCCTGATTCTAAACCCTTTAACGTCCCCTTTTCAGACTCTAATTTTTCAGAACTACGAGAAAGGACTTCAAAGAGATTTGTTTTGGAATAGCAACACACCCATCAGCATCACTAAAAATAACATCGCCGAGACATGCTCTTACACTTGCACGCTCTAAAGACACATCCACCTCAATTACCTTTCCCCTCACTTTACTATCTAAGGGAGCAATGCCGGCTGCATATACTGGAAAGCCAATCTTCTTAATCTGCTGAACATCTTTGGCAAACCCATCCATGATTGCACCATTAATTTTTTTGACCCGGGCAGCTGTACTTAACAACCCTCCCTATGGGGCAATGCGGT
>JACLAC010016311.1_pt1 | contig 25482 bp, 10 predicted proteins | sample 8027881 | NCBI WGS metagenome assembly JACLAC01 (sample SAMN15725517, study PRJNA655200) | protist metagenome | isolation source: fluorescence activated cell sorting (FACS) single amplified genomes of... | place: Spain: Blaines Bay Microbial Observatory, Mediterranean Sea | collected 2016-01-19 | reverse complement strand
AAAATGGCAGCGGCAGCTATAATAGCAGCAAGAAAAAATGCTAAGCTTCGTGAAGAGAGGGAAGCGAACATGACGGTCGATGACGTTCGACGAATGTATGAAGAAGATCAAAAAAAGTTAGCAGAAAGCAAAATAATCCATAAAACAAAGCACCAAGAGCCTTCAAACTATGAGGACAGGCCGTGGATGAAGAAGTGTCTTGTCAGAGTTGCAAACCCCTTTCAAGTGTTAACAGAAAGTGACCCTTTTAATCTGTTTGTCATAGGGGTTATCATGATGGCAGGAGTTGTCGTCGGGTTGCAGACCGACCGGTATGTCGAAACGCTGGACGTTATCTTTTGGACCGATAATGTAATCCTGGCAGTGTTCACTTTTGAAGTCGTTGCCAAAGTCGTTGCCGAGGGCTGGGCACCTTGGAGGTATTGGTGCGGCCCCGAGTACAAATGGAATAATTTTGATTTCGTAATTGTGCTCTTGTCCTTCCCGAATCCTTTTTTAGCTGGTGGGGGGTTCGTAAAACTTCTTCGATTGGTGCGCCTAGCTCGTCTTGCGAAACTAATAAAGAAAATACCGCAACTGCAAATGATTGTAATGGGTCTAATTGGTGGTTTCAAATCCATTGGGTACATTATGTTTCTTCTCTTCATCGTGCTGTACCTTTTTGGTATAATTGGTATGATGCTGTTTGGCATGAACGACCCATTTCATTTCGGAAGCCTGGGCGATTCCATCATTACACTATTTAGGGCATCCACTTTAGAAGATTGGACCGATATTATGTACATTAACTTCTTCGGATGCGATTCGAGAATGTACGACAGTGGAATTTATCATGTTCCAAGCTTGGGTCGAACAGGAGTGTACCACGCGGATGGTTGCCCCATGCTCTGCCACGAACGGGATAACCCAATGGCACTAAAAGAGGTTGGGAAATCAGTCGGGGAAGGACGTGGCCACGGGGTCGTCTTTAGGCCAAATAGTTATACTGTTGGCACTCGCTTTCAAGCTATTGGAATGGTGTATTGGCACGTGTTTATTTTGCTATCGGCTTTAGTGATGCTGTCATTATTTATTGGCGCGGTCACGATGAGCATGACTGAAAGTATGGACGAGATGAAAAAGGAAGCCGACCGTTCAAAGCGAATCAAAGAGATGCTAAAAAACATGGAGAAGAAAAAAGCTCGCGAAATGAGGAAGAAGAAAAAGGCCGCCGAGAGAGCAGAGAAGAGGGAAAGTGCCGGGTTAGCACGGAGACTCACGTCGAGGAGCCTTAAATATGAGGAGGAAGAAATCGAAAATGAGCTTTTCGAAGAAACGGAGAGTTTAAAAAGCAAAAGGACAAACAATTTGTTTAAGCTAGCATGGGACAAGCACTCGATGGAAAAATTAATCGATTGGAAAGAAGAAGAGTCCAAAAAGCTCTTTCCCAAGTGTCCCGGCATGTGCCACAAGTATTACCTCGTATCGAAGCGGGCGAAGGTTATCGCAGAGCATCCCCATTTCGTTAATTTCATAACTCTTGTCATTGTAATAGCCGGTATCATGGTCGGCATACAGATGACTACAAACGAACAGAACATCAACGAAGCAACATGCAATCCAGACTTACCAGGATGCAGCGGGTACGCCCCCGTAACGAATTTTTCTGATAACATTTTGGTGATCAATAGTCAAGACCCCAATTCCACACTTGATTGCGTAAAAAGATGGGAAGTCAGTCTGGACTGTCCATTGTCATGCATGGAGAAAAGCACAGGGCTGCACGTCATGGAAATATTGGACTTGCTTATTTTGATAATATTTAGCTTTGAGGTTGTGGTGAAGATTGTCGCAAAATTTGACGAGCCGTTACGTTACTTTTACGAAAACAGACACTTTGATAGATGGAACTGTTTCGATTTCTTCATTGTCGTGGGATCACTTGTTCCAAGCGAACAAGGAGGAATGCTCGTAATTTTGCGATTGTTACGCCTTCTCCGGGTATTAAAATTACTGAAGGCCTTCCCTGAACTGCAAGTCATTGTAGAGGCTCTGATTCAAGGGCTAGGTTCCATCACTTACATTGCAATGATCCTCGTTTTAGTCTTTTTTGCATTCGGTGTGTTTGCTATGATCTGTTTCCAGGAAAATGACCCATGGCACTTTGGAACCCTCCCAAACGCAATGTATTCCTTATTCAGAGCGTCGACCCTGGAAGACTGGACGGACATAATGTACACGAACATGATTGGTTGCGCAAACTATGGGGCCTTCGTTATGTGTGAAGATGTTGGTCATGGTAATTGTGCCGCCAGGATGGATGACCCTAAAGATTTAACCGTCTTCCACGAACTTTACTGTTGTTGTAGAGAAAAATCTTTCATGTCTACTGACAACTGGTGGATCTGGTCTGGCTTTATTTTCTTTTTCATATTTTGTGTGATAGGAGCTCTGGTTTTGATGACGCTGTTTATCGGTGTCATTACCACTGCTATGGAAGAAGCGCAAAGTGTACAAAAGAAAAATAAGGACAGGGAAGCCCAAGTAGCCGAGGCGGTGAAAGCCACCAATTTGGATGTGAAAACCATAGAGAAGTACAAGTCAATTTTTAAAATAATCGACGAAGATGATAGTGGCAGTATTGACGAAGAAGAGTTGAGAGAAGCCTTGCACAAAGTGAATTTAGACGGGAACCTAGACGCGGTTTATATTCTTATCGGAAACGAAGAGAGAAAAGATATAGATTTCGTGAGCTTTTTAATCATGATGAAATTATTGAAAGAACAAGCACTAGCCCAGGAAAAGGGGGAAGACATTACTGTTCCGAAACTTAAAGAAGATGGGGAGGAAGCAGAGAAAACTGAAGAAGACCCAGCATCTCCAGTTGTACCGGACGTTGCACCGCACGCGTCTGAATCAACGGGCACAAAAGAAATAGAATTGGCACCCGTCGAATGGGGAGAAGGAGACAGCAACGTCAAAAGAGACAGCAACGCCAAAAGTGACGAAGAGAACGAAGAAGGCAAATAAGACATTCATAAAAATACGCGAGGGCAGAAGGTACTCGTAAACGACATGTACGTACACGTTTAAATTTTTGTGACACACGTAAAGTTAATTCTAAAATTTAAAAAACTTCGAATTATTTACAAGAGAGACATCGAGCACCCTTAAAACATTCACGCCACTGCTAGGAAAACCACACGAGGACTGATTCATTTATGAGTGAACATCGGATGTGAGGAAGTTGACTAAGGATCTTTTGCCATCGACGCAAATTCGCTTACCGATTTGGATCATGCAGGGAGTAACATAGATCTGAGCATGATAGTCAAGGCTAAGTGACAGGGTAATTCAGTTCGCAGTTCGCAGTACATTAATTTTAATTTTACTTAACATAAATAAAAACAAGAAAATTGGCTGTTACCGTATTTAATAAGTAATTAAATTTACGTAGCTTCCTCATACCCTAATCCTAACTTGATCATGTAATTTTGTTTCGTTGTTGGTTGTCAATCACCGAGGGAATGATATAATTTCCAATGAACAATAACTTAAAAATACAAGAAAATTGGCTGTTAACTTAAAAATAACAGCCAATTTTCTTGTTTTGATTAGTAAAACCACAAAGAGTAGAGATAAGTTTTCGCATTACATGAAGGAAACCTTTTAATAATGGACAAAAGGAGCAGATTCATTTTCGCGGTACAGGAAGACGATAAATTTTAATTACTTATATAACAGCCAATTTTTTGCATTGATATAGCTGTTTTTCTTTTTCGCGTTTCGCAATAATTAAAAAAGCTTTTAATGATTGTGTTTCTAAATAACCGTACACTGTGTCTTAAAAATAGAATTCTTAAAGAATTTTTTTCGTTAAAATTTCTGTTTCGTACAAGAAAGACTTACTCATAATTTACGAGCGGCAACCATGGAGACGACGACCAAACAAGGAAAATTTTGCCTCCAAAACAGTTTTTGAACAAAAGACGAGGTGGTACTTGTTTTTCTCTTCCTTCATTTCTTTGAAAATACCAGATTTTCCACCACTTTACAAGTATGGGTTGTCCTCGTCATGAGAAAATATCGGGTGGCCAAGCCGGCGAGACTGCAATTCACCATGCTGGATGTTTTTCTTTAAGTTTCCACTAAATCTGTCGCTATCGTTTCCCCTCTTTTTACTCTTGTCCCACCCACCACCTAGCCCAATCATTTCACTTTTCTTTAGCCTAACTCGCGTGCTATTACTTTCATTCCGGATCATATTCATGTTAATGTCAAACTTGTTACATTTCGCTTTGGATGTATACATGATTGGGTGATTCCATTTTCGTTGAGCCAGGCTGGCATTGTTTGAAATCCTTCCGCCAGAAATTGGACGGTTCTCCTGCAACAACGAAATAATCTTTGGAAGGACTTTAGACAGGATCGCATCAACATCACTTTTTGTTACTGGGCGTAGATATATATGCGCCAGAGATGTCATTTTTGGAGAGAATATTCGAAGTTGAGAAATGAAAAAACACAAGGCTGCAGCGCCCATATCATTTTTAATTCTAGAGCTGCGAGAGATTGCAGAAATAAAATCCTCTAATTCAACCTGGCCGCACCTTTCGTTGTCAATCGCAGATATCACACTCGAAAGAGAAAGCAATTGGTCACTCATTACTATTTTGAGCAGAACCACTGGGCCCAACTGTTATTAGTTAAGATTTATAGCGACCGAAGTGTAAACCTCAATCAATGAACAAAAGGATTCCGTGATTTACTTTTTTAATGTTGTTTTCAAGACGCAATGCCTACATTAATTTATAAATTTAGTAAAATATTATTCATCACATCTCTCAGAAGAAAAACGACCGTTACGTTGTTTTTTTATTTTATTTTTTATATCTCACCAGCAGCGAGCGACAAATAAACAACAGCACAACATGCATGCACACACACACATACAAAATCAAAAAAAATACTTCTACTACAAAAGGCGAGGAGGAAACAAATTCACTCACAATTCACCACCTGGGAAATACAGACCGGAAAAAGCCAAATTAGACCTGGTTCCTGGTTCCTGGACTTCCCTTCCCGGTTACATATTTTAGAGTTACAATTAAGGCATACAGATCGAAATAATAATACAATAATAATAATAACATCATCATTATTAATTTATATTATTTTATTATTTTTTTTATAATATTTTATTATTTTTTATTATATTAAAAAGAAATAGTAGACGACTATTTGATATTTAAAAAAAAAAATGTGAATTTGTTTTTACACTTTAATTAATTCACGCACGGACAATGGCCACTGCTTAGGATCTCCTTCTGCATTGTCAATATCATAAACCAGCATTTCATCTAAAATTTGTCCAGCACGGGAATCCCACCCCGATTCTTTCTGATTGTCTTCAGTAGTACTGTCGAAGGCTTTAGTCTTCATCAGTGCAAATTTCGCGAAGGATGCTATGTCTGGAAAAAAGACGGCAGTGTTATCAGTTGTGATACGCATGATGCCCTTCGCAGTAAGTTTTGCCTCAATACCTAAGTATGAAATTCGGGCAACTTTACGGCCAGCTTTCAAAAATAGGGTCCGCAGTGCATTTGGATCACTGAGGGTTGCGCTTTCATTTTCACCATTTACTGATTGTTGTGAAACTTGTTCCCATATTGTGTCCCAATCGTCATCATTGTGTCCATGCTTTGTATGTTCATCCATCAACTGTGCGAACGTATCGTGCTGAGTTACTGTTGGCGTGGAGAGTGAATCCCAATCGGTGAAACTGATACCACGGCCAGATTCATCGGGATTCTGTACGTCTGCGTCAACGAAATCAGCAAATGGGTCAACAAAATCGGTAGATGAAGGTTTTTCTGTTTCTTCAGCCTTTGACGCACGAAATGTTGGTTCTGTATTTGACACTTTCTCTAGGCTCATTTCATTTCGGTCTGTAAGGATATTTTCTGTAGTTTTTTCGCTCACTGGGTGGTGTACAGTCGGAAGCTCTGATTTACGTATGTTAGGGCTCAAACTTGGGTGCGTCAAAGAAGGGGATTTGCTTTCGTCCCACACATCGCTGTATCCACCGAAAACAACTGGGGTATTGATTTTAGGAGTAGTGTCATGGTCTCTGTTACCCTGTTCAGGATATTGTGGTGGATTACCCATGGACTTTTGAGCTGGGGCATTAACGCCAAACTGTGTTGACGCAGCGACCTGGGCGAGGTGATGTTCTTTTCGCTCTAGTAAACTTTCTTGTTCATCCGGATCGACCATGGACTTTTGAGCCGTGGCATTAACGTCACACTGTGTTGACGCAGCGACCTGGGTGAGGTGACGTTCTTTTCGCGCTAATAAACTTTCTAGTTCATCTCTCTCACGCTTTAAACCTGCCACTATGTCGTTAACTCGCAATTGCTCTTTCTTTACAGCATCAGAAACATCAGATTTTAATTTTTGCCGCTCGTGTTCTACGATACCTTTGAACCTCTCCTTTTCTTCTAATATTCTTCTTTCCATCTCAGAATGGAACGATTCTTGCTGCACCTGCAGCTGGTGCTCCAATGCCAATGTATGTGCACGCTCAGCGTCATGCTCCTGGCGTAGTTGATTTATTATGTTGTTTGCACGATCCTGTTCTATTTTTCTCATGTGATCCAGAATTTCTCCCTGTGCAGTTTTTTCCTGAGCTTCCGCGATCACGAGTGCTTCCTCTGATTGTCGGCGGATGGTCTCGACCATTTGAGTTGCTATCTTTCTTTCGGTTGCCACCGCTTCAATGAGCAATTTTTTATTTTGTTCTTTATGTTCCTCGTCTAGCCGATGCAGTGTGACGGCGTAGTTTTCTTTAAGTGTATTTATTTCGGCTTCCGACTGCATGTTCATGTTTTCTATCATTTTACTAGTTTTCTGTCGTTCCTCTCTCAACGCTGATTCCAGGCGATCTTTCCAGTCGTTTTCTAACCTCTGCTTTGCTTGTCGGGCATCGTGCCGAGCGTTCTGAAGAGAGTCGTGTGCCAATTCCCTCTCTCTTAAAATCAGGCCATCAATTGTTTTCTCGGTTACATCGCGATGCTGCATTTTAACAAACTCCACTCTTTCGTTTGCTTGATCCTGAATGTCTTTAATAATCGTGTTTATTTGTTCCCGTTCTTTTGCTATCTTCGCCTCGTATCCTTGCTTCTCTTTCTCGTGAATACTTTTCATACTCTCCAGGAGCCTTTTTGCGCCGTTTAGCTCGGACGTAACCTCATGCAACGCCGAGTGACAATTTGCGTACTTCTTCTGCAAAATTTCATAATCCGATAACGACTTTGCAAGGGCTTGTTGCAAAGCATACACGCTGGAGTGGTTTGTCTCTGGGGGCGACTGAAAAGTGTTTGGTGCGGAACGAGTATGCTCGAAGTGAACAATCCTATGTTTGGGTAACGGAACACGTGTGCTTACAGTTCCCACGCGCATGTATGGGGCCGGGGCACCATGGTTTGGTTGTCCCGGAGAGCGCCGTGGAATACCCCTAGAAGTTGGAAGAGGCCTGGGTTGATTCAGCATAGAGTCAATATCAAACTTTGGTATCGAGGTCGGTTTGCCCCCACCCTGGCGCGTAGACCAAGCCATAGTATTCTATACGATCCCCAACCGTTACAAACTTGTGACACGGTGAAGTACAAACAGAAGTACAGCAATATTAGCTTAACGGCGTTGTCTAACGAATAGTACACGTTGAACCGAAATCGTTGCTCTTTTTATCGTGAATTTCAATTCATTCATGGAACTTGTATTGTATCACAAACATCGAACAAAAATATCCTTCTTCTTGAGAAGATTTAAATTATTATTATTTATTAAAAAAAATAATAAATAATAATAATAGAGTAGTAGAAGTCATTTAAATCGGACAGTGGATGGAGGAAAAAAAAAAAAACTCAAATGTAATTTTTCTTCCTTTTTTTGTTATTTTGCCTGCTATTTACCTTGTGCAACTTTGTGGTTAACTTTTTCGAGTTGAATTTCCTATCTTATTTACGTACTTGTAATCAATCTACACTACTAATATATCAAAGTGTTTCCCGTAAAACGTCACTTTCGTTTATATATGAAGAGACAATACAAATACATAATGCCTATATAACATGTTTCTCTAGTTTTTTTGTAAAAATTGTTGATTTTTTATATGAACGATTATTTCCGTTATATAGGCAATATGTACTTGTATTATTTCTTAAGATATGAACTAAAGTGACGTTTTTACGGGGAACACTTTGATATATTAGTAGTGTAGAGTGATTTACAAGTACGTAAATAAGATAGGAAATTCAACTCGAAAAAGTTAAACACAAAGTTGCACAAGGTAAATAGCAGGCAAAATAACAAAAAAAGGAAGAAAAACGACATGATGATGATGTTGAGTTTTTTTCTTCTTCTCACTGTGTTGTTGTCGGATTTGACTTCTTCTTTTCTTCTTCTTTTTCCGACTGTCCGATTTAAATGACTTCTCTAAACCACGTAGATGTTTGTATCACAAACGGTAAACAACAAATCGAGTCGTATCGAAAACTCTGAAGCACTGTACGCACGTAGGAGTGATTTTGTAAGAACAGTAAATTTATTTAGATGTCCAGTCTTGCGAACTCACACGCAGAGACGCTTTCCATGCGGGGCAAGCGTGCTACAGAACCGTGCCTGCCCTACATTGGCGCCTACATACGTTCGCTCGGGAACCAGTACCACCCAGAGACCAACAAAGACGGCGTTATCTGTTTGTGCGTTGCCGAAAATAAACTATCGGAAAATGAAGTGAAGGAATTGTTTGAGCCTACGACTGGTGACTACGAGAGTCCAGGGTTTGTGAAAAGCGATTTATATTATTACAATGACAATAAAGGCATGATAAACTTTAAAGCAAAGATGTGCCGCCTTTTGAAGTCGTCGCTGAAGTTAGCCCAGGATGTATCCCCCGAAAACATCTGCTGTTCCGTGGGGACTGGGGTAATTCTGGAAAACTTAGCCTTGAATTTATGCGACCACGGCGATGGAATATTGATCCCTTCACCGTATTATCCGGCGTTCGACAACGACCTCTCAGTCCGAGCCGGCTGCGACATATTCTCTTGCCCAATGGCTTACGAAGCTCCCTACAAATCTGCCGCGAAAACGTTTGTTCTGTCACAGAACAGCTTAGAGTACGGGTTACAGCATGCGATATCAAGGGGGGCAATACCAAAACTGTTGGTTTTGACAAACCCGAATAACCCCACGGGCACCGCCTATTCCAGGGAAACTATTTTGATGGTTCTGAATTTTGCATACGAGCGCCAACTTCATGTCATCAGCGATGAAATCTATGCTCGAACGGTTTACGATGACGCTCCTGGCTTGGCGTCTTTTGTGTCCGCTCTGACTGTTGTTGACGAAGACGGCACCGATGCGCTCAAGGCATGGGCAGAGAATTTTATGCATATCGTCTATGGTTTCAGTAAAGATTTTTGCGTTAGTGGCTTCCGCATTGGGGTTCTCCATTCAAAAAACCAAGCCCTCAACCAAGCATTGGACAACGTTTCTTACTTTTCATGCATACCGTCAATAATGCAAGATTATTTGATGAAAGGTCTGTTTGCAAAGCCGGACAAATGCGTTGAAGATTACACGGCAGTGAACAATGCAAAAATTCGCACGTCCGCGCTAGCTCTATACAGTATTTTGGACGAACTACATCTGGAATACGTTCGGGCAAACTCTGGAATTTTTGTTTTTGTTAATTTTTCAAGTTTATTGGATGCACAGACGGTTGATGCGGAGAAACGTTTGCATACGGTTTTGTACGAAAAGTGCCGTGTTCTCTTTACCCCGGGCTATTCGTGCCACGGCCCACCAGGGTGGATGCGTGTTTGTTTTGCGTGGGTGCCGCTCAAGCATTTAAAGGTTGCATTTGAAAACATTAAGCAGTACATGGCAGCGAGGGAAGCGTCGACATGATTTTATAAATGTCTTTCGACTATAGAATGATAAAACAAATTAAAATAGACAAGAGGGAGCAGATTCACTTTCGCGGTAATATATTTTATGAAAAGAAGAGCAGACAAATTAAAAAAAAACAAAATAACTAAAAAACAAAAATTATATAAAATATTATGCTTTAAGACTTTCATTATTTATTTAAATAAAAAACCTAATTATTGTTTTTTTTAGAAACAAAGGTCAAGAAAAAATCTCATATTCCATCATAATACTCTTGATGCTTGCAACTTCAATATTTAAAATTTGCCCAGCTCAGACGCATGTGCTGCTAGCCTATTGCACCCCTCCAAAAATGCAGCCTGGGAGTTATGCGGGTCGACTGCCGAGCGATCCAATATAGACAGGGAGTGAGCACACGTGCTTTTCTTTTTCATATATTGGACGACCTCTAAAATAGTTTTCTGAGTCTGAAACTGCAAAGCCCGCCGAATGAATTTTTCTAGCTCCACGAGCAACCTGTCGCAATGCTCGCTACTTAGGGCGTGCTTGGTACAAAACTCGGCAGTCACCGTTTCAAGATTGCTTGCCGGCCCCAGAGGTATCACTACTTTTTCTGTCGTATTTTCCAATCCAACTTGAAAGTACAAGTCTTGGTTCAATAGCACCGGAACGACAACACGCACATTGTTTTCTTCCCGTAGCCTGTGTTCCGACAAAGTCATCTTTCCGCACTCGTGGGACTTGGAGAGCATTTTCTCCTGCAGCTGACGACACGCATTTTCATCCAACCCCTTGTACGCCATGCAGGCCTGTACTAATATTTGCTTATTGGCTTCGAGTTGCGGGCATTTTAAGCGAAGCAATTTTTTCTCGCACATACGTGGATCTACAAGAATACCCCGCGCTAATACGAGGCTGGCGTGCACGTATATGTCGTCCATCTCCACGCAAAATGTTCGAACGTACCCATGGGCTGTCAGCAATAGTCTAATTTGTTCTCGCTTTTCGCCCTGCTGGTTGTGCTCTACGGCTACCGCACCAAATGTGTACTTGGAAAAATTAAAATTCTGCAATATCATGAATTCGGTACCTTCCGTATCGAGCGATAAGAAATGGACAAAAGAAGGCGCCTGATGTTCGTCCATCACTTCTTCCAACGTTCGCGTTACACGACGCGTCACCTCTCCCCGGGTCGAGTACAGCAAATGCTCACGGATGCCGCTATACAAATTTCTTGAGCTTGGATTTGCTACAATTGTCATTTCATCATTATTATCAGCTTTGAGGCGATTGGCAGTGACTTGGGTATCCACGCTGCTATTTTGAACATCTTCAAAAAAATCGACAACAATGCCAGATACATTCGAAAGCGGCTCATTCCTCTTGGCACACCTCCGTCCGCTTGTTACCAAACGCGCATATTGACGAGAGGGCTCGACGCAGAGACCGGTCCACCCGAAAGCTTCTTCGAGTGTCAATGCGTTGCTCATATGGACTCCGTCCGCGGCTCCAATCTCTACAAAATACCCTGTTCCGAGGGGAACAGAGTCGCCATAAACTTGCTGCATGACATATTTATCTTGGTCTATCTGGGAATGCCACACAATTCCACTGTCCCACACGCTTATGGACTGGGCCGACGTTACGAAAAGCAAGAAGAGGAGGCCAACAGTCATCCCGCCACCACCACCACCACCACAGCCTTCCAAAACAATCGCGGGCCTCTTTCGGCTAACGAGTTTTGAGAAGACACACGACAGATATTTCTCTTGACACATTCTTATTCACATTGCTGTAATTCGAACGAGAAAGACATTTGCTGTCATTCCTTAAAATATATAAATTATATTGTATACTTCTACCTTCTTCCTGACTAAAAATGTTTGATAATTATTATTACCAGGTATATTATCTAAAAAATGATGAGGGAGTTTCCTCTTCTTCTTCTTCTTCTTCTTTTCTTCTTCTTGGTATAATTAAATAATCCAAGTGATTCATGTCGCATTTTAAAATTATTTTGGAAACCAACCCAATGATATGCCTATGTAATAAATATCCCTATCAAAACACATTAGAATACAAAACGAATAAAAGGGTTGGTTTCCAAAATAATTTTAAAATGCGACATGAAGAATCATTTGGATAGAAGAAGAAGAGACGAGACGACTACGGTACTCTTGTTGCAGTTTAAATATTATACCGGTATCAATAAGACTGGTATTAATATTTCTATATTAACAATAGCTGCGCTTTCAATAAATAGCTTGGCAGGTTGATGGGTTGGTCACTTATTAGCTGGTGTACAAAAATAAAGACGTAATAAAGCACAGGGAATTGTACTGTTTCTTTTTTTGGTTCTTTCTTCTTGTTTGGGTCGTCGTTCGTCTTATAAATTATACACGGTATGTAGGTGTATTATACCAAAGAAGCACCAAATGCATTAGTCTATTTAGAAGAAATAAATGTGAAACTACTACTACTAACGAAACGGAACTTACGGAATTGCCACTGATTACAGGTAAACAGCATACAAACGCGAAATAGAAAATAATTATTGCCCACCAGAAGAAGAAGAAGAAGAAAAAAAGAAGGAAGAGGAGAGAAGAACAACACCGCAACAGCACAACACCAACACGAATGTGTCTTCCTCTTCTTCCTAATTATTACACGTTCCTCTGTTATTAGTTACTACTTTTCATAACGATGGTTGTTACACGAACGGTTGTAATATAGTGCAGTGGCGGAACAATAGGAAAACATCTACACTCACAAAGTTTGCGTAAACCCACAGTTTTTCGAAGAGCGAGCATCAAACGCATAGATTGAAGCCCCCCCACTACCCTCCCCCGGCCCCACGCACACATCGCTGGAAAAATGGCTAGCCCGAAAGCAAAACAATTAGAAAAAGAATTAAAAACTTTACCCCACGATGAATTGGAGCGCTTGTTAATGCGGATGGGACCATCCTCCCCGATTGGGTATCCACCCGACCCGAACAAAAGAACTGGAGACGAAAAATTGCGAGCAATTTTGCCTCACGCGTCTTCAACAATGTACACAGAAAAGCAGCACGTTGACTCCAAAAAGAGTTATGACGACTACGTAAAGAAGTCTATCAGAAACGGTCTAAAGCAGCCTTTGGTTCACGACGAAACTGATCCTGAAAATTGGAAAAGTTTGTATTCTACAACCTTTAAATCCAAAGACCGCGACACACTTGAAATATTTACTGAGCAGAACATAAAAGTGTCTAAACAAGAGGACATGGACGAATATTGGGGATACGTTTCAAACCCAACGAATATAGTGTCCCGCTCTGTCGACGCTATCGACGTGGCCCTGAAGGAAAAAGTTGCAATATTTAGTAGGTTTCGATACAACCCTTTAGCGACCCTTTCTCAAATTTTTACAGACTTTGATACTATGCACACCGGAAAAATAACAGAAAGCGATTTTGTTCAGGCGGTTGGTTTGAAGCTTAACTTTATGGAGTTTTCTAATGAATTGAGGGCACTGTATCGAAGGCATGACATACAGCACCTGGGAGAACTAGATAGCGAAACTTTTATTAATTCTTTGTTCGACCAGGATACAACGCAGGCTTCTTATTACATCAGCAAAATTAGAGAACTTTTGGAGATACAGCCTGGTGGATTCTACGCATTAAAGGCTGCATTATCTCGATGTGGAATGGAAGACAAACAAGGGGTAGGGGTATTGAACCCCCAATTTATGGAAACCACTTTGAATACAATTCTAGCACACCACAAAATAAAGATAACCAGTGAAGAGTACCGGCGACTCTTTCGGCCTTATGCAGATGGTTACGGAAATATTCAGTATAAGAAACTCCTTTTCGGTATTCGGGGGTACATGAACGAGACTAGGCGTGCTTTGGTTCTTCAGGCTTTCGGAACGTTTGATAAAGACCAGTGGGGGCGAGTGGTCATGAGAACTATAAGAAATCGCTACGATACAACAGAGCACCCCGTCATACTGAAAGGGATGATGTCTAAGACGGAAGCTGAGTACGAATTTATCTCGAGATTTGACAAACGAGATGATCAACCTGTTTCGGAAAGTGAATTTCTGGAATTTTACAATTGGATCAGTGCCAACATTCCAGACACTCTTGACTTTTTAGACATGGTTCGAACACCATGGCATTTGAAAGGAGAGGAAGTGGACATAAATTGCCGCCGGGTTCTAGTATGGCATTCCAATGGAGGACAAGAAATATTTCAAATCGACGCAGACTTAGGATTGAACCCATCCAAGCAAAGTTTGAAACATTTTTTGACAAAGGAAAAGGGTGTCCAAGATATCGCAGAGGTGAAAATAGTTTAAAGTTTACAATTTGTTTCAGCACAGAAAGGGTTATATTGCAAGGACGCATAAATTGTGGAAATTTCAGTAATTTTATTAAAACAAGAAAATTGGCTGTTATTTAAGTAATTAAAATTAATGTACTGCGAACTATTATAAGTTAGTCAGTTATTTAACTTTGAGATAAATTTATTAACCATACAAGACTGATTCATTCACGAGTGAGACATCGGATGAGGAAGTTGATTACGGGTCATTTGCCATCGACGCAAATTCACTTACCGATTCGGATCATGCATGGAGTAAACATGGGAACGATAGTTAGACTAATTGACAAGGTTATATTGAATTAAAATAAAACCACAAGAGTAGAGATAAGTTCGCAGTAACATACATGAAGGAACGTAAACCTTTTAATAAATGGACAAAAGGAGCAGATTCATTTTCGCGGTACATGAAGACGATAAATTTTGATTCCTTTAAAAACATTTATGCCGCTGTGTACTTTTAAGATCAATCAATTGGGATCTTGACCAGAACTTGGGGAGGATCTGCAATAGGAGGAGATCTTGTTCTTGAACTGACACCTTCTTTTTTCCTTTTATTACATTATTTTAATTACTACTATAAAATAACAGCCAATTTTCTTGTTTTTACTAAAAAAGAACAGCCAATTTTTTGTATCATAATATGATTTTATATTTTTTGATTTATAGGGTTTTATGAAAATTTAAAATATTGCTAAAAAACACACAGCCAAATTTTTTGTTTTTAAAAAGAAAACAACAGTATTAGAGATCTCAGTTCGCAGTGTACATTATTAAATTTTTTATTACAAAAATAACAGCCAATTTTCAAAAGCCAAACCAAAATTCTTGTTTCTTTTTTTTTTTATAAATCTTGGTCTGGCGGCAGAAGTTTTTTCGTGAAAGAAGACCTCGACTTGAGGCGTTTGTTAGGCCGAAGATTACTCCTGTGAGGTCGCGGCCGAGTCCGTTTGTGCTTAACATCAACTGGGTTTTTCTCTAATGCCCTCGCTTTTATTGGTGTGATCATGCCACCCGTTTTCACCAACGCACCCGAACCACTATTTTGCTTTCCTTGTTGACAAATAACTCCCCCAGGCTGTGGTTGCCCGTGATGTTCTTTTTTAAATAGTTTGACAGCCCGGCAAATCTGATCCCTGTGAAGATCAGTATCAATCTGTTCAATCCCAAAGACGATCGAACAAACAGTGAAAAGACTTTCGATGCTTACGCTCGGATCCCCTAAAAGCATTTTTTTCACAACAGGGTACAGGTTCATCATGGGGATCACGACGGCTAGAGTGGATTTTGCAGATGGTAGAGTGGATTTTGCAGATGGTGTCTTAAAGCTTTGTGGGCCTGTTACTTTTACTTTTCTCTCACAAGCGTGTTTGAACCTCAATCTTTTACATGTTGAGAAAGCGCAGGTATGGTAACGTAAAGATTCACAAAAAAACAATTCATCGTCTCCGTCGTACATACAAAGGCTTGGGTGTTTAAGGTGAGGAAAGCTCGCAAGAAAGTCTTTGACCTTGAACCGACAAAAGGTCACGTTAAACCTGCAATTTCCACATGGGCAGCCGTACTTGATAAGAAATGGGACTTTCGAGGTAGAGGAAAAGCTACCTTTGCCACTAAGAAAATGTTGAAATCAGTGTTAGAGAAATAACACATAAAAATGGGCAAAAGGATGTAAGTTTACTTACAACATTTCTGCCTCACTGTTGCATCGGCGTTGCAAGGAAGACAAATGCATAGTCAGGGTGCGAGTTTCCGCGGCAGTTTCTACAAAAGTTCCAAGGCATAATTGTTTGCAGCAGCGTACACAGCCATTCTGGCCAAGAAATGGTCCATTTATAAGTTCCTTTTCCTTAATGCCCCAGTACCCTCCCCCCATTTCGGGAAGCGCGGCGTCAAACACAGAAAATGTTGGCGTATAGAGCTCCTTCCTTCGCGCCTTCCACCCAACAAGGGGAGGTCTGGTGGCACGTTTGTTCTCTCTGCTCATCTCACTGTAGTGTATATTTCTTTTATGGAAAGGCGTACCTACACTCGGTTTTCATTACAATTATTCTGAATGTTTCATGTATGCTTCTTCTCTAAATGCACTCTCTCTGCAACCGATTAAATGCAAATATGTTATCGCAACAATAAAGCACGCACGATGCAAAAGATTTGTGTTTTTGTTGTTTGTTGAAACATTTGCTTAGTAGTTAATATATAATTTAAAACATATTATTATTATTATAATTGAATAATATAATATTATTAAGAAGCAAATCATCTATTTTTTTTACTGGTGCTATATTAACGTACTACGGCATATTATTATATAATATATAGGCGGTAGAGTACGGTATATTAATACCAGCCAATTCTGAATTCTGAGATGGATCTAATTTTTTCTACGGTGTGTGTATATGTTGAAAATATCAACAAAATCATCATCAGCAGAGAAGAAAGCGAAAAGAAAATCTGGCGCGAAAAAAAATGCGCCTTTTCTAGACTATTATATCAGTCTCTGTTGGAAGAACAAATACTACTTGTATATAATTTATAACTAAATAAACGAAACACCTTTGTGACCTATTCATAATAGACAAAAATTCACATCTCATACAACAAATATTATAATGGAAGAATACATTTATTATTAGACGACTATTATTATTATAAAAAATAATCCTCTGAGTTAAGCCAGCTCTGGAGGAGGGAGGGACTCGCCCAAACCAAACGGGAGGCTATAATAATCGACAAAAAAATGTCACTATTATTTGGCTAATGTACTTACTACACCACTTGGTAATATTAATGTACAGCAACAACAACAGGCAACAACAGGTGAAGAAAAATAATAATAATATAATAATAATAAAAAGAGGAGGACGGCAGGCATGATGCACCACCACAACCAGAAACAAAACAAAACAGGTTCTGTTCAATTTAATGCGTAATAGTTCTAGCTGAGTCAAGGAGTACATGTTACATTGCTCGAAGTAGAAAACTTCACACCAACAATAAGCATAGCATATCATTTTTCTAAGCGACGAAGAATTTAACAAAAAGAACCGCCGTTTCCAAAATTTCATTCCACCCCCCTAGCAAAGACAGAAATAATGAGCAGCCGTGAAGATTATGGAAAGAAGCTTGAAGAACAAATTGCAAGTTGTAAGACAGAATGGCGAGGCCTTAAACTGATTTCTGTAGAACAATTTTCCTGCGAAAAAATCGATGAGCTGTTTGCGGTATCGAGAACCATGAAGGAAATGGTCAAGGGGGTCAAGGGTTGCGACTTATTGAAGGGTTATATCTTGTCCAACATATTCTTTGAGCCCTCGACACGGACTATGTGCTCGTTTGAAAGCGCCATGTATCGTCTCGGGGGACAGGTAGTGCGTGTGCTTCCAGGATCATCATCATCGAAAAAAGGAGAAACCCTGGACGACACCCTTCGCTGCTTAGAATGTTATGCAGATATTTGCGCGGTAAGGCATCCCATCAAGGGTAGCGTGCCATCTGTCGTCCCGTATTTAACGAAGCCTCTACTTAACGCCGGAGATGGAACAGGCGAGCACCCTACTCAAGCTCTGCTGGACTTGTTCACAATACAGTCCGAGTTGGGTACGATTAACAATTTGACTATCGTGATGCTAGGAGATTTGAAAAATGGTAGAACTGTGCACTCATTAGCTCGTTTGTTGGCAAATTTTGAAGGGATTAGTCTTATTTGCGTGTCTCCTGATTCACTAAAAATGCCCGATGAAGTGAAAGATGTTCTCGGGAAGTCATCGGGCGGCATTACATTTTCAGAAGAGAGTAATTTGGAGGAAGTACTAAATCTAGCAGACGTATTGTACGTTACGAGGCTTCAGAAGGAACGGTTTGCAGACCCAGAGGAATATAGCAAACTGCATGGCTCATTTGGAATATCCAAACAAGTTCTACTTCGAGGACAAGCAAAGAAAAATATGATCGTTATGCACCCATTACCTCGTGTCGGCGAGATTGACAAAGACGTCGACTCGGATCCACGAGCAGCTTACTTTCGACAGATGGAAAATGGCATGTACGTCAGGATGGGATTGCTGGCACTTATGCTTTTAGGCCCGTGAATAATCTTTGGTAAAGTTACAGTTTCTTCAATTATTTTTAAAACACTATTAATTTTTTATATATTTTTAGAGCAACAAGTTGTTACACTACTTTCCTAAACCTGCGAGTTCTTCAAAATTGACGAGAAGCCTCTAGCTGTGATACCAGCTTGGTGATTCCCGGCGTGAGCTTCTTTTCTGCCCCAGCATCCTTTAGTCGCGCAAGAGTATGCGCACAGGACGATTGTTGCATTTTATCTCCAGAAGTACATTTATTCACACATTTGTCCGTAACACCCTTGTAACACGCGTCGTATTCATCGGTGTGCGCTTCGCTAAATAAATGTTTGCAACTATCAAGACCTTCGTATGCACAGCAAGTGAAGCATTCTTTTTGTGACTCTACAGGTTTCTTACAATCGTGGGTACCTTGGAAACCCTTGTCACACATACAAACACCCTTGTCACATTTTCCATGTCCATTGCAATTGTTAGGGCAAGTCTTTCCCGAATCTTTACCGCGCAATCCCAAACCTCTCAACGCTGTGTTGAAGTTGCCGTTTGACATTTTCACTGCGTCTACGGCTTCTTGAACCGTCATGTTTCGCCCAGATTCCTTGGCTTCTCGGACAACGCCGTCAGCTTTCATGGCTGCCAAGGCTTCTTTCTCGTCTCCTTCGTGTTGTTTCAGAAACTTGAACGCAGCGTCAACATCGCTCACATCGGGGGCACCATCATCAATTCCTCTATAAAAAGAGTGGGCTTTCGAAGTCGTTACAATCTTGGTTGCCATGGCAATTGCATTGCTCATAACTTTTGAAATTGCCAACTTGTCGTCTACATCGGCTGATATCAAAGCTTTTGCTGCAACTTCCTGGGCAATATCGTCCGTCAAGGCTGGGAACGCCTTCTTCGAATTTTTCTTCAACAACGCCTCTTCTACCATTGTACGCGCTTTGTTCATTTGCATATCAGTAGATGCCAACGCCATCAAGGACAGCGCTCCCTCGCTCACTGGAGTCGCTTTGGTGTACGTCGCAACTTCGTTCATCAACGTAACCGATTGCTTGATGAGCTGAGTAGCAGCCTTGAAGCTCAACTCGTACTCCTTATAGGCGTACGAGGCTAGTTTTCGTGTTTGGTCGTCCGCTTTCACAGATTTCCATTTTAACTCGGTTTGAAGCGACAGTTGAAGGAGGGCAGTCTTAACCTGCTTTCTGTCCATTTCTGCACTGAGGAGTTTGTCAGCGTTAACAATTAAAGTCAAAATTTCATTAATTTTGGAAACCTTCGCGTCTTTCAGCATACAATGATAGTCGCAGCTCTGAAGAACCAGATCAGCGGCAACTGCCATTAGCGTATCGCCGAATTTCTTTGCAACCATGTAGTTTCCGTCCGCGGCACGAGTGGCGACTTCAGAAACTTCTTCGGCGCGCTTGGGGTACTGCTCGAATAGTTGAATGGCAGTGTCTTCGACAGCGTGCTGCATGGCATCGGTGGCCTCGGACGACAAGTTGCTCATTTTCTTGGATTGGACAAGAGGAATGATCGAGTCGGACGTTTGCGGGCCTGCTGGGGCAGCAGCCAGAGTCACTTTGTGACTGCACAATTCCCCATCGTATCCTGGATGGCACTCGCATCGCGCGTTCTTGGAATTGCAGATCCCATGGTTACTGCAAAGTCCGTCACTACCACAGTAAGTATGGTTGCAGTGAGGACCGTTGAATCCACGGGAACAAGCGCAGATCATGTTGGTGTGATCACACTGGCCATGGTTGGAACACGCCCCGTTTTCTCCACAATAGCTGACGTCACAGGCGGCTCCACTGTAGCCTTTGTTGCATTCACACAAGCCTTTCTTGCCCCCCAGAACGGGTTGGCAAGTTCCCCGACCGTTACAGGCTTTGGGGCACAGTGACACACCACATCCTTCCCCGGCCCAGCCAGATTCGCACACGCATTTCATGGCCTCCGGCTTGCACTCTCCATGGCCGGAGCAGTCGATGGGGTTGCAAAATTGGTGTTGGCATGGCTTGGAAGGATCTTTAGTCATGTAACCTTTGTCGCAGCCTTGGGTTGCGCAGTCTTTTCCTTTCCATCCTACTGCACACGTGCACGTCTTTTTGTCCATATTGCAGTCTCCATGACCTGAGCAAGCCTTAGGGCAGATAGGCGTTTCGCATACTTTGCCAGACCAACCCTTCTTGCAGGCACAAGGGGATTCGACACCAACCAACAGTTTCTTGTTGTTGCAGGATCCATGGCCTGAGCACATTTTTCCACTGGCCGCACCAGGGCAAATTTCCATTTCGCAGGCAAGTCCAGCAAAGCCCTTGTGGCACTTGCATTTGGACCCTTTCGCCGACCCTGGGATCGACACGCAGTCTCCATGGTCTGAACAGCCGTCTGGGCATCCAGGGGCAACAGTGCAACCTTTTCCGGAGAAGCCATCCTTGCAGACGCACCTGGCATCACCCTCGCATGTACCATGGGCACCACAGTTATCTGGGCACAATTCGGTGGAGCAGTTGTCTCCTCCGAAGCCACGGTTGCACATGCATGCACCGTCGACACAACGCCCGTGGTCACAACCACCAACGCAAGCTTTCTTGTCGCACGCTTTACCCATGAAGCCAGCAGAGCAAGCACATTCCATCGTCGCGTTGTTGCAGATACCATGGCCCGAGCAGCCTTTTGGGCAATCAAGAGCAGAGCAATCTCTGTCGGTGAACCCGCTGTCGCATACACAGTGTGCCGACCCGTCTTCTTCGCGGCACGAACCATGTCCACTGCACATTGGTGTTCCTGGGCACGGCTTTTTTACCTTCTCGACTTCGGAACATCCTTCACCACACCAACCGGTTTTGCATTTGCAACCCAGTTGGGTGCATACACCATTGCCAGCGCACTTCAACCCCTCTACTACTGGGCATTCCTTTTCGTCGCAAGCGTCGCCACTCCAGGATGCTTTGCACACACAGGAGCCGTTCACACATCGCCCGTTCCCGTTGCAATCCATTGGATCGCATAGACTAATCGTGCACAGGGCACCCGAAAAGCCTTCGGCACAGTCGCATTTTCCCAGCATGCAGACACCGTTGCCAGCGCATTCTTTGCCGTTCTTTGCGAGGCAGCCAGCTACGTTCTCACTGCAATCATCCCCCACGAAGCCCTTGGAGCATTCACAGTGCTTTCCAGCGTCATCGTCGTTGGCGACACATTTTCCATTTCCGGAGCAATCGTTTTTGCAGGTAGGCTGGCGGCATTGTTTGCCCGTCCAACCGGGCGCACATTTACAGGTTCCGTTCGAGCATTTGCCAAGGTTGTGGCACTTCATAGTGCATGCTTTGTTGTCGCATGCTTTTCCTGTATAGTTTGAACTGCATTTGCAGGTGCCTGTAGTGTGGTCGCACTCGCCATTGCCAGAGCAATCCTTCGGGCAGTTCCTGACTTTGGTTTCACACAAGGTACCGGTCCACCCTGCTTTGCAAGAGCATTTTGCCCCGGTGCAGTTTCCGTTCCCACTACAGGTCGGGTCTTCCACAATGCAGATTTGCCTGTGGCAGTCCTTCCCGACCCACGATTCAGCACAAAAGCAAGTGCTTTCGAAGCATTTTCCATGACCGCTGCACTCGTTCAGGCATTTGTTTTCTTTGACGGCACACGAGGGGCCAGCGAATGGGGCTATGCAAGCGCAAGTTCCATTGACGCATTTCCCTTGCTTTGGCCCAGAGCAGTCGTTGTGCTTGGAACAGTCTTTCAAGTCGCAGGCGTCGCCCATGAAACCTTTCGTGCACTTGCACACACCACTAACGCATTCTCCATTACCACTGCACCCACTTGGACATACTTTCTGTTCGCAGCCTACGCCACCGTAGCCAACATCGCATTTGCACACACCATCATCGCACGAACCGTGTCCACTGCATTTCATTGGGCAAGCCATGCCCAACGCCGAGGACTCAGACGCATATGCCTTAACGTTGCAGTTGGGGAAGCCAGGGCCGAAACCCAGCTCGCACGCGCACGTACCATTGTTGCACCAGCCGTTTGCACCGCAATCTTCCGAGCAAATCTTCAAACTGCAGTCTGCGCCAGTGTGGACTTCGTCACACAGGCATCGACCCTGCAGGCACTCGCCGTTTCCGGAGCACTCTTTGGGGCATACTGCGTATTGGCAGTTGTTGCTCGCGTCGAAGCCTTGGTCGCAGACGCACTTTCCGTCGGAGCACTCGCCTTTGCCAGCGCAGTCTTTTCCATTGGCGGCTCTGCATTGCTTTTTCATGGTCACCTTCATGCTTTCCTCCATGGAACGTTTTTTCTTGGCTTTCGAAGCTTCTTCCTCGGTCAACTTCATCTTGGCTTCTTTCTCGTTTTTCTCGTCCTGGGCTCTCTTGGCCATGGCAGCGGCAGTCTCGTTCAAGGTGGTCAAGTCACGCTCTAAATCTTTGATCGCATCAACTGCACTATGCTGCTTGTCTTTCAACGTGTTAATCTGCTTCTTCGTGGCATTAAGCACGTCGCCGTTCTTGAGTGTTTTTTTCTCCGTTTCTTCACGGAGTCGGGCAGCCAAGGCACGGGCGTCCGACGCTTCCTTCTCCTTTCTCAAAGTCATGTTCAGTTTTTTGGCAAACTCTTTCGCCTTCGCAGTCGCTTCCTCGTCATCGACGGGCCCACTAAGTGTTTCGCAGCCGGCACCGGTGTAGCTAAACGCGTCTGTTTTGTCGCAAACACACCTCTTCAAGCGGGAGTCACAGACACCATGCCCACTGCAATTCAAGGGAGCACAGTACTTTTCTGCGCACGAAGGTCCAGTGAACCCGATGTTGCATTGGCACGTTCCGTGCAGGTCGCATTTTCCGTGGACGGGAGAAGTGCAGGCATTTGGGCATTTTTGCTTGCTGCAGTAGTCGCCGTAGAAACCTTTTTTGCACACACATTTCTTGCCGACGCAGTCACCGTTTCCGCTGCAGCCTCGCGTCTCGTTCGCATGGGCACCGCAGTATGGAAGATGGCAGCTTTGTTCGCCGTAAAAGCCCCCGAGGATTCGATCACCGTCTTTGTACGTGTCACAATCGCACGTACCGTTGTTACAGCGACCGTGTCCACTGCACATGAGACCGTTCGTTTTGGGGCAAGCAACCTCTTCGCAGCCTGGTCCCATCCACCCGGCGATGCACATGCAGGCGCCGTTCACGCATTCACCGCGCTTGGAGCATCCATATGGGCATGCCAACTTTTCGCACCCTGGGCCCGTCCACCCAGCTTCGCACGTGCACGTTCCTGCCGGCTCTCCGTCCTTGCGGCATATGCCGTGCCCAGAGCAAGTTTTACCATTGGCGGTGGACGGGCAGTTCTTTTTGCCACAGTTCTCGCCAAAGTACCCCTTGTCGCAAACGCAAGTGCCGTTGTTGCACTTGCCACCGGACGCGCACCTGACCCCGGATCCTGGGTTTCCAGGCATGCACGTGAAGTGTTCGCACTGTTGACCAGTGAAGCGTTGGGTGCACATGCACTCTCCATTTGCCATGCACTTCCCGTTGTTCAGGCAAGGCTTCTTGCACTTCTTGCTCATGCAATCGACCCCCGCGAATCCTTCTTTGCATACGCATTCACCGTTTTGTTCGTCACACGTTCCGTGGGCATCCCCACCGCACGCCTTGCCGTTCGCGGCAACACCACACCCAGTCGTTTGGCACGCTTCGCCGCCCCAGCCGCCAGTGCACACGCACACACCGGCACTGCAAGTGCCTCGTCCAGCGCAGGTCAACCCATTGTACTTGGGGCAACTTTTCGATTCGCAATTTGTTCCAAGGAAACCAGGGCTACACTTGCAAGCAAATGATTTGTCGTCCCCTGACCCCTCAACCTTACAGTCTCCATTACCACTGCAGACAGTCCTGTCGCCTTGGCTGTACCCGCACGCCATGGTGGCGCACGCAGGTCCGTCGAAGCACGACTTGAAGTCGTCTCCACACTTGCAGTCGCACATGCCCGTGTCTTGGTTGCACGAGCCTCGTGACTCTCCGCCGCACACCATGTTGTTCTTGTCCGTCGGGCACGCCTGGTTTTGGCATTGGGACCCAGTGTATCCGGTCTCGCATTCGCACGAAAGCTCGAGGCTGGTCTTTGGGTCCTTCTTGCAGGTTCCACGTCCATTGCATACCTTTCCGTCCCGGCCAGTGCAGGTGCTGACGGAGCAGCTTGCGCCGCGGTACCCCGCGGAGCACACGCACGTCCCGTTGGTGCACCTTCCGTGCTCGCATTCAGGGGAGCACGAAACCTTTTCCGCGCACGACGGCCCGGTCCAATCCTTCAGACAGTCGCACTTCGCTTTCAGCTCGTTGCATGTGCCGTGGGCGGAGCAGATTTTCCCGCTGGAGCCTACCGCACACACTCGGTTGTGGCAGTCCTGCCCAGTGTAACCGTCTTTGCAGACGCAGGAGTGTACTCCGGCATCGCTGATCTCGCAGCCATTTGCAAAACTTTTCGTCGGCGTACTGCTGCAGTTGTTCGGGCAGTCAAAGTCTTCGCAGAGACTGCCTTTGTAACCGGAGTCGCACTGACATTTTCCATTCGTATCGCGGACACCGTTGAGGCACTTAAACTTTGGAGTGTCACACGACTCTCCGGTCATCGTCGCGTCTCGGCATTCGCACTTCCCACTTCGACAAGTTCGAAGGCCGTTGCAAGTCTGTTCATCGCAAGCGAGCAAGCTGGCAGATATTGAACTCCCCGTCTTTCGACCATCACCCGCGCGAATACTAGCAGGGGTGACCGTGGCCACTGTGGCCAACAGGAGCACACATGCTAACGTCGTACGAATAAACATATTAACAATTTATATCAATTCGTCCGATAATCTATATCAGGTAAACGTGTGCAACTGTAATAATTCACACAAACCTAACCTTTATTCGTTCCTTTCTTTCCAAATTCCAACAATTCTGTTCAGTACTCTGAGAAGAACAGATGCAACACTTTCACTCGATTTGCCTGAACACATTCGTCCACTGCATAATGTACTTCCGTTCGCAATACTTTCTTGATCAACTCTTTAATCAATCTTTCTTTTTTTAAAATTCTTTTCTTATTATAAGGTG